>Ga0302347_1001033_pt1 | contig 36513 bp, 32 predicted proteins | sample PhyWR1_FD_202178 | JGI IMG/M metagenome (GOLD analysis project Ga0302347, IMG submission 202178) | Leaf surface microbial communities from wheat plants in UC Gill Tract Community Farm, Albany, California, United States - DLSL W.R1 (v2)... | ecosystem: Host-associated > Plants > Phyllosphere >... | reverse complement strand
AAGATCATGGCGCGCCTGGACATCGCCGAACGCCGGTTGCCCCAGGACGGGCGCATCATGCTGCGCATCCAGGGCAAGGAGCTGGACTTGCGGGTGTCGACGGTGCCCACCAGTTTTGGTGAGTCGGTGGTGATGCGCCTGCTCGACCGCCAGACCGTGCAGTTCGATTTCCAGAGCCTGGGCTTCGATGGCCAGCGCCTGGAAACTTTCCTGGAAGTGCTCGAACGGCCCCACGGCATCCTGCTGGTCACCGGCCCGACCGGCTCGGGCAAGACCACCACCTTGTACACCGCGCTGTCGCGGCTCAATACCGCCGAGCGCAAGATCATCACCGTCGAAGACCCGGTGGAATACCAGCTGGAGGGCATCAACCAGATCCAGGTCAAGCCCGCCATCGGCCTGGACTTTGCCGGCGCGCTGCGCTCGATCGTGCGCCAGGACCCGGACGTGATCATGATCGGTGAAATCCGCGACCTGGAAACCTGCCGCATCGCCATCCAGTCCTCCCTCACCGGCCACCTGGTGCTCTCCACACTGCACACCAACAGCGCGGCGGCGAGTATCACGCGCTTGCTGGACATGGGCGTGGAAAGCTACCTGATCGCCTCGACGGTCAACGGCATCCTCGCCCAGCGCCTGGTACGACGCCTGGACCCGGCCACCCGCGAAGCCTTCGAAGCCCCTGCCGAATTGATCGCCGAACACGGCCTGGATCGCTTTACCGACGAGCGCCCGGTCATGCTTTACCGCCCCCGCGCCGATGCGCCGGGCGGCGGCTACCACGGCCGCAGCGCAATCACTGAACTGCTGGTGATGAACGACGAACTGCGCAGCCTGCTGATGCGCCAGGCCGACGCCGCCACGCTTGAGCAGGCGGCCCGCCGTGGCGGCCTGCGCACCCTGCATGAAGAGGGCCTGCGCCAGGCCGTGGCCGGGGTCACATCGCTGGAAGAAGTGCTGCGCGCCACCCGTGGGGACGGCGCGTGAGCCTGTTCAAATACCGCGCCCTCGACAGCCAGGGCCAGCCACACAACGGCACCCTGGAAGCCAAGGACCAGGACGCCGCCGTCGCCGCGCTGCACAAGCGCGGTTTGTTGTTATTGCACATTGAGGTGGCCGGTGCCCAAGGGCTGCGCAAGGCGTTTGGGCGTGGTCAGTTGAACGGCGCCGCGCTGGTCAGCTTCACCCAGCAACTGGCCACGCTGCTGGGCGCCGGCCAACCACTGGAACGCTCGCTGGGCATCCTGCTCAAGCAACCCGGCCAACCGCAGACCCGCGCGCTGATCGAGCGCATTCGTGAACACGTCAAGGCCGGGCAGCCCCTGTCCAAGGCGCTGGAAGAAGAGGGCAGCCAGTTCTCGCCGTTGTACCTGAGCATGGTGCGCGCCGGCGAGGCGGGCGGTGCCCTGGAAAACACCCTGCGCCAGCTCAGTGACTACCTCGAACGCAGCCAGCTATTGAGGGGGGAAGTGATCAACGCGCTGATCTATCCAGCCTTTCTGGTGGTCGGCGTGCTCGGTTCGCTGGCGCTGTTGCTGGCGTATGTGGTGCCGCAGTTTGTGCCGATCTTCAAGGACCTGGGCGTGCCGATCCCGTTGATTACCGAAGTGATCCTAGGCCTCGGTCAGTTCCTCGGGGCCTATGGCCTGGCGGTGCTGGCCGGGTTGGTCGTGACGGTGTGGACCCTGGCCGCACGCCTGCGCGACCCCCAGCGCCGCGAACGTTATGACCGCCGCGTGTTGCGTATCCGCGTGATCGGCCCGCTGCTGCAACGGGTCGAAGCCGCGCGCCTGGCCCGCACCCTCGGCACCTTGCTGAGCAACGGCGTGGCGCTCCTGCAAGCGCTGGTCATCGCCCGGCAGGTCTGCACCAACCGTGCGCTGCAAGCGCAAGTCGCCCAGGCCGCCGAATCGGTCAAGGGCGGCGGCACCCTGGCCAGCGCCTTTGGCAGCGAGCCGCTGCTGCCGGACCTGGCCCTGCAAATGATTGAAGTCGGCGAACAGGCCGGTGAACTCGACAGCATGCTGCTCAAGGTCGCCGAAGTGTTCGACGTCGAAGCCAAGCGCGGCATCGACCGCCTGCTCGCCGCATTGGTGCCGTCCCTGACCGTGGTCATGGCGGTGCTGGTGGCGGTGATCATGCTGGCGATCATGCTGCCGCTGATGAGCCTCACCAGCAATATATGAACCCTTAAGGAAACCCACCGATGCGCCATACCCAATTCAAGCCCGCCCGCCGCCAGGGCGGGTTTACCCTGCTGGAAATGCTCGCCGTGATCGTGCTGCTGGGCATCGTCGCGACCATCGTGGTGCGCCAGGTCGGCGGCAATGTCGACAAGGGCAAATACGGCGCGGGCAAGGCGCAACTGGCCAGCCTGAGCATGAAAATCGAAAGCTACGGCCTGGATGTCGGCTCGCCGCCCAAGACCCTTCAACAACTGGTCGACAAACCGGCCAACAGCGCCGGCTGGGCCGGGCCGTATGCCAAACCGTCGGACCTCAAGGACCCGTTCGGGCATGCCTTCGGCTATCGCTTCCCGGGTGAACATGGCGCCTTCGACTTGATCTTCTACGGCCAGGACGGCCAGCCGGGCGGCGAAGGCTACAGCGCCGACCTGGGCAACTGGGAATAACCCGCGACTATGGCCAAGGCTCAACACGGCTTTACCCTGCTGGAGATGCTGGTGGTGATCGTATTGATCAGCATCGCGGCCGGGTTGGTCGGCTTTGGCCTGCAACAAGGCTTGCGCGCCGCCAAAGAGCGCCAGGCGGTCGGGCAGATCGTCGAGGCGCTGCGCAGCACACGGGCGCGGGCGATTGTCAATGGCACCACCGAAAGCACGGTATTTGACCTGCGCAACTTGAGCGTCCAGGCCCCCGGGCGGCCGAAAAGACACTGGCCGGCCGGCTTGCAGGTGACCTTGCACACCGCCGAACAGGCGGGCTCCAGCGTGGCGTTCTATCCCGACGGCAGCTCCACCGGCGGCAACCTGTTGTTGGCCAACGGCAGCCGGCGCTGGCGCATCGATATTGGCTGGCTGACCGGCAGCGTGCAGTCCAAGGCCTTGCCATGAAACATCCACAAGGCGGTTTCACCCTGTTGGAAATGCTCGCCGCGCTGGTGCTGATGGCGATTTGCAGCACGGTGTTGCTGGTCGCCTTCGGCCAGAGCGCGCGCTCGCTTCTGCAAGTGGCCCACAGCGACCGGCTCACCCATGCCGCGTTGAGCGTAATGGATCAGGAGGGCGCGGGGCCGTTGCAGAGCAGCACGCGCCAGGGCGAGATCGACGGCATTGCCTGGCAATTGCGCATTGCGCAACAACCCAGCCGGATCGGCCAGGCGCATCTGTTTCGCCTCGACCTCACGGTGCGCGATGGCCCGCGCCAGGCGCAGTTCAGCACCTTGAAACTGCGTGCCGCCGGGGCCGGTTTGTGAAGCGGCGTCAGCAGGGGTTCACCTTGCTTGAAATCATGATCGTGCTGAGCCTGTTGGGCGTGTTGCTGGTACTGGTCGGCGGCGCGCTGCTGGGGGCCAATCGCGCCGTGCTCAAGGCCCAGCGCTACACGGTCAGCCTGGATGAAATGCGCGCCGCGCAGCAGTTTTTACGCACCTCGATCAGTGAGGCGTTGCCCCTGGATGTGACCGAGGACGACAGCCAGGTCGATGGTTTTTTCGCCGGAGGCCCGCAGCGCATGCAATTTGTTGCGACCTTGCCCGGTGTACTCGGCGGCGGGATTCAGCGCTTCACCTTGCAACTGACCGGGCCCGAGGCGCAGCGCGATTTGCAGGTGGCGTTCGCGCGGTTTGAGTCCCAGGCGCAGGTTAGCGTGCCGGCGTCACGCAGTGAGCCGCAGGTGTTGCTCAAGGGCGTCGAAGACCTGCAATTGAGCTATCGCGGCGTGTCGCCCAAGGGCCAGGCCACCGGCTGGATCAGCGTGTGGCCGTGGACCAAGCGCTTGCCCTACGCGGTGCGGATTGCCGCCCGTGTGAACGGGCCGGTGCCCTGGGTCACGCAAGTGGTTGCCCTGCGCCTGAACCTCTCCGGCGGGGCGCCCGAATGATCAAGCATCAACGCGGTGTGGCGCTGTTGCTGGTGCTGTGGGTGCTGGCCCTGCTCAGCCTGCTGCTCGGTGGCCTGGCCGGCTGGGTGCAACTGGAAACCCGCCAGGCCGCCTGGCATCGCCAGCACACCCAGGCCGTGCTGGCGGCCGAGGCAGGCGTGGCGCTGGCCATGCAGGCGCTGGCGGACCCGTTGCAGCGTAAACAGTGGATCGCGGACGGGCGAGAGATCGCGCTGCAGTTCGACGACGCGCAGTTGCACGTGAGCCTGCGCAGCGAGCGCGGCAAGTTGTATTTGAACAGCGCCGAGGTGGCCGACTTCGCGCGCCTGGCCCTGGCCTGTGGCGCCAGCCAGGCCCAGGCCAACCAACTCGCCAGGGACCTGGAAGTACGTCGCAACCAGGGCCTGGCGCCGTTTCGGGTGGTGGAAGAAGTACGGCAACTGCCGGGCATGACCCAGGCGCTGTACAGCGCGTTGGTAGCGGAAATCAGCCTGTGGAGCGGCCTGGACCGCCCCGATCCGGCCTTCGCCAGCCCGTTGATGCGCCGTGCACTCAACCTGCCGCACCAAAGCGCGGTCGGCGCAGACCCCGGCGAAGTGCTGGTGGTCAACAGCCGCGCGCAACGCCCCGGCGGTTACCACGCCGAGCTGCAAACCACGGTTTTATTGAGCCCCGCGCAAGGCAGCGCACAACCTTATCGAGTCTTACGTTGGCAAGAATGAATAAATACCTGCAACCCGCGTTGCAGCGCTGGCACGGCAGCCTGCTGCAACAGGGCTGGCGGCTGTGGCTCAAGGAGTTGCGCGGCTGCTTGCCGGCATGGTTGTCGTTCGCTGATATCCCCGAGCATGTCTATGCCTGGCCGTTGACTGCGCCGGTGGAAAAACTCGCCGGCGAAGTTCGCCAGGTGTTGCTGCTCGCGCCCGATGCGGTGCTGGTGCAAACCCTGCAACTGCCCCTGGCCGCCGCGCGCAACCTGTCGGCAGTGGTGGGTTACGAACTCGATCGTTTCACCCCCTTCGACGCCGCCCAACTGTACTTCGTCGCGCGCCAGGAGCGCCGCACGCCTGCGCACTTGCAGGTGACACTGGTGGCGATCCTGCGCGAACGCCTCGACCAGATCCTCACCGACTGCGCCGCCCTCGGCCTGCAGCCCCATGCTGTGGATGTGGACGGCGGCGGCGGCAAGCCCATGGGCATCGACTTGCTGCCCACGCCGCTGCGGCCACGCCAGCGCCCGCCGGGCAAGGGCTTGCAACGCAGCCTGCCGTGGCTCTGCGGCGCCTTGCTGATCGCCGCCATGCTGCTGTGGCTCAACGACCGTCAGCGCGTGCTCGACGCCATGCAGCACAGCGTTCAGGCGCAACGGGCGCAGGTCGCCGAGATCCAGGCCTTGCGCCAGCAACTGCTCAACACCCGTGGCGCCGCGCAGTACCTGATCCGCCGCAAAGCCGCTCAACCGCCGTTGGCGGCGCTGCTCAACGAACTGACCGCCTGCCTGCCGCCCGACACCTGGATCGACCAGTTGGAAGTCAACGACGGCGCCGACGTGTCCTTCTCCGGGCAAAGCGCCAAGGCCAGTGCGCTGATTACCCGCATCAAAGGCTGCCACAGCCTGGAAAACGCCCAGTTCGAAGGGGTGATTCAACCCGACGCGCAAACCGGCAAGGATCAGTTTTCCTTGCGCGCCCACCTGCACCAGGAGGCCGCCGATGCGCCGACCACTGACACCCCGTGAACGCCGTGGCGCCGCCTTGATCATCCTGGCGCTGGTGCTTGGCGCCGGTTACTGGCTGTTGATCGACAGCTGGTTCGCCGGCCCCCTGCGCGCCATGGGCGAGCAGGCCGAGCAGTTGCGCGAACAACAGCAACGCTACGCCGGCGTGTTGCGCCAGGGCGACAGCCTGCGCGAACAACTCGAGCAAGCCCGCCAGGACCCGGCCAGCAGCACCAGCCTGTTGCCCGGCGATGATCCCAGCGCGGTGGCGGCCGACCTGATGCAACGCATCGCCGACCTGATCAACAGCCGCGCCGGCCTCGGTGGCGGTTGCAGCCTGACCCAGCGCATGCCCATCACCCCGGAGCAGGACGACGCCGAGCCGTATCGCCAGGTCAAGGTCAGCCTCACGCTCAACTGCGCCATCGAACCCTTGACCGCGATCCTGCATGAACTGGAGTACCAGCGGCCGTTTTTGTTTGTGGATGAGATGAGCATTCGTCGCCCGCCAGACGCCCCCGCCAGTGGCGGTGCCGGCAAACTTGTGGTGCACCTGCTGGTGCGCGGTTACTTGCAACCGGCCGGCGCGAAGCAGGTGGCCCGATGATCAATGCATTGCGCCCCCTGGAATGGGGATTGCTCGGCTTATCCGCCGCGTTGGGGGTATTGATGCTGGGCATTTTGAGCAGCATCGGCGATGCGCCGCAGTGGCTGCCCGCGCCGGCTCCCGATGCGCGCGCCAACACGACCGCCAAGGTGTTGTCGGCACCAACCGCGACCCTGGAAAGTTTGGCCGGCACCTGGCAGGCGCCGCTGTTCAGCCCCGACCGCAGCCCTGATCGTGCGGTCGGCCAAGCGGCCGTCTCGGCACTGTCGAGCCTGACGCTGACCGGCATCGTCCTCGACGGTGACCTGCGCGTCGCACTGCTCAAACGCGCGGATGGCCCACCGCTGAAAGTCCACCAGGACCAGACCCTGCCCAATGGCTGGCGTCTGGAACACCTCACACCCCGCGATGCCCGCTTTGTCCTCGACGGCCGCACGCAAACCCTCAGCCTGCGCGGCCTGCGTTTACCGGCGCCGTCCACTGCACCCCCGATTACCCTTCCTCACGAGTCCGTCCCTTGATCGATACATTCCCCGGCGCTTTGCGCACCACCGTGCTGTGCCTGGCTACCGCTGTTTCCCTCGGCGGCTGCGGGACATTCCCCGACCACCTCGACCCGGACGAAGCCCTGTTGCACGAGGCGATGCAAGGCACCGGCTCACAACGCCCACCGGTGGACCCGGCCAGTGAGCAGGCGCCGCTCGACACTGCCCAACCCCAGGCGAAGACACCGCCGCAACGCCAATTGATTCGCGGCAACCAGCAGTTTGTGCGCCCACCGACAGCGGCGCCTGCCGCCAGGGAGGAGGGCGGTGGTGACATCGTGTTCAACTTCGCCGACCAGCCGATCGAAGCGGTGATCAACAGTGTGATGGGCGACCTGCTGCACGAGAACTACAGCATCGCCCAGGGCGTTAAAGGCAACGTCAGCTTCTCCACCTCCAAACCGGTGAACAAGCAGCAGGCCCTGTCGATTCTGGAAACCCTGCTGTCCTGGACCGACAACGCCATGATCAAACAGGGCAACCGCTATGTGATCCTGCCGGCCGGCCAGGCCGTGGCGGGCAAGCTGGTGCCGGAGATGCGTGTGTCGCAGCCGTCCAGCGGCTTGTCGGCGCGGCTGTTTCCGCTGCGCTATATCTCGGCCACCGAGATGCAGAAACTGCTCAAACCGTTCGCCCGCGAAAACGCGTTTTTGCTGGTGGACCCGGCGCGCAATGTGCTGAGCCTGGCCGGTACGCCGGAGGAGCTGGCCAACTATCAGGACACCATCGACACCTTCGATGTGGACTGGCTCAAGGGCATGTCTGTCGGGGTGTTCGGCCTGCAACGCGCCTCGGTCGCCGAGCTGATGCCCGAGCTGCAAAAGATGTTCGGCCCCGACAGCGGCATGCCCCTGGCGGGCATGGTGCGTTTTCTGCCGATCGAGCGGACCAACTCGGTGGTGGCGATCTCGTCGCAGCCGCAGTACCTGAGTGAAGTCGGTGACTGGATCCACACCATCGACGAAGGCGGCGGCAACGAGCCGCAGATGTATGTGTACGACGTGCGCAACATGAAGGCCACTGACCTCGCCAAGTACCTGCGGCAGATCTACGGCACCGGCGCGATCAAGGACGACACCCCGGCCAAGGTCGCCCCCGGTTTGCGCACCGCCACCCTGTCGTCGCCCGGCACCAACAGCACCTCCGGCAGCACGCCGGGCGGCTTGAGCAATAACCTCAATAACAACCAGCCTGCCGCCGAGGATGAGGAGCAGGAACCGCAAGCCGAGGACACCGCCGAGCAAGACGCCACCGAAGGCGCCCCGGCCAAAAGCCTCGACGCCGGCACCCGCATCACCGCGCAAAAAAGCAGTAACCAACTGCTGGTGCGCACGCGCCCGGTGCAGTGGAAGGAAATCGAATCGGCGATCAAACGCCTCGATAATCCGCCGCTGCAAGTGCAGATCGAAACACGCATCCTCGAAGTCAAACTCACCGGTGAACTGGACCTTGGGGTGCAATGGTACCTGGGCCGCCTGGCGGGTAATTCCACCAGCACTACCGTGGCCAACGCCTCCGGCAGCCAAGGCGCGTTGGGCGGCGGCGGGGCAGGGCTGGGCGCGGATTCGTTGTTCTATTCGTTTGTCAGCTCCAACCTGCAAGTGGCCTTGCACGCGCTGGAAACCAACGGCCGCACCCAGGTGCTGTCGGCGCCGTCGCTGGTGGTGATGAACAATCAGCCGGCGCAGATTCAGGTGGGGGACAACATTCCCATCAGCCAGACCACGGTGAATACCGGTACCTCCGACACTACGTTGAGCAGTGTTGAGTATGTGCAGACCGGGGTGATTCTGGATGTGGTGCCGCGGATCAATCCGGGTGGGTTGGTGTATATGGATATTCAGCAGCAGGTCAGTGATGCGCAGGACCAGGCTTCTACTAACAGCGACACGCCGGCGAATCCGCGTATTTCTACGCGCTCGGTGTCGACGCAGGTGGCGGTGCAGAGTGGGCAGACGGTGTTGCTGGGGGGGTTGATCAAGCAGGACAACGCGGAGTCGGTGAGTGCGGTGCCGTATCTGGGGAAAATTCCGGGGTTGCGGTGGCTGTTTGGGAATACCAGTAAGTCCAAGGACCGGACCGAGTTGATTGTGCTTATTACTCCGCGGGTGATTACCAGTAGCAGCCAGGCGCGGCAGGTGACGGATGATTATCGCCAGCAGATGCAGCTGTTGAAGCCGGCTAACTGAAGGAGCGTGGTTAAAAATGTGGGAGGGGGCTTGCTCCCGATAGCGGTCTTTTGGTGTACATATCCGTTGTTTGGGTAACGGCGGCTTAGGGTTCCGCTCTTACAGCGGGTCACTTTTGAAAAGCGCAAAAGTAACCAAAACGCTCTTGCCCCAACACTCGGCACCTCGCCTGCGTTCGGCCAGCGTGTTTGATGGTGCGCCTGAGATCAAAATCAAAAGCAAAAGCGCGGCGGCCTTAGAGCCGACCGGCGTGGTCTCTGGTGTACTCGGTTGAAAATGTGGGAGAGGGCTTGCCCCCGATAGCGGTGGGTCAGCTACAGATTCATCCACTGACCCACCCTCATCGGGGGCAAGCCCCCTCCCACATTTTTAACCGAGTTCCAACATGAGAAATCGGCCGGCTACCAGGCCGCCGCGCTTTTGATTTTGATCTCAGGCGCCCCGTCAAACACGCTGGCCGAACGCAGGCTTTGGAGCGTGGGTAACCCGGCAGGACGCCGGGTTAGCCGCGCTGGGCCAAGGATGGCCCATCGCGGCGGCCCACGCTCCAAAGCCTTCGTTCGGGCACACCGAGCCTAAGCGAGGTGCCGAGTGTTGGGGCAAGAGCCCTTTTGGTTACTTTTGGGGCTCTTTTCCAAAAGTGACCCGCCGTAAGGGCGGAACCCCAAGCAGCCGTTACCTAAGCAACGAATATGCACCCAATAAAAAATCAAACATATGAATAACAACTCAAATAAATAATGAAATTCAGGAATATTAGCTTATGCCCAAATAGCATTATATTTCCCAAACCCATTCCGTTATGTTTGATCGCAACAGCCTACCCCTGACCTCGGATGGTACCAATCTAGATTCGGATTCTGCGCTGCCAACCCCGCAGCAGAATCGTTGGAAGGGAGTTCAACGTATGTTGCCAATTCACACCCCGCGCCACACCTAGCCCCAAATCGCCGCAACACCCCTAACCCCCCGGAGCATCGCGCACGACCGCGTGCCTGCCCGACTTCGCGATTTGGAAAAGCTGGGAACGCCTATGAAACACGTCTTAAAACCCATCGCCGCACTAACCCTGGCCCTGCTGGCCAACGCCGCCCAGGCCCAGGACGACAGCACCCTGTCCACCGTGGTGGTCACCGGCAACCGTGGCGCCGAGCAGCGCACCGTCACCAGCAGCCCGGTGCCGATCGATGTGGTCAGCGCCAAGCAACTGCAAAGCACCGGCAAGCCCGGTTTGATGGAAGCCCTGAGCGCGGTGATCCCGTCGCTGACCCTGCCGGAAAAAACCGGTTGGGACGCCAGCGGCATCGCCCGCGCCCCCAACCTGCGCGGCATGAGCGCCGCCGAGGTGCTGGTGCTGGTCAATGGCAAGCGCCGCCACACTGCGGCCACGTTGAACATCAACGGCATCAACACCGGCGCCGCCCCGGCCGACCTCGATTTGATCCCCATCAGCGCCATCGACCATGTGGAAGTCCTGCGCGATGGCGCCGCGGCCCAGTACGGCTCGGATGCCATTGCCGGGGTGATCAACGTGATCCTCAAGGCCGACACCAGCGGCACCTCGGTAACCAACGCCGGCATCGGCTATGACGGCAAGAAACAGACCGTGCAGCAAAGCCTCAACAAGGGCTTCGAAATCGGCAACGGCGGCATCGTGCAGTTGGCGCTGGATGCGCGTAGCCAGAACGATGACAACAAGGCCAGCGCCAACGGCTACACCTACGCCCAGGCCTACGAGCAGGCCGGGCGCTCCACCTACGGCGGCTACGGCACGCCCAAGACCAACCTGCTGACCCTGGGCTACAACGCCGAGCTGCCGATCGACGACAGTTTCAGCCTGTATTCCTTCACCACCTATTCGCGGCGCAAGGCCGAGCAGGGCCAGAATTTCCGCCTGCCGACCATCACCAACACCATCACCACCGGGCCCAACGGTTACCCCGGTGGCTATACGCCGACCTGGTTTATCGACGAGGACGATTTCCAGGCCGCGTTCGGCGGCAAAGGCACGCTCGGCGAGTGGGACTGGGACTTGTCCACCACCTACGGGCGCAACGACGCGGAGCAGGGCACCACCCATAACCAGAACCCGTCGCTGGGCGAGGCCACGCCGAATCACTTCACCTCCGGCACCTGGATTTCCACCGAGCTGACCACCAACCTCGACTTCAAGCGCGGCTTCGACATCGGCTTGCAAAAGCCGTTGGACCTCAGCTACGGCTTCGAGCATCGGCGCGACACCTATGAGGTGCAGGCCGGTGACTATGAGTCCTATGCCAACGGCGGCTACTGCGTGGCGCCGGGCAACTGCGCATCCAGCGGCGCGCAGGTCACCAACGGCATTTCGCCGGACGAAGAAAGCAGCGCCTCGCGCAACAGCCTGGCCAGTTACGTGGACGTCGGGTTCAACCCGGTGCCCGACTGGTACGTAGGCACCGCGTTTCGCTACGAGCATTACAACCAGGGCGTGGGCGCTACCCGCAGCGGCAAGCTGACCACTCGCTACGACTTCAACCCGCAATTCGCCGTGCGCGCCACCGTCAGCAATGGCTTCCGTGCGCCGTCCCTGGCCAACAGCCTGTTCAGTGCGCGCTCGACCACTTATGGCGTGGTGAATGGGGTGTATCAGTCGATCAACTACGGCGTGCTGCCGGTGGGGTCGGGCGCCGCCCAAGCCCTCGGCGCCCAGGAACTCAAGCCCGAGCGCTCGACCAACTTCAGCCTCGGTTTCACCCTCACGCCCACCGATCGCCTCAACTTCACCGCCGACGCCTACGTGATCAACCTGCGTGACCGCATCACCCTGACCGGCACCTTGCTCGGCCCGGAAATCACCCAGGTGCTGCAAGGCAATGGCATCACTTCCACCTCCGGCGGGCAGTACTTCATAAACGGTGCCGACACCCGCACCAAGGGCCTCGACCTGGTCGGCAACTACAGCCAGGACCTGGGCCCCTACGGCGCGCTGAAGTGGACGGCGGCGTTCAACTGGAACCAGACCAAAATCCTCAACTACAAGGAATCCACCACGATCCTTGGCACCGCCTACGACCTGATGGACCGCCAGGCGCGCAACCTGATCACCGGCGTGCAGCCCAGCACCAAGCTGATCCTCGGTGGCGACTGGAGCATTGATCGCTTCAATCTCAACCTGGCCCTGACCCGCTACGGCTCCTACAAAGAGGTCAACGTCTCCGACGACCGCAGCCTCGACCGGGTCTACAGCGCCAAATGGATCACCGACCTCGACCTTGGCTACAACCTCACCAAAGACCTCAACGTGGCCATCGGCGCCAAGAACCTGTTCGACGTCTACCCCAAGAAACAAGGCGTGCCCAGCAGCACCATGGTCAGCAGCTACGGCACCTATTCGCCCTACGGTTTTACCGGCGGGTACTACTACACCCGGCTGACTTACGCCTTTTAAGAGGACTAAAACATGCCCATCGTCGCCAAATCCTATGACCTGATCGACGCGCCCAGCGCGGTTCGCCAGGCCCGTGTCTCCACACCGATCAAGGCCCTGCAAGTAGTGCCCGCCCGGCACCCCTGGCGCTGGGCCGGGTCGATCTTCGCCGCGCTGGTGCTGCTGACCATCGTGCACTCCCTGGCCACCAACCCGCGTTGGGAATGGGGCGTGTTCGGCCAGTGGTTCTTCTCGCCGTCGGTGCTGCGCGGCCTTGGCCAGACGTTGTTGCTGACCCTGCTGAGTACGGTGTTCAGCATCATCCTCGGCACCGCGCTGGCGTTAGCGCGGCTGTCGGGCTCGCCGCTGCTGGCGGCCCTGGCCTGGGGCTATATCTGGTTTTTCCGCTCGATGCCGGCGCTGCTGGTGTTGATCATCCTCTACAACTTTGCCTACCTGTACGACCACATCGTGCTCGGCGTGCCGTTCACCGGCGTGGTGTTCGCCGAGTGGTCGACGGTGGACGTGCTCAGCCAATTCACCGTGGCCGTGCTGGGCTTGAGCCTCATGCAGGCGGCCTACGCGGCAGAGATCGTTCGCGGCGGCCTGATCGGCGTGGACGCCGGCCAGCACGAAGCGGCGGCGGCCCTCGGTTTGCCGGCTTCGCGCCGCATCTTCCGGATCATCCTGCCCCAGGCGCTGCGCTCGATTTTGCCGTCGGGGTTCAACGAGATCATCGGCCTGGTCAAGGGCACGTCCATCGTCTACGTGCTGGCGCTGCCGGAGCTGTTCTACACCGTGCAGGTCATCTACAACCGCACCCAGGCGGTGATCCCGCTGCTGATCGTGGCCACCGTGTGGTACCTGATCATCACCACCGTGCTGACCAGCGCGCAGTACTACGTCGAGCGCTATTTTGCGCGGGGCACGGCGCGGTTGCTGCCACCCACACCGTTGCAACGTCTGCGCGGCTGGCTCAAGGAGAAAACCCATGGGTGAAGCACGCGCCGGGCGCATTCAAATCCAGGGCGTGGGCAAGCGCTTTGGCAACCAGCAGGTGCTCAAGGACATCGACCTGACCATCGACCCGGGCAAGGTCACGGTGATTCTCGGGCCGTCCGGCTCGGGCAAGTCCACCTTGCTGCGCACCATCAATCACCTGGAAAAAATCGACAGCGGCCACATCACCATCGACGGTGAATACGTCGGCTATCGACGCAAGGGTGACCTGCTGTACGAACTCAAGGAACGCGAGATTCTCAAGCGCCGTATCGACGTGGGTTTCGTGTTCCAGAACTTCAACCTGTTCCCGCACCTCACCGCCTGGGAAAACGTCGCCGAAGCGCCGCTGGCGCACAAACGCTGGAGCAAGGCCGAGGCCCAGGCCAAGGCCGGCGAACTGCTGGCCAAAGTCGGCCTGGCAGACAAAGTCGACGCCTACCCGCGCCAGCTCTCCGGCGGCCAGCAGCAACGCGTCGCCATCGCTCGCGCCCTGGCGCTGGACCCGAAAGTGCTGCTGTTCGATGAGCCCACCTCGGCCCTCGACCCTGAGCTGGTGGGCGAAGTACTCGACGTGATCAAGGGCCTGACCCAATTGGGTGTGACCCTGGTGATTGTCACCCACGAAATCGGTTTTGCCCGCGAGGTCGCCGACCACGTGGTGTTCCTCTGCGATGGCCAACTGATCGAAGAGGGCCCGCCCGAACAGATTTTCCGCCAACCCCGACATCCCCGCACCGTGGCCTTTCTCGGCAAGGTGCTTTAGTTCAAGGAGTGACTGCCCATGTTTATCTCTACTGCTCGCGTGGCCCTGCTGGCAATCGCTGTCAGCACCGCACAACAAGCGTTTGCCGTGCAACAGGTCGACCTCAGCCCCGACCGCGTGCGCATCCATGTGCCGCGCAACGAGGCGGCCATCGCGCAGATCCCGCCGGGCTTCAAGTTCGCCCAGCCGGGCAAGTTCACCGTGGCCGTGTCCGGCGTGGCCGGGCCGCCGCTGGCGCTGTTGGCCAATGACGACAAGACCACCATCGGCAGTGAGGCCGACACCGCGCAGCTGGTGGCCGACAGCCTCGGCCTGCAACTCAACGTGGTGCAGACCAGTTGGGAGGACTGGCCCCTGGGCGTCAGCTCGGGCAAGTACGACGCGGTGATCAGCAACGTCACCGTGACCGAGGCGCGCAAGAAGCGTTTTGACTTCGCCACTTATCGCCAGGATGTGCTCGGCTTCTATGTGAAGAGCACCAGCAAGATTACCGAGCTCAAACAGGCACCCGACATCGCCGGGCTGAAGATCATTGTCGGCTCCGGCACCAACCAGGAAAAAGTCCTGCTGGCCTGGAACGAGGCGAATGAAAAGGCCGGCCTCAAACCGGCGCTGTTGCAGTACTTCGACGACCAGGCCGCCGCGCAACTGGCGGTGCAGTCGGGGCGCAGCGATGCGCTGTTCGGGCCCAACTCGGTGTACGCCTATTCGGCCGCGATCACCGGCGGCATCAAGCGCGTCGGCACCGTCAACGGCGGCTGGCCGTTGCAGGCGGATATCGCCGTGACCACGCGCAAGGACAACGGCCTGGTCAAGCCGATCCACACCGCTCTGGAAGGCGCGATTGCCGGCGGCCAATACGAGCAGGTGCTGCAACGCTGGGGCCTGGACGTGGAGCGCGTCGACAAGTCGCTGATCAACCCACCCGGCCTGCCGGATTAAGGAGTACTTCACATGGCACTGACACGACGTGAAGCGCTGTCCAGCATCGCTGCGGTAGGCGGCGAAAAAGCGGTGAAGGACGCGCTGGCGGTGTTGGGGTTGGGGCCGTCGTCACACCGACGCCCGCAACCGCTCAAACTCAAGGATGGCCTGGGGCAGGGCACCCGCGTGCTGGTGCTCGGCGCGGGCATTGCCGGGCTGGTCACCGCCCTGGAACTGACCCGCGCCGGTTTCAGCGTGCAAGTACTGGAAGCCCGCGAGCGCGTGGGCGGCCGCACCTGGACCCTGCGCAACGGCGACCGCGTGGACTACAAGGACGGCCGCTCGCAAACCGTGGCCTTCGACCCGGGCCTGTATTTCAACGCTGGCCCGGCGCGGATTCCCAGCCAGCACCGCACGATTCTCGACTATTGCAGCGAACTTGGGGTGCCCCTGGAAGTGCTGGTCAACAGCAGCCACGGCGCCCAGGTGCGTCCGGATGTGCAAAAGCCGGCGTTCAGCGTCGGCCAGGCGATCAACGATGCGCGCGGGCATTTGTCCGGGTTGCTGGCCAAAGCCGTGCAGCGCGATGCCCTCGACGATGTGTTGAGTGCGGAAGAGCGCACGCGCTTGCTGGCGTTTTTGCAGGTGTATGGCGACCTGTCCCAGGAGCTGGCCTTTGAAGGCACGATCCGCTCCGGGCACCTGGAATCCGCCGCGCACCCGGGCGCCTTGCCCGCCGCGCGCAGCCCGCTGGCGCTGGATCAGCTGCTGCACCCGGAGCTGTGGGGCGCGTTGCTGCACACTGAATTTCCGGAATTCTCGGCGACCATGTTCCAGCCGGTCGGCGGCATGGACCGCATCACCGACGCCTTCTACCAGCGCGTGCGTGACCACGTGCAACTGGGTGCCCAAGTGCGGCAGATTCGCCAATTGGAAGACGGCGTGGCGGTGACCTATCACGACCAACGCAGCGGCCGCGAGCAGGTGGTGCGCGCCGACTACCTGGTTTCGACCTTGCCGCTGCCTTTGCTGGCCAAGCTCGACACCGATTTCAGCGACCCAATCAAAGCGGCCTTGCGCAGCACCCGCAGCGACCAGGCAACCAAGGTGGCGTGGCAGTCCCCGCGCTTCTGGGAAACCGATTACCGCACCTATGGCGGCCTGTCCTGGATAGAACACCCGGCGCGCCTGCTCTGGTACCCGAGCAACGACCTCAACACCCGCGAGGGCCTGCTGGTGGCGGGCTACGTGACTGGGGAGGGCGCCGACCGGTTTGGCGCCAAACCTTTTGCCGAGCAATACGCCACGTCCAAAGAGGCTGTGGAGCTGTTGCATCCGGGTTACTCCAAACACCTGCGCAACCCGCTGGCCGTGGCCTGGGAACAGATCCCCTACAGCGAGGGCCCGTGGCTGCAACGCGAACACTTCCCGGCCGATGCCAGCAGCTTGCTTGAAGCCGGCCATGGCCGCGTGTACTTCGCCGGCGATGGCCTGGTGCAAAGCGGTGTGGGCATCTGGCAGGAATCGGCAGCCAACTCGGCGCGGCATGTGGTGGCGCAATTGGCTGAGCGCGTTACCCAGCAAACCTATCTAGCGGCTGTGGCCGCGTCTTAAGGAGATTGATTATGAGCGACAGTATTCAACGCACCAGCGTCGGCGATTTTCCGATTTCACAAACCGTGACGGTACCGGCGTCGGCCAGTCTGATTTTTGTCAGCGGGACCTTGCCGGACCTGGCAGACCCGAGCGTGCCAGGGGTTTTCGGTGATACCGAAGTGCAGACGGTTTCGGTGTTCAACAAACTCCGCCAGATCCTGCGCCAGCAAGACCTCGACCTCGGCGATATCGTGCAGTTGCGCGTGTTTCTGGTCGGCGCTGAAGAGACGGAGGGCAAGCTGGATTTCGCCGGGTTGCAGCGCGGTTATACGCAGTTCTTTGGCACGCCCGAGCAGCCGAACAAACCGGCGCGCACCGCACTGCAAGTGGTCGCCCTGCCTTTGCCAGGTGCCTTGGTAGAAGTCGAAGCCATCGCCGCCCGAACCGCCCCTCCCACAGTTTGATCTTCATGTTCATTAAGGAGAGATCCTCATGTCCACAGCTCCCCGCCAACTCAAATTCGGCGCCATCCTCACCGGCGTCGGCACTGCGCAAAACGAATGGCTGCACCCGCAAATCCCGGGCGACGCCAGCGTGGATATCGACTGGTACCGCGCCCAGGCCCAGCAGGCCGAGGCGGCCAAGTTCGACCTGGTGTTCATCGTCGACAGCCCCTACATAACCCCGGACTCAGCGCCGCACTTTCTCAATCGCCTGGAGCCTCTGACCCTGCTGTCGGCCCTCGCCGGGGCTACCTCGAAAATCGGCCTGGTGGCGACGCTGACCACCTCCTATACCGAGCCCTTCAATGTGGCGCGCCAGTTCGCGTCGCTGGACCATATCAGCGGCGGCCGCGCCGGCTGGAACGTGGTGACCACCGGCCTGGAAGGCGCGGCGGGCAACTTCGGCCTTGAGCAACACATCGACCATACCGAGCGCTACCGCCGCGCCGCCGAGCACCTCGACGTGGTGCAAGGGCTGTGGGATTCCTACGAGGACGACGCCTTTGTGCGCGACAAGGCGAGCAAGGTGTTCCTCGACCCGCAACGCCAGCATCGTCTCGACCACCACGGCGAGTTTTTCTCGGTGACCGGGCCCTTGAATATCGCGCGTTCGGCCCAGGGCCAACCGGTGATTTTCCAGGCCGGCATTTCCGAATCCGGGCGCAGCCTGGCGGCCAATTACGCCGAGGGAATTTTTGCCGGGGTGGGCAATTTCGAGGATGCCCAGGCCTACTACAGCGACATCAAGCAACGCACCGCCGCCGCCGGGCGCAACCCTGACCACGTGACCATCCTGCCGGGCATTTCGCCGATCATTGCCGACACCGACGAACAGGCCCAGGCCCTCGACCGCGAACGCAATGGCGAGCTGGACCTGGACAAAGCCCTGGTGCAACTCGGGCGCCCGTTCAACTACCACGACTTCAGCCAGTATCCGCTGGACGAACCCTTCCCGGAGCTGGGCGACCTGGGCAGCAATGGCTATCGCGGGCATGCCGAAAACATCAAGCAGGTGGCGCGTGACCAGGGCCTGACCCTGCGCCAGGCGGCGTTGCGGTTTGCCAAGCCGTTCTCCAGTTTTGTCGGCTCGCCCAAGACCGTGGCGGACGAGATTGAACGCTGGTTTGTCGAGGGCGCGGTGGATGGGTTCAATATCCATGTGGGCGCGCCGGAGGACTTTGCGCGGTTTACTGATCAGGTGTTGCCGTTGTTGAGGGAGCGGGGGTTGTTTCGTAGTGAGTACAGCCATAGCACCTTGCGCGGGCATCTCGGTTTACCGGTGCCAGTAAACCGCCACACCACTGCACGCGCCGCCTGAGCGCGGTTGAAAAAATGTGGGAGGGGGCTTGCCCCCGATAGCGGTAGGTCAGTTATGCATGTGCTGACTGACAGTCCGCTATCGGGAGCAAGTCGAATCGTCGCACAGGCGCTCCCACATTTGGATTGCGTGGATGTTTAGGGATGCATTTATCTGATTATTTCGCTCGCCGCATAGGTGAGTGTCAGCCCCTTGAATCACTCACCAAACCCGACAATCGCCTTGGTTTCCAGGTACTCCTCAAAGCCCATCACCCCGTACTCGCGGCCATTGCCGGAGCGTTTATAGCCGCCAAAGGGCGCCATCGGGTTCCACGCGGGGTAGTTCAGGTGCACCTGCCCGGCGCGGATGCGCGATGCCACGGCACGGGCCAGTGTCAGGTCCTGGGCCTGAACATGGGCGCCCAGCCCGTAGACCGTATCGTTGGCGATGGCCACGGCTTCATCGATTGAGTCATACGCAATGATGCACAGCACCGGGCCGAATATTTCCTCCTGGGCAATGCGCATGTTGCTGTTCACGTCGGAGAAAACCGTGGGGCGGGTATAAAAACCCTGGTCGAAACCCGCTACCCGTCCCGGCCCACCGCATACCAGTCTGGCGCCTTCGTCGAGGCCTGCCTGGATCATGCTTTGCACGCGGTGGAACTGCGCTTCGTTGGCAATCGGGCCCAGTTGTGTCGCTTCCGATTGTGGGTCACCGACGACCAGGGCATTGGCGGTTTCTGCTGCCAGCGCTTCGACTTCGGCCAGGCGGTTTCTCGGCACGATCATGCGGGTCGGCGCGCTGCACGATTGGCCGACGTTGCGAAACGCCGACATCACCCCCAGCGGTACGGCTTTGACGAAGTCGGCGTCGGGCAGCAGCACGTTCGGCGACTTGCCGCCCAGCTCCTGAGTGACGCGTTTCACCGTCGGAGCCGCCGCCTGTGCCACCAGGGCGCCGGCGCGGTTGGAGCCGGTGATGGAGATCATATCGATATCCGCATGCGCCGCCATGGCTGCGCCGACCTCGGCACCGCTGCCGTTCACCAGGTTGAATACGCCGGGTGGCAGGCCGGCGTCATGCACCAGTTGTGCAAACAGCAGGGCGCTGAGCGGCGACAGTTCGCTGGGCTTCAACACCACGGTGCAGCCGGCGGCGATGGCCGGGGCGACCTTCGCGGTGATTTGATACAGCGGCCAGTTCCACGGCGTGATCAGCCCGCACACACCGATGGGCTCGCGTTCAATCGCGGTGCCGCCTTCCACCGTCTGGAAGCGATAGCTGGACAGCAGGTCGCGGGCGACCCGCACATGTTCGGCCGCCAACGGCACCTGCATCGCTCGCGCAAAACTGATGGCAGCGCCCATCTCCAGAGAGATCGCCTGCGCCAACTGTTCTTTGCGCTCAAGGATCAGCTCGTAGAGGTTGCCCAGCAGCCGTGCGCGCGATTCGGGCGATGTCGCAGACCAACCCGCAAACGCTGCACGTGCTGCCTCGACGGCGCGATCAACGTCCGCCGCAGAGCCGCGTGCCACCTCGGCGACCACCTGTTCAGTGGCCGGGTTGACCACCGGCAAGCTCCCCGCAACCGTCGGCGAAACCCAGCCGCCGTCGAGGTAAAACTGCCGAGCCGTATGCGGGTCGATGCTGTAGCTGTTCGAGGCGTGTGTGGTCATCCAACGGGCTCCCTGGAGCGGTAATCGGCGCCGCGAAGAGCACGGCCCTGTGTCTTGATAAGCTAGCAAAAGCCTCGCGCGCAAAGATGCCGTTATTCAACGCTGCAAGGGATAATCTGCTGAATCCGGCACCCAGGCTTCGCGACCTAACCGATGGCTTGTGTTACCAGCGCAAACTGGGTGATGCCGCCACTTGATTGCGGGGGTACGCCCAGTACCATGCGTGGGGCTTTATCCACGCAGGGCAGCCCCAGGCTCTCCAGCCAGTCAGCCAACCCGCACGCGGTTGGAATGTCGAAACGTACGAAGGCCCCCGGGATCAACCGCAGCAGGTGGGTGATCAGCTGTCGGGCCTGTTCCTGGTGTTGCGCAACCACCGGGCCAATGATGTGGCCACGACCAAAGCGGCGGAGCAGGGCGCAGCCAGTGAGTTGCCCATCTACCTCGATGCCCACCACATGCTCTGCCGTCGGCAGCAGGTCGTTGAGCACCACCGTGCGGTCCAGGCCACTGCCCGCGTTGGCCAGCGCAATCACCTGCGGGTATTCGGCCAGGCTCAGCACCCGACACTGCGAATGCTCGACCAAAGGCAGCGGCGCTGGCGTCTGCGGTACGCCTTGATGCTGCTGGATGCGGGCAAAATCGACGAAGCCCATGCTGGCATACAACGGCGCGCCCGACTCGGTGGCATTCAGGATCGCCGTGCGCGGGGCCACCGCGTCCAGGCACAGGTTCATCAACTGGCGGCCGATCCCTTTGCCCTGGTGTTCATCGCTCACAATCACCAGACCGATCGAGGAATAGGCACCCTGATGGCAGGCGAACGCCACGCCCACCAGCGCACCATCCTGTTCGGCGACGAAACCCTGGGACGTGCGCTGCACCATCGCCCAATCCTCCTCGCGGTGCGGCCACTTCAAGTGCACGGAGAGCGCGTGGGCGGCGGGCATGTCGGCAGCGATGGCGGTGCGATAAGCGTAGGCGCGGCTCATATCAGTTTTCCTGTCGTGAGAGTGTTTGCGGGCACCATTGACGGTTGGGTGAAACGCCGGATATCGAACGGGCTGATCAAGGTGCTGGTGCTGCCGGTGCTGATCAATTCGGCCATCACATCCCCTACGCCAGGACCGAGCTGGAAGCCATGGCCGCAGAAGCCGAAGGCATAAAACAGCCCGTCCACGGCACCGCTTGGGCCCATCACCGGCAGGGAGTCCGGTGTGTAGCTCTCAATGCCGCTCCACACGCGGATGATGTTGAGCTTCTCGGCACCGGGCAGCAGCCGTTTCATCTGGCGCATCTGGTTGAGCAGGCTTTCGGGCTTGAAAAACGCGCGTCGGTTGAGCATGTCCGGCGTGCAGCGGTTGCCGCCACCGATGATGATGTTGCCGCGTGGAATCTGGCGGAAGTAGATCACCTCTTCCTTGATTTTGGTGAATACGCCGATCACGGTGGGCAGGGCGTAGGGCACCGGTTCCGTGACCGACATCTGCGGGCCGTTGGGTTCCAGCGGCACCGGCTCGCCAAAGCGTTCGGACAACCTGGCAGCCCACGCACCGGCCGTAATCAGCAGTTGCTCGGCGGCGAACAGCTGCCCGTCGGTGGTGGTGACGTGAAACAGGCCATTGACCTTTTGCACGTCGGCCACTTCGGTGCGTTCCTCAATGCGTGCGCCCAGGCGCCTGGCCGCGCGGGCAAACGCCGGTGCCGCCAGGCGTGGGTTGGCGTGGCCGTCGTGGGGCGCGTAGGAGCCACCCTTGACGTCGGGCCCGAGGAAGCCGAAACGCCGATGCAGCTCGGCGCCGCGATAGATTTTCAAGTCCAGTTGCGCCGCTTCCGGCGCGGCGGCGTAGGCCTCCAGCTCGGCGATTTCATCCTCGCGGTAACACACGCGCATATGCCCGCTGGGAATGAATTCGAGGTCGTCGTCGATCAGCGACGGCAGGCGCTTCCACAGCGCCCACGAACGGTTGGCCAACTCCAGCTGGCCCAGGTAGCGGCCCTGGCGGCGGACGTTGCCGAAATTCACGCCGCTGGCGTACTGACCGATCTGGTCGCGCTCCAGCAGCGTCACCGAATGGCCTCGCCGGGCCAGGAAAAACGCCGACGACGCACCCATGATGCCGCCGCCAATAATCAGCACAGCGCTTTTTTGCGCGGTCATGCCGGTTGCTCCTGTGCGCCGCGCGCCACCGCTGCGATTTCGATCAGGTAACCATGGTGCAAGACCGGCACCGGTACCACGGCGCGGGCCGGTCGGTGGTCGCCCAGGCAGGTTGCATACAGCCGGTCAAACGCCGGCCAATGGTCTATGCCCACCACGTAGACCGTCACGCTGAGCAGGTCATGGGGGCTCAGGCCGGCTTGCTTGAGGATCGCCACCAGGTTGTCGAGGGCAATCGCCGCCTGCACCTCAAACGGTTGATCGGCGCTGTGTTCGCCATTGGCGCGTACCGGCAGTTGCCCGGACACATACACCACGCCAGCGTGGGCGATCGCCTGGGAGTAATGGCCGCCAGGCGCTGCCGCCTGGGCGGTATGAATAACCTCGAGCTTACCAGCCATGCAGGCGACTCCATGTGTGCACCGCGCCGTCGGCGTCGAGGGCGTGATAGTCCGGGAACTGCGCGCCCGTGGCGCAGGCGTGGTTGGGCAGGATGCGCAGGCGGCTGCCGATGGGGAAGCGCGTGGCAAGGGCGTCACGGTTGGCGCTGCCCAAGGTGATGATGCCGTGCTCCTGATTGGCGCCCGTGACCTGCGCACCGTCGATCCAGTCGCCGGCTTCTGTGCACACTTGGCCATAACCAAAGTCCTGGTGCTGACGCTGGGTGCCACGGTCGCGGCTCATGGCCATCCAGCCGGCATCCGTGATGATCCAGCCCTTATCCTGCTGATGGCCGATCACGCTGGTCAGCACGCTCAGTGCCAGCTCGTGGGCCTGGCACACGCCGATGTTGTGCATGACCAGGTCGAAGAACACATAGACCCCTGCGCGTACTTCGGTGACGCCCTCCAGGTTGAGTGCCGAGAGCGCCGTGGGGGTTGAGCCGATGCTGACCTCGGGGCACGCCAGGCCGGTGGCACGGATGCGTTCTGCTGCGCGTACGCACAGCGCGCGCTCCTGTTCGGCCAGCACTTGCAAGGCTTGGGGGGTGTCCAGTTCATAACTGGAACCGGCGTGGGTCATCACTCCGCGCAGGCGCATCCCGCCCTCGCTGAGCACGCGCGCGACGTCGATCAGCGCCGCGTCTTCGGGGGCCAGGCCCGAGCGATGGCCATCGCAGTCGATTTCAATCCATACGTCGAAGCGTTCATCGTGTTGCTGTGCAAACGCGACGATGGCTTGGGCACCTTGCACGCTGTCGGTGAGCAGGCTGAGGTTGCAGCCCTTGCGGCGCAAGGCCAGGGCCTGGGGCAATTTGCCCGGGGCGATGGCGACGGCGTAGAAGACGTCGCTGATGCCGTGGGTGAAGCAATGCTCGGCTTCCTTGAGGGTGGACACCGTCACACCGCTGGCCCCGGCGGCGATCTGCGCGTTCACCACGGGCAAGCACTTGCTGGTCTTGATGTGCGGGCGCAAACGCACACCGAGGCTGTTCATGCGCTGCTGCATGCGCAGGATATTGTGCTGCATGCGCGGGATATCGATGAGCGCAACGGGCGTGTCGAGGGAGGCAGTCGGGGTGGGCATGACGGGACTCGAGTGGCTGGGTACAGGCGCCACTCTACTCAGCCGTCCTTAAGGCGTGGTTCAATCAATGCTCATCAATCATTAAGTAAAATTGAATGATCTCCATCGAAGACCTGCGCCTGGCCGTCACCCTTGCACGCTCGGAGTCCCTGAGCGCGGCCGCCCGGGCGCTGAACGTGTCGCCGCCGGCGCTTTCCATGCGTTTGCGTAAGCTGGAGGCGCTGCTGGGGCTGACCCTGGCCAATCGCGATGCCCGGCGCCTGAGCCTGACCGCCGATGGTGAGCGGTTCTCGCGGGAAAGCGCAGTGCTGCTGGAGCAACTGGAGGCGCTGCCGGAATCTTTCAGGCAAAAGGACGAGCGGCTGGTGGGCACCTTGCGGCTGGCGGCGCCGTTTGGCTACGGGCGCCAGCGCCTCGCGCCGCTGCTGGCGCGGTTTATCCGCCTGCATCCACAGCTTTGCGTGCACTTGGATCTGCGCGAAACGCCGTGGCCGGATCGGCATGACAGCGACGCGGTGATTCACATCGGGCATCTCAATGACAGCCTGTGGACCGCGCGGCAACTCACGCCAAACGAGCGCTGGTTATGTGCCAGCCCGGCCTATCTGCACGCGCACGGCATACCCGCGTCGCCGGATGAACTCACGGCGCATCGCTGCATTTGCATCCGTGAAAACGATGAGGATGTGACGCTCTGGCACCTGCGCAAGGGGCAGGGCCGCAAGACGCTGCGCATCGAGCCGGCGCTGTTGAGCAACGACGGCAGCGTCGCCCGGCGCTGGGCCGAGCAGGGGCTGGGGTTGGTATTGCGTTCACAGTGGGATGTGAGTGACGCCATCGCCAGCGGCAACCTGGTACGGGTGTTGGCCGACTGGAGCTTCGACAGCGCCCCGGTCAACCTGCTGGTGCCGTCGCGCAAGCTGCGCAGCCCGCGCGTACAGGCGTTGGTGGCGTTTCTGGAGGAGGCGCTTAAAGCCTGATCGGCGCGTTATTTCACCGCGTATACCTTGCGCACATACACCGTGCTGGTCCAGGCGCAGGGGGCGCCTTTGGGTACAAACACGCTGTCGCCAGGGTTGACCGTGATGGCGTGCCCGGCGTCGTCTTGCAGGGTGACGCTGCCCTCCAGCAGGTGCATCAATTCATGCAGTTTGTGCGGGCGGCCGTGGCGAGCGTAGGGGGTCGAGTCCCAGATGCCGATGCGCAATTCGGTGCTCGGGTCATCGAAGAGGTTGAGCGCGCGGCACTGCGGTGGCGGGCCGATCAGGATCGCCGGCTCCGGCGCCGCCGAGGGGTTCAACAGGGTGTAGGGGGCGAGGAAGGTCAGGCCCGGGCGGGCGGGGGCGTCGGGCAGGTCGAGGGCGCAGAACGCCCACTCGCTGTCGGCACTGGCCTGCACGGTGAGGCGTGTGCCACGGCCGATCACGGCGCTGGCGCCGACACCGAGTTCGAGTGTTTGGCCTGCGCTACTGAGCATCACGTGGCCGGCGTGTACCACCAGGGTTTCACTGTGGGGGAAGTCTTCGATCACGGCGTTGCCGGTGAACCGCACCACACCTGCCGATACGCCGTCGTCGCCCAGCCAGGCAAGGTGGCGGTTGGCGCCGAACGGGTCCAGTGGGCTGAGGGCGGCATTGTTGAAGGACGTGGCCACGCGGCTGCCGTCGGCACGCGCCAACAGCAGTGTTTTGGGAGATGACATGGGAAGCGCTCCGGGAGGAAAGTCAGCTGATCGCCTGGGTGATCAACGCAAACGGGTGGACACCTTGGCTGGCTTGGGGAGGGGTGCCCAAGGCCATCTGCGCGACGGTGTCGATGTTCTTCAGGCCGGCCTGTTCGAGCCAGTCGCTGAGGCCGCAGGCGACGGGGATGTCGATGCGTACAAAGGCATCCGGCACCTGGGCGAGCAAGGTGGTGATCAGGTGCTTGGCCTGCTCGCTGTTTTGCGCCACCACCGGGCCGATGCAGCGCCCGCGCCCGAACGGCCGCAGCAGGGCGAAGCCGCGTAACTTGCCATCGCGCTCGATGCCGACGGCATGTTCCACCTGCAAGTCGCGCAGTACATCGCGGCGGTCCAGGCCGCTGGCGGCTTTGGCGAGGGCGAGCAGGGTGGTGTGGTCATCGGCCGTGAGCGCACGGCAGGTTTCACCGCTGGCCAGGTCCGGCAGGGCAGGCACCTGCACCTGGCCCTGATGTTGTTGTACCCGGCCGAACTCGACAAACCCCTGGCTGGTATAAAGCGGTGCGCCGGCGAGGGTGGCATTCAGCAGTGGCGTGCGTGTACCGCAGGCAGCGAGGGCCTTTTCCATCAAGCGGCGGCCGATGCCCTGGCCCTGGTAGTCATTGCTGACGATCACCAGGCCGATGGTGGCGTAGTCGCCCTGGGGGCAGGTGAAGGCGCTGCCGATCAGCCGCTCGCCATCCATTACCACAAAGCCGTCGCTGACCCGTTGCAACATGGCCCAGTCGTCCAGGCGGTGAGGCCATTTGAGTTGCACGGACAAGGCGTGGGCAGCCGGGAGGTCGGCCACGGTCATGGGCCGGTAGATATAAGCAGGGTGTGGCAGGGCGGACATGGCGAGCCTCCATAGAGCAGGTTTTTTTGCGCGGTGAGGCTGCCTGTATCCCACCTGCTTAAAAAGCTGGCAAGGGGGCCGGGGATATTCGGTAGATTCCTCGGGCGGTGGGTTGTGGGGCCACAGGTCGTACTTAATTGTTGTGGGGCGGCGGCAGTAAATGCCGACTGGTATTTCAAGTTTGAACTCAATTGAAAATGTGGGAGGGGCGGTGCGACGATTCGACTTGCCCCCGATTGCAGAGTATCAGTCAGCCTATATATGGCTGACACTCCCTTATCGGGGGCAAGCCACCTCGCACATTTTTAACCGAGCGTGGCCGCAGAAATCGTTGGCTATAACGCCGCCGCCTTGGCTTTTGATCTTAAGCACACCCAGCCACACTTTCTGCCGCCCCCACCCCCGTCCTTAAGCGTCCTCACCCCCAAAAGCCCCTTAAAAGCGCACAAACACTAGCCCTGCCCAAGCCTGGCACACACCGCAAACTCTGCTGCGCCCAGCCACCAAAACGGTGGTTTGTATTGAGCACAGGTCGTTTTAGACGGCATATGCTGATTTCACAGTGGTGTAATGAACCTGTGCTGCAACGAGGCCGACGCGCCGCCAGGGCAGTGAACGCTTGTCACACTCAACGAACTTCAGGACCGCACCCAATGAGCTTTCTTCGTCCCAAATTCATTACGTTCGACTGCTACGGTACGCTGACCAACTTTCATATGGGCACCATGACCCGCGAGCTCTTCGCCGATCGCATCAAGCCCGAAGAGATGGACCAGTTCGTCAAGGACTTCTCCGCCTACCGCCTCGACCAGGTCATGGGCGACTGGATGCCTTACGACGAAATCCTCAAGACCGCCCTGGCCCGTACCTGCAAGCGTTGGGGCATCGCTTACCGCGAGGAAGGCCAGCTGTATTACGACGCCGTGCCAACCTGGGGTCCTCACGCCGACGTGCCGGCCGGCCTGTCGAAGATTGCCGACAAGATTCCCCTGGTGATCTTCTCGAATGCCAGCGACAGTCAGATCATGTCCAACGTCGACAAGCTCGGCGCGCCGTTCCACAAGGTCTTCACCGCCGAACAGGCGCAGGCCTACAAGCCACGCCTGGCCGCCTTTGAGTTCATGCTCGACAACCTCGGCTGCGGCCCGGAAGACATCTTGCATGTGTCTTCCAGCTTCCGTTATGACCTGATGCCGGCCCATGACATGAAGATCAAGCACAAGGCGTTTGTTGCCCGGGGCCATGAAGTGCCAGGCAACGCGTTCTACGGCTACCAGCAGATCACCGATATCGGCGGGTTGCCGGCACTGGTCGGTCTGTAACGCACACAAGGGGCAAGACATGGGCAGCGAATCCTATTGGCTCGACACCGCGCCGGCGTTTACCGGCGCCCAGCTGGGCGGCTTGCCCCGGCAGGTTGACGTGGCTGTGGTCGGTGGCGGCTTCACCGGCCTGGCGGCGGCGCGCGCATTGGCGCTCAAGGGCGCCAGCGTGGTGGTGCTGGACGCCGGGCGCGTGATCGGCGAGGCCTCGGGGCGCAACGGTGGGCAGTGCAACACCGGGGTGGCCCAGGACTATGCCGGGCTGCACGCCAGCCTCGGTGCAGCCAAGGCGCGGGCCTATTACCAGGCCTATGAAAGCGCGGTGCAGACGGTGGTTTCGCTGGTGGAGCAAGAAGGGATCGCCTGCGACCTGGTGCGCAACGGCAAGCTCAAGTTGGCGGCCAAGCCGCTGCACTATGAAGGCCTGGCCCGCACCTGTGAGCTGATCCGCAAGGAAGTGGATGCCGATGTCGAACTGCTCAGCGCCGTGCAGACCCGTGCTGAAGTCAATTCGGCGCAGTTCCATGGCGGCTTGCTGCAACGCAACGGCGTGCAGATGCACGTCGGCCGCTTCGGTGTGGGACTGGCCGAAGCGGCGGCGCGGCAGGGCGCGATGATCTACGAGCACACCGCGGTCAAGGACTGGCAGGCCCAGGCCGGCGGTTACCAGGTCAACACCGCCAAGGGTTCGCTGCACGCCGGGCAAGTGTTGCTGGCCACCGGCGCCTGCCAGCATGGCGACCTGGGCTGGTACCGCCGGCGCATCGTGCCGGTGGGCAGTTTTGTGATCGCCACCGAAGTCTTGCCGCAAACCCTGATCGACCAGTTGCTGCCCAAGCACCGCGCCTATGTGACCAGCCGCATGATCGGCAACTATTTTCGCCTGACCCCGGACAACCGCCTGCTGTTTGGCGGGCGTGCGCGGTTCGCGATGTCCGACAGCGTTTCCGACGCCAAGAGCGGCAAGGTGCTGCAAGCCGCGATGCTGAACATGTTCCCGCAGTTGGCGCACGTGAAGGTCGACTACTGCTGGGGTGGCCTGGTGGACATGACGTCCGACCGCCTGCCCCGCGCCGGCCAGCATGGCGGCGTATTCCACTCCATGGGCTACAGCGGCCATGGCGTGCAGATGTCGGTGCACATGGGCCAGGTGATGGCCGAGGTCATGGCCGGCAATGCAGCGGCCAACCCGTGGCGTGAACTGGAATGGCCGGCGATTCCCGGGCATTTCGGCAAACCCTGGTTCCTGCCGTTTGTGGGTGCCTATTACCGCTTCCAGGATTATTTGCACTGAGTTGCCGTTGTTGCGTCACCGTCGTTTGCGTTTCCAGGACGCTCCGGACATCCGTGAGCACTCGATTCTTCCGATTATCGACAGGTAGCCTTGCTATGACTGACAACAAAAACACCCCGGACCTCATCTCCGGCCAAGACAGCCTGCGGATTTTCGAAGGCCTCAACCGTGGCATGTCGCGCCGCAACGCCTTGCAGATGCTCGGTGTGGCCGGTGTTGCGGCGGCCGGGGCAGGCAGCCTGTTCGGCGCCGCCGGCAAGCTGTTCGCCGATGAGGCTGCGGTGGCAGGCAAAGGCAAGCCGGGCGGCAAGATCCGCGTGGCCGGCATGTCCAGCTCCACCGCCGACACCCTCGACCCGGCCAAGGGCGCGCTGTCCACCGACTACGTGCGCCACTTCATGTTCTACAACGGCCTGACCCGCTTCGATAAGCACCTGGTGCCGCAACTGGAACTGGCCGAGCGCATCGACAACACCGACGCCACCCTGTGGACCATCACCCTGCGCAAGGACGTAACCTTCCACAACGGCAAGAGCCTCACCGCCGCCGACGTGGTGTTCTCCCTGAGCCGCCACAAAGACCCGCTGACCGGCTCCAAGGTCATGCCGCTGATGGAACAGTTCAGCGAGATCAAGGCCAGTGGGCCCAACGAAGTGCAGATCCGCCTCAGCGCGCCCAACGCCGAGCTGCCGTCGATCCTGGCGGTGTCGCACCTGTTGATCGTCCCCGAGGGCACCAGCGACTTCAGTAAAGGCATCGGCACCGGGCCGTTTACCGTCGGCGAGTTCAAGCCCGGCGTGCGTTCGATCGCGGTGCGCAACAAGAGCTACTGGAAACCCGGCCTGCCGTACCTCGACGAAATCGAATTCATCGCCATCGCCGACGAGCCATCGCGGGTCAACGCGTTGCTGTCGGGCGACGTGCACATGATCAACGAGGTCAACCCGCGTTCCACCACGCGCATTGCCGCCAGTGCCAAACATCGCGTCGTGGATGCGCCTTCCGGCAACTACACTGACTTGATCATTCGCCAGGACCAGTTGCCCGGCAAAAGCCCGGAATTCACCCAGGCCATGAAGCTGTTGCTGGACCGTGAACAGGTCAAGTCCGCGGTGTTCCGTGGCTTTGCCGTGGTCGGCAACGACCACCCGATTGCGCCGGGTTCGCGTTACTTCAACACCGACCTGCCGCAGACGGTCTATGACCCGGAAAAGGCCAAGTTCCTGCTGAAAAAAGCCGGCATGGAAAGCATCACCATGCCCGTCATGGCCTCGCCGGCCGCGACCGGTTCAGTGGACATTGCCGTGCTGTTGCAGCAATCGGCCAAACAGGCCGGGCTCAAGCTCGACGTGAACCGCCTGCCGAGCGATGGCTACTGGTCCAACCACTGGATGAAGCACCCGTTGAGCTTCGGCAACATCAACCCACGGCCGAATGCCGACGTGATGTTCTCGCAGTTCTTCCAGTCCAAGGCGCCGTGGAACGAGTCCGGCTGGCAGAACGAGCAGTTCGATCAGTTACTGTTGCTGGCGCGCGCCGAAACCGACGAGGCCAAGCGCGGCAAGATGTACGCCGACATGCAGACCCTGGTGCATGACCATTGCGGCATCGGCGTGCCGGTGTTCATCAGCAACATCGATGGTGTCGACCAGCGCCTGAAGGGGTATAGCACTCACCCGCTGGGTGGATTCATGGGTTACATGTTCGCCGAGCAGGTGTGGTTGGACGCGTGATGGGGGCTTTGCGATGAACAGCACTACACTGTGGTTGATCGGCCGGCGCCTGGGCGCTGCCGTCGTGACCTTGTTGATCGTGTCCATGGTCGTGTTCGCGATCACGGCAGTCCTGCCCGGCGATGCGGCGCAACAGGCCCTCGGCCAGTTCGCCACGCCTGAACAGGTGGCGGCACTGCGTCTGAAACTGGGGTTGGACCAGCCCGGTGTATTGCGCTACCTGCACTGGTTGATGAGCCTGCTCACCGGCGATCTGGGTATGTCGGTGTCCAGCGCAATGCCGGTGAGTGAATTAATGGGCGGGCGGGTACCCAACACCCTGATGCTGGCGGCCACTACGGCGCTGGTTTCGGTGCCGGTGGCCCTGTTGCTCGGCATCGGTTCGGCGATGGCCCGAGGCGGGCGCATCGACAACATCCTGAGCTTCGTCACCCTGGCCATGGTCGCGGTGCCGGAGTTTCTGGTGGCGACCCTGGCGGTGCTGATCTTCGCGGTGAACCTGGGGTGGCTGTCGTCGCTGTCCTACGCCAGCGATATCAGCTCGCCGTGGGAGTTCATGCGCACCTATGCCTTGCCGGTGATGACGCTGTGCTGCGTGATCGTCGCGCAAATGGCGCGCATGACCCGCGCGGCGGTGATCGACCAGCTCGACAGCCCCTACGTGGAAATGGCGCGGCTCAAAGGCGTCGGCCCGATCCGCATCGTGCTGCGCCATGCCTTGCCCAATGCCATCGGCCCGATCGCCAACGCCATCGCCCTGAGCCTGTCGTACCTGTTGGGCGGCGTGGTGATCGTCGAAACCATCTTCAACTACCCGGGCATTGCCAGCCTGATGGTCGATGCGGTGACCAACCGCGACATGGCGCTGGTGCAAGCCTGCACCATGCTGTTCTGCACCGCTTACCTGAGTCTGGTGCTGATCGCCGACCTCTGCGCAATCCTCTCCAACCCGAGGCTGAGAAACCAATGAACACGCTCATTGCGAAGTCCAAGCCTGCATCCTCCGCCCTGGCACTGGCCAAAGTCTCCAACGGCCCGTCCTGGCTGGGGCTGGCCGGTGCGCTGATTTGCGTCGCCTGGCTGCTGTTGGCGCTGGTGGGCCCCTGGCTGGCGCCGCACCCGGTGGGTGAAGTGGTGTCCGATAACGTCTTCGACGGCTTCAGCCTGGCGCACCCGTTTGGCACTGATTACCTGGGTCGCGACATGCTCAGCCGGGTCATGGTCGGCGCACGTTTCACCGTCGGCCTGGCGCTGGTGGCAGCCGTACTCGCCAGCACCCTGGGCACGCTGTGTGCGTTGGTGTCGGTGGTGTCGCCCAAGTGGCTGGACGAAATCATCAGCCGCATCATGGACGCCTTCATTTCCATCCCGAGCAAAATGCTCGCGCTGATCATGGTGTCGGCCTTCGGCTCGTCGGTGACCCTGCTGATCTGCACGGCGGTCATCAGCTACATCCCCGGATCGTTCCGCGTGGCCCGCAGCATGGCGGTGAACATTGAGGCGCTGGAATACGTGCAGGTCGCCCGCACCCGTGGCGAGCGCCGTTTGTACGTGGCGTGCCGGGAAATCCTGCCGAACATCCTCAACCCGGTGCTCACCGACCTCGGCCTGCGGTTCGGTTACATCGTACTGTTGCTGGCCGGCATGAGTTTTCTCGGCCTCGGCGTGCAGCCACCCGACGCCGACCTCGGCTCGCTGGTGCGCGAAAACATCGGCGGCCTCAGCCAGGGCGCGCTGGCTATCGTTATTCCGGCGTTGGCCATCGGCACCCTGACCATCGGCGTGAATCTGTTGATCGACTACCTGTCTTCCAGACGTAGCCGACGCACCGGAGGCCATTGAAATGACTGAATTGATTCGTGTCGAAGACTTGCGCGTGGTCGCCTGTGGCGAACGCGGCGAGGTGGAAATCGTCAAGGGCGTGAGCTTTGCCCTGGAACAGGGCCAGGTGCTGGCGCTGATCGGCGAGTCCGGTTCCGGCAAGACCACCATCGCCCTGGCGCTGTTGGGCTATGCGCGCAGTGGTTGCCGGTTGTCCGGCGGCGTGGTGCGCGTGGGCGAGCACGACATGCTGGCGGCGAGCGAAAGCCAGTTGCAGAAACTGCGCGGCAACCGCGTGTCCTATATCGCGCAAAGTGCCGCCGCCGCGTTCAACCCGGCGAAAAAACTCATCGACCAGGTGGTGGAGGGAGCCTTGATCCATGGCCTGGGCAGCCGCGTCGAGCTGGAGGCCAAAGCGGTCGGCCTGTTCCGCGACCTGTCATTGCCAGACCCGGAAACCATCGGCCAACGTTACCCGCACCAAGTGTCGGGCGGGCAGTTGCAGCGGGTAATGGCGGCCATGGCGCTGATCAGCGACCCGTTGCTGGTGGTGCTCGACGAACCCACCACGGCGCTGGACGTGACCACCCAGATCGACGTGCTGCGCGCGTTCAAGCGTGTGGTGCGCGAGCGCGGCGCCACGGCGGTGTACGTGTCTCACGACCTGGCGGTGGTGGCGCAGATGGCCGACCGCATCGTGGTGCTCAATGACGGACAGATCCTTGAACAAAGCGACACCGCGCCGCTGCTGTTGGCACCGGCCCATGACTACACGCGCAGCCTGCTTGCGGCCGCGCGACCCGACGCGACGATTCGCCCGCCCAGCGGCATTGCTGAAGACGCACCGCTGCTGACCATCAGCGGCCTGACGGCCGGCTACGGCAACAAGAACGCCCAGGGCATGCCGCTGATCCGTGTGCTCGAAGGCATTGACCTCACCGTACGCCGTGGCCAGGCGATCGGCGTGATCGGCGAGTCCGGCTCGGGCAAATCCACCCTGGCGCGGGTGGTCGCGGGCCTGCTGACGCCGGCTCTGGGCGGCCTCACGTTCGACGGTCAGCCCCTCGGCGGCCGCTTGTCCGAGCGCACGCCGGAGCAGTTTCGACGCATTCAGATGGTGTTCCAGAACGCCGACACCGCGCTCAACCCGATGCACAGCGTCGGCGCCATCATCGGTCGCCCGCTGAAAATGTATTTCGGTCTCAAGGGCGCGGCGTTGCGCGAGCGCACCCATGAACTGCTCGACCTGGTGCGCCTGCCGCACGCCCTGGCCGAGCGGCGCCCCAGCGAGTTGTCCGGTGGGCAGAAGCAGCGGGTCAACCTGGCCCGGGCGCTGGCCGCCAAACCGGACCTTATCCTTTGCGATGAAGTGACCTCGGCCCTGGACACCGTGGTCGGCGCGGCGATTCTTGAGCTGCTGCGCGACCTGCGCCAGCAACTGGGCGTGTCCTACCTGTTTATCAGCCACGACATCTCCACCGTGCGCGCGCTGTGTGACGACATCGTGGTGATGTACAGCGGCCACAAGGTGCAGGCCGGCAGCCGCGAGTCGTTTTCCGCGCCGCCGTTCCATCCCTACACCGACCTGCTGATTCATTCGGTGCCTGAGTTGCGCCAGGGCTGGCTGGAAACCTGCGGCGCCACCAGCGGCACCTTGCCGCCGGTGGGCGCGCGAGCCGCCGTGCCGGAGCTGTGCACCTTTCTCAACCGTTGCCCGGTGCGTATCGACGGCGTATGTAATCGCGTCGCCCCCAGCCGCCACTCCCTGGACAATGGCAGTGAAATGCTCTGCCACCATGACGGCGCCCAATTGATCAAGACCCAGCGTGGCCTCGTCGTGGAAACCAGCGGAGCCTACGCATGAGCCGATATTTTGCCCTGCAACGGAGCCAGTCCTTATGAAACCGCGCGTACTGGAGATCCTGAAAAAACTGATGGCGTTCGACACCGTGTCGTCCGAGTCGAACATGGCTTTGATCGAGTACGTGCGCGACCTGCTGCTGACCCAGGGCATCGAGTCGCTGATCGTCAAGGATGCGAGCGGCAAGAAGGCCAACCTGTTCGCCAGCACCGGGCCTGAGGTGCGGCCCGGCGTGCTGCTGTCCGGGCACACCGATGTGGTGCCGGCGGCGGGGCAGGCCTGGACCTTCCCGCCGTTCGCCGCCACCGTGCAGGACGGGCGCATCTACGGGCGTGGCAGTTGCGACATGAAGGGCTTTATCGCGCTGGCCATCGACGCCATGCTCGATGCCGCCCATCACACCTTGAACCGCCCGTTGCAACTGGCCTTGTCCCATGACGAAGAGATTGGCTGCGTCGGCGTGCGACGCCTGCTCGATGTGCTGCACCTGGCGCCGATGCGTCCGTTTCTGTGCGTGGTCGGCGAGCCGACCAACATGCAGTTCGTGCTCGGCCACAAGGGCAAGGGCTCCTACCGCACCTATTGCCGGGGCCTGGAGGCGCACTCGTCGCTGGCGCCGCGCTCGGTCAACGCCATTCATGTCGCCTGCGACTTTATCGCCGCGCTGCGCGAGAGCCAGCAGCAGTTGCAGCGCCATGGCGCCCAGGACAGCGATTACGACGTGCCCTACAGCACCGTGCATGTCGGGCAGATTGTCGGCGGCAAGGCGCTGAACATCGTGCCCAACCTGTGCACCCTGGATTTCGAGGTGCGCAACCTGCCGGCCGACAACCTGGACCAGTTTCTGGAACAACTGCGCGAGCGCGCCGAAGTGATCGTGCAGGAGGCGAAAAAACTCTCCAGCGTGGCCGCCATCGAGATCGAAACCGTCAACACCTATCCCGGCCTCGATACGCACCCCAGCGTTGAAGCGGTGCGTTTTCTCAAGCAGTTCGCCGCGCCTGATACCGGCACGGCCAAGGTCTCGTTCGGCACCGAAGGCGGGCTGTTCAAGCAGCGCCTGGACGTGCCGGTGGTGGTGTGCGGGCCGGGTTCCATCGAGCAGGCGCACAAGCCCGACGAGTTTATCGAGATCAGTCAGATGGACGCCGGCGAGGCATTCCTGCACGGCCTGCTCGGCTCTTTGAAGGCCTAGCAGAGCCTGCCGTTGCGCGCGTAATTTCAGCACGCCACGCTGCCCACGCGACGCTTTCGGCATCCTCGTCCGCGGCACCTCCCTAGACTGGAGCGTGTCTCGGATCAGGACTCGACCATGCTGACTACTCGCTTGCAAGACCCCAGCCTTCTGGCTGAACTCGCCTACGTTGACGGCCAGTGGATCGCCGCCGCCAGCGGCTCCACCCTGGACATCCTCGACCCCGCCAATGGCGAGGTGCTCGCACGGGTGCCAGCCATGGACGCGGTGGACACCCGCCGCGCCATCGACGCCGCCGAGCGTGCCTGGCCTGCCTGGCGTGCACGCCCGGCCGCCGAACGCGCAGCACTGCTGGAGCGTTGGTATCAGGCCATGCTCGACAATCTCGAGGACTTGGCGCTGATCATGACCTGCGAGCAGGGCAAGCCGCTCAATGAAGCCCGTGGCGAGATTCGCTACGGCGCAGGCTTCGTCAAATGGTTCGCCGAAGAAGCGCGCCGGGTGTACGGCGAAACCATGCCGGCCCCCAGTGGCGACCGACGTCTGCTGACGTTGAAGCAGCCGGTGGGCGTGTGCGCCGCCATCACCCCGTGGAATTTCCCCAACGCGATGATCACCCGCAAATGCGCGCCGGCATTGGCCGCCGGTTGCCCGATCATCGTCAAGCCGTCCGACCTCACACCGCTGTCGGCCCTGGCCCTGGCGGTGCTGGCCGAGCGTGTCGGCATTCC
>Ga0302347_1001032_pt1 | contig 36554 bp, 31 predicted proteins | sample PhyWR1_FD_202178 | JGI IMG/M metagenome (GOLD analysis project Ga0302347, IMG submission 202178) | Leaf surface microbial communities from wheat plants in UC Gill Tract Community Farm, Albany, California, United States - DLSL W.R1 (v2)... | ecosystem: Host-associated > Plants > Phyllosphere >... | reverse complement strand
ACGGACGTACCACTGAACAACTCCACATGCCCCAGCGCCTGAGGTTTGCTCAAGCGACGCAGCATGTTGGGCAGGCGCTGCATGATCGGCTGCAAGGCCTGTACCAGCACCGGGCATTCGTCGATGGCGACGATGTCCTGACTAGCCACCGCGCGGAAACCCACTTCCAGCTGTTTCGTCTTGGCGTCCCAGCGCACGGCCACGCGGGCGCGGCGACGGTAACCGAATTCCGGCCCGCTCAAGGGCGCGGCCCACTCCTGCGGTTCGACACCCGCCACGCGGGACAGTTGCTCGGCAAGCATGCGCTGTTTCAGGGCAAGTTGTTCGCCGTGGGGCAAGTGCTGCACGCTGCAACCGCCGCAGCGGCCGAAATGCGCGCACGGCGCCGGACGGCGTAATTCGCTGGCACTGAACACCCGCTCGGTGCGCGCCTCGACGATCTTGCCATGGGTGCCCAGCACCCGTGCTTCGACTTCTTCGCCCGCCAGCGCGCCGTTCACGAACCAGGTGCGACCTTCAAAGAACACGATGCCTCGGCCGTCGTTGGCCAGGCGCTCGATGGTCAGGCGCTGTTTCTTGCCCACAGGGATCTGCGGGGCGCGGCTGCCGCCCGTCGGTTGGAAGCGCAGGCCTCTCTCGTGCTTGGCCATCAGTTGGGTTCGTCGAAGATGCCGGTCGACAGGTAACGGTCGCCTCGGTCACAGATGATCGCGACGATCACCGCGTTTTCCACCTCTTTGGACAAGCGCAACATACCCGCCACCGCGCCACCGGAAGACACGCCGCAGAAGATGCCCTCTTCACGGGCCAGGCGGCGGGTGGTGTCTTCGGCCTCGCGCTGCGCCATATCAATGATGCGGTCGACGCGGCTCGAGTTGTAGATCTTCGGCAGATACTCTTCGGGCCAACGACGGATACCAGGGATGGCAGAGCCTTCCATCGGTTGCAGGCCGACGATCTGGATGGCCGGGTTCTGCTCCTTGAGGTAGCGCGAGTTGCCCATGATGGTGCCGGTGGTGCCCATGGAGCTGACGAAATGAGTGATGGTGCCCTGGGTCTGGCGCCAAATTTCCGGGCCGGTGCTGGTGTAGTGCGCCTCGGGGTTGTCACCGTTGGCGAACTGGTCCAGCACCAGGCCGCGGCCTTCGGCAGCCATGCGTTCAGCCAGATCGCGCGCACCTTCCATGCCGTCTTCCTGGGTGACCAGGATCAGTTGGGCACCGTAGGCGGTCATCGCCGCTTTGCGTTCGGCGCTGCCGTTGTCGGGCATGATCAGGATCATCTTGTAACCCTTGATCGCGGCGGCCATGGCCAGGGCGATGCCGGTGTTACCCGAGGTGGCTTCGATCAAGGTGTCGCCGGGTTTGATCTGCCCGCGCAGCTCCGCACGGGTGATCATCGACAGCGCCGGGCGGTCCTTCACTGAACCGGCCGGGTTGTTCCCTTCGAGCTTGAGCAGCAGGGTGTTGCTGGTGTCTCCCGCCATGCGTTGCAAGCGGACCAGGGGCGTGTTGCCGACGCAATCGGCGATTGTAGGGTACTGCAAGGTCATGGCGTATTCGCAATCCAGACTGCGGGGGCGAACATCATACCGGGAAAGGCCGGCGGGCCATATCACGCAAAGTGTGGTGCCTATTCCTTAAAGGCATAAGTATTGGCTCAGGCAATTACAAATTCCGTCCACTCCTGAAGGGTCAACACGCGGACCAGATCGGCCTTGGCTTGGCGCATCTGTACAGCAAGGCTTTCGAGCGCGTGTTTGTAGGTTCCCTCGTTTATGTCGCCATTCGTGACTTTGTCGGTGGCCCGTTCCAGCTCACGCTGGTAGTGCGCCAGCGCAGCCTCAAAACGTTGCGGGTACTTGCGCTCCAGGAACTCGACCCAGTACTCCTCGTTTTCAAGCCGACTGGGCCAATTCAGATTCAACTCCTCATTTTTGATCAGTCGGAGTATTCGGATCACCGAAGGCGCATCCGGCACCGCAGTGGCGGCGTCGAACCGGCCCGGCAATGCAAGAGGCAAGTCCAGACTCGACGCCAGCGCGATTCGATAGGCCAGGAAACGCACGCAGGCTTCCTGCGCAGACTGCTGCGGAAACGCCCTCAACAGGTGGTGGTCGATGGCACCCAGCCGGCGAAGGGCTCGGTAATAATTCACAAAATCCGGGCCTGCGGCATCCACGTTTCCGGCGAGCATCTGTACCGGCAACATAGCCAGTTCGATCTCATTGAGGCACAACAGCCACCCGTCGATCCCCCCGCTCATGTACCGCAAAGGTGCCTGGAAAAGGATTTGTTGCAGGCGCCCGTTGTGATTGGCCCCGTCAATCAACTGCCAGACGCGCCGCGTAATGTCCTGGCGCAAGGCGTGATGCTCCGGGGCAATCAACGGCGGATAGGAAGACACGTTCCACAGCAGGTTAAAGAAACCGTCCGCCATTTGCGCTCCGGCCAACAGCGCCCATTCAGCCCGCCGTTGCGGCACTTCATTCAGCGGCACCGGCAATAGCCAGCGTTCAACCGAGGGCAACGGAAATGCCCCGTCGTGCCACAGGCCAAAATCGATCGTTTGATAACCCGGCCGTCTCCGGTATTGGCTGAGCAGCCGCAAGGTCGCCTGGGAAAGCGCGTTACCGTGAAGGTTCATGGCGCGGTACACGGTTTCATTGAGGTGAAGATCAGAGTGGGTCAACACTTTGAAACGATTGTCTCGCAGATCCAACGTGCGAAGTCTTGGCAGCATCACCACCCACAGAGGCAAAAGATCGAGTTGAGTATTCCTGAGCTTGAGGACCTCCAGCGCAGTCAGCGCATACACGTTCAAGCGCTTCCCTCTGCCCAGGGGATTGTTGGACAGATTCAACGTGGTCAAGCGCGTCAGGCCCTGCAACCGTCTGATATCCGCTGATTCAGGCTGAATGCGATTGTTCGCCAGGCTGAGTTGTTTCAAGTGTTGAAGCGCAGACAAGCCCTGAGGCACATGGTCCAAGCGGTTGCCGTCGAGAAACAGCGTCCGCAGCGCCGGGAAGCGCCCGAGGAACTTCATCGGCAGCGCTTGTAACTGATTGTTCCGCAGGCTCAGTTGCATGACATGACCGAAATGCGCCGTCACCTGTGGCAAGTCTTCCAGGGCCAGGTCATCCAGATAGAGCTCAAACATCACCCCGCGCGGGGAGTCCTCTTTGCTCCAGCAACGTCGAATTCGCGCGGAGGCCTCGACTTGTGCCTTGAGTTGCTCGGGTTTCCCCAGCAAGCACCAGCGTTCAAGGCTGTCATTCAAGGCGTCGCGTTCTCGGAACAGGGTGTTGATCGCGTCCTCACGCTCCTGAACGGAGTCACTCAGATTCTCAAGGATCTCAAACGCCTGTTCATCGGTTTTCGTCGGAAATAACTGCCGCAACCGTGCGACTTGGTCACGGTCCACTGCCCCCAGCTCATTGCCGCCACTCAACGGATAACCAATCCGCCCATCCGCCACGCGACGCGGCGGGTTGTACCAAGGGCGACGCCCTATTTCGAGCAGGGTTTCGGCAAACTCCCAGTGACGCTCCAAGCGATAACCGATCTCCTGGGTCAACTCTTCAACGCCACTCGCATGGGTATATCCCATCGCCTGACGCTCAGGGGGAGGTAAAGCGTCGAGTAAGACCGTGAGAAAATCGCCAGGGTTTCCGAGCGGTTGCAACGTGCCGTTCGATTGGGGAGCAAAGGCCTGATAGCGGCCATCAAGCGCCTCCAGCACCCGCTTGGGCCGCCCTTCAGCAGGGCCGACACTGTCAATGAGCCGCCCGCGCTCACGTACTTCAACCCGTGCTTGAACAGACCAGCCGTCCATCTCGGCCACTGTATGAAGGATCAGCTTTGAGCTGTCCGCACTTGCCGCACCTCCCAGGTGCACACCCTCCATCGCCCTGGTCTTGCGCAGGTACTCTATCCACCAGCGGATGGCTTTGGTTTTGGTCAACGGGACACGGCCGGCCTCCAGGCTTCGACGCTCAACCGGGGTGAGATCGCGCACCAGGTCTTCGGCGATTTGCGCTGTCAAACTGGGAAAATCACGCTGCAGCACCTGTGCCAGGGGCTCCGAAGACAACGCGCTTTTATGAAGCAACGCCTTGAAAAAAAGCCGCGCCATACCTGGCTTGTCCTGCGCAACAAAGGTTTCGAGCCGCCTGACCTGATCAGCGCGGCTCAAGCCCGCACTGCCCACCAACACATCGGCGCTTTCAGGCCCTATTTCACCCAGTAACTCGTCAAAAAAATCCCATCCCGTCTCCACGCCCGCCTTGACCCGTCGATGCAACGTGAATCGCTCGATGGTCTCCATCAAAATCGCAGGTGGGCGCTCGTTACGCAGGTGCACGCGACGCAGCATCGCCGGGGTCACGCCGCTGACCTGTTGAATCTGGTTGATAGCATCCGGCGACCATGCTCCAACGGCGGGCCCGAGGCGATAAAACGGTTTGTGGCCATCCCAGGTCAGCGGCGTTTCCCATTCATGGCGCCAGGCACCTGCGCCGTTATGCGTCAACACCGGGGCGTAAGCATCGTGCAATGTGGGGTGTGGAATGCGCCATGGCAGGGTCGGGCCAGCCTGGGAGACGTTGAAACACAAGCCGTCCATATACAGAAAGCAGTCCGCGCCCTGGCGAAAGAGACCGAGTGCGTCAGGGGTCAGGCCCATGGTATCCGCAGCACTGGAATACTGCGCGATGTCGCGCTGGTGAGGGTAAAACTGCCCCTCGACCGTACGATGGTCGAGCATGGCGCGGGCAATCCGGTGACGGAAATCGGTGACCGCCTGGGGGCCTTCAAGCCCGAGCCGGACGCGTTCGTTATGGGTTAACTGGTTCAGGATGGCCTGGTAAAAACCGTCGGGAGTACCGAGCCTCGCGCCCGCAAGGGAGGTGCGATGATCAAACGGCGCAAAGCGCCCCCGGCCATGGTCCAGCACCACCACAGTCCGGTCTTTGGCACCTTTCGACATATAGTGCACCGGCTGATCGGCGCGACTGATGACCAAGGCTTGGCCAGTGACGCTTTTTAATACTGCGCCGGCAAATTCGCCTGCCCAGCGCAGGGTCTGCGCGTCGTACCGGCGCCCATGGAAAATCCCGTCGATCATCGCCTCTCGGCGGGCTGCCCGCCGTGCACTGCGCAAGGCGGTATAGAGCGCCTCGGGTTGCAGTTTTGACGCCAACAGTTGGGTCTGCTGGTGGGAAGAAAGAGGCTGCTGATCCAGCACCTCCAACAAGCGGGGCAGACTGACTTCGGGGTGCAACGCCCGTAGGGTACTGATGACCGCGGGTTCGGGCTGATCAGACCCCAAGCGCTCAGGCAACAGGTTCTTGATCGCCGTCGGCGCGCCAGAGGCCGTTGCGCGATCGGCCTGGGCAAAGCGTGTAAGTGCCTCGAACAGCTCAAGCCTCACGGTGCGGGCCCGCAGCGCCAACTGCTGGCGCAACGGCGGTTCTCCGGCCGAAAACACGGCAGGCAACAAGTCCACCACAGCCTGGAGAAAATTCGCAGTAAAACGACGCGGGGATGAGTAGGCGAACTGGAAGTTCTCCTGACGGGTCACCGTGACCACCCGAGAAGCGGGACGGCCCGCCTGCTGCGTGTAACGTCGCAACTCCAGGCCCTGCGGGTTCTCGACGCTCAAGGCAGTATCAACCGGCCATTGCGCCAATTGAGTGACCAACGGCCCCAGCACTTCGAACGCCTGAGTCGGCGGTGGATGACTGGGTGGCGACGGGCTTGACGCCCAATCGATCAGACGATCGACATTAAAGCGCTGCGAAGCCTCCACCAGGGAAGCCGACGGTCGCTCGCCCTCCCAGACCTTGTCGAGGAGTTGTCGAGGCGTATTGCTCGCCTCAAGCACTGCGTTCAACGACTTGACCGGCGCCTGCGAGGCGCCGAGCATTCTCTCCAACAGCGCGGTATCGACCCGCTCACCGGCAACGCTGCCTGGTGGGGACAACTGGCGGTACAGCGCTTGGTGGCGACGCATCACGCTGCGTGCCAGGCGAGTATGCAAGCGGCTGCTGATCAGCAAATCAGCCAGGTCGACCAAGGTTTGGAGCAACTCAACCGAGTCACCCTGCACTGCCATGGCTCCCCCCTCGATCAAGGACTGCGTGAGGACGGCAAACATCGCAACGGCCCTGAGCCGTCCCAGGCCTTTGAGTGGGCCCGGCGCCGGAATCAGCAACAGATCAAGCGTCTCGCCGAGCACCGTTTGAAAAACACGGCTGATCGTCACCATCCAGCCGGGTGTTTCGGCTGCCAGTTCCTGCAGGTTGGTGCGACAACGTGCGGTGTAAAAATCATGCAAGCAGACCATTGGGGTCTTTTCGACCGACTGTCGGACGTATCCGACGCGCTTCACAAGCGTGGTCTTCGGCAACCACTCAACGAGGTCATAAAGCACTTCGGCCTGCGGGGAAAGCTGCTCGGGGCGAGGCTGAGATGTCGCTATCTGCTTGAGCCGGACACTGTCACGCAAGGTCATCAACGGGTACAGCCACGACACGTCACCGTTGCCATAGGAGGCCTGAAAGGCCATGTAAAACTCCGTGCATGCTTCCCGGTGGCTGTCGTAGTGAAGCAGGGCCCCCGACGGTCGATGGGGGAAATAGCTGAAGGCACCTTTGCAGCCGCTCACTGAAAAGACGATATGAGGAATCTTCACACTGTCTCCAGGCGGTGACCCTACATACTGGCCCGTCAAGCCAATGTGTTGAGGGACCCAGCTGATGTTGTCGATACCGTGGGGGATAAACAGATGCATTTCTTCAATCTGGCCCCAACGCACTTCACCGACGAGCGCACGCTTCAACTGGTGGTATTTGGCTTTGTCCACGCGGCTGGTCGCGCGGTCCTTGAGGGCATTGATCAACGCGAACTCAAATTCGGCGCTTGCCTGCCTCATGATTGCATCGCCCAGGGAGGAGGACGCGCGTAATGCCTGGGCAAGAGACGTTCTGAGTGTCTCGCCAATATTGAGCTTGCGTACCAAGGCAATGAATGCTGCCGCACTGGCATTGATGGACGAGTCCATATAGCTGGCGTCCGCTATCCCCGTATTCCCAGGAAAACTCCAGCCGGTCACGCCGTCGTAATTCATGCATGCCGCTTCCCATAAGGTCAGGCTGGCAACCTTCACCTGATCACCCTGGGCCTCACGACGAACGCGGCGAGCAGGCGCCAGGTAGCGGGTGTAGATCCTTGCGGTTTTCGGGTCGACGTCTGAACCCGTCAGTGTTTTTAAAGCATCGCGCAGGGACGCCAGGGACTGCTGTTCAAAACGTTCGATAAACCGGGGGACACCGTCTTCAACGGCTTTCCGGGCCTGAACCCAAGCCTTTTGCAGGCGTACATATTCACGTTTTTCTTCATCGTCGAGCCCGTCAAGAAACCCGTCGAACTTGCTTCGCACAGCGTCCAGGGCTTGCAGTGAAGACCATTCGTCCCTGGTCAGAAACGGTCCCGAAGCCGTTTGTTCGGCCGTGAAGGCAGCCAATGAGGGTGTATAGGCAGGAGGCTCAGCCATTTTTCTATCCTTGAAAAATGACCACCCTACTCAGTTGCCGCGCGCGCATTGGGTAGCTATGTAATACGCAGACTCATGTGTGGTTCTTCTGGTACACCGCCTGCCCCATGGCCGCAATTTGCCCGTCGATCAACGCGTTGAAGGGTTGCAGTAACGGTTCGAACGAGGTGGGGTATTCCAATACCTGCAACGCCTGCACAATCGCTTCCACTGTCGACAGCGCGCCCGGTCCGGGGGCCTTGCGCAATCGATAGCGGGACGCAGCGCCTTCGGCCAAGGTCACCCGGGGCAACGCCGCCAGCAAGGGATTGAGGTGCAACAGTTTGCGCGCCTTGCGCCACGTGCCATCGGGGACCACCAGTAGCAATGGCTGACTGCCGGGCGCGTAGGCCTGCAGTGGTTGGGCATCCTCAGCCGGAAACAACAGCCGCGCCTGATAACCGGGCGGGTGCAACAGGCTCGGTAGATCCTCAAATATCTCCCCCACCACCAATTGCGCATTGCTCAACCCCAACGCCGCCAACCGTGCAGTATTCAACGCATGATTGACCTCGCTCGGGTGCTGCAACAGCAACACACGGGTGCGGCTGTCGAGGCTGGGGATCAGCGCGCACAGGCAGTGGGTGGCAGGCCTGAGGCAATGTGAACATTGGGGTCTGGACATGGTTTTATCAGGCCTGGTTGAGCTGAGTCTTGAGCAAGTCGCGAAAGGTCTGGATCAGCGGCTCACGGCTGCGGCCACGCCGCATGATCATCGAGAACGGTGCCTGGTAGCCAAAGGTCGCCGGCAGCAATACGCGCAGGTCGCCCTTGTCGGCCCAGGCCTGGGCGTAGTGTTCCGGCAAGTAACCGATATAGGCACCGGACAGCACCAGGATCAGTTGTGCCTCCATACTTTCCACGGTGGCGGCGCTGTGTTTGAAGCCGTGGCGCGCCAGTTCAGCCTGGCTCCAGTAGCCGCGACCGACCATGCGTTGCTGGGTGATCACTTGTTCGGGGATGCGTCGCTCGTTGAACAGCGGGTGCCGGGTGCTGCAATACAGCCAGTGTTGTTCGCGGTACAGCGGCATGTAGATCAGCCCGCTCATCCGGTTGGAAAAGGCACCGATGGCCAGGTCCAGGCGATTGTCCTGCACACCGAGTTGCAGTTCGTAGGGGCTCATCACCGACAGATGCAGGTGTACCGCCGGGTGTTCCAGGCTGTAGGCGCCGATCACTTCGGCGAACGGCAAGGCCTTGTCGCTGACGGTGGAATCAAGCACGCCCAGTTTGAGGGTACCGCGCAGCTCGCCTTTGAGCGCGGCGGCGTATTGCTCGAAGCCTTCAAGCTCGCCCAATAAGCGCAGGGTTTCCTGATGGAACAACTCACCCTTGCTGGTGAGGCTGAACCCGCCCCGCCCACGATGGCACAGCACCAAGCCCAACGCCGATTCCAGCTGGCTCATGTACGTGCTGATGGCCGAGGTGGACAGATTGAGTTCGTGCTGGGCATTGGCGAACCCCTGGTGCCGCACAACGCTGACGAAGATGCGCAGGAGTTTCAGGTCGGGCAAGGCGCTGGCCATGGTCGGCTCCAGGTGTGGATGCCTGCAGTCTACCTGCCTGCATTAGTTTAGAAAAACCTGAACTAAGTATTTGCCCCTGCCGATTCTTTCGTATCGACACATTTCGCAGAATCGGCCCCTAACAAACAAAACAACGATGAGGCACTCCTGTGGACAAGATTTTTCACCAACCACTGGGCGGCAACGAAATGCCGCGCTTCGCCGGCATCGCCACCATGATGCGTCTTCCCCACCTGCAAACGGCCAAGGGCCTGGACGCCGCCTTTATCGGCGTGCCACTGGACATCGGCACCTCGCTGCGTGCTGGCACCCGTTTCGGGCCGCGTGAAATCCGCGCCGAATCCGTGATGATCCGTCCGTACAACATGGCCACCGGTGCCGCACCGTTCGATTCGCTGTCGGTGGCCGACATTGGCGACGTGGCGATCAATACCTTCAACCTGCTCGACGCCGTGCGCATCATCGAAGAAGCCTACGATGAGATCCTCGAACATGACGTGATCCCGCTGACGCTGGGCGGCGACCACACCATCACGCTGCCGATCCTGCGGGCGATCCACAAGAAACATGGCAAGGTCGGGCTGGTGCACATCGACGCCCACGCCGACGTCAACGACCATATGTTCGGCGAGAAAATCGCCCACGGCACCACGTTCCGCCGCGCGGTAGAAGAAGGTTTGCTCGATTGCGACCGTGTGGTGCAGATCGGCCTTCGCGCCCAGGGCTACACCGCCGAAGACTTCAACTGGAGCCGCAAACAGGGCTTCCGTGTGGTCCAGGCCGAAGAATGCTGGCACCACTCCCTCGCGCCATTGATGGCCGAAGTCCGGGAAAAAGTCGGCGGCGGCCCGGTGTACCTGAGCTTTGACATCGACGGCATCGACCCGGCCTGGGCCCCCGGCACCGGCACCCCGGAAATCGGTGGGCTGACCACCATCCAGGCCATTGAAATCATCCGTGGCTGCCAGGGACTCGACCTGATTGGTTGCGATCTGGTAGAGGTTTCCCCGCCCTATGACACCACCGGCAACACTTCGCTGCTGGGCGCCAACCTGCTGTACGAGATGCTCTGCGTGCTGCCGGGTGTGGCGCATCGCTGATGAGCACCCACGAAGTGCTGCAAGCCGCTGCCGACCTGGTGGCGGCCTTCGCCCGCAATGACCGCACCGCCTACTTCGGCGCGTTCACGGCGGATGCCAGCTTCGTGTTCTACACCCTGCCCCAGCCGCTGCTCAGTCGCGATGCCTACCAGGCGTTGTGGGATCAATGGCGTCGGGACGAGGGGTTCGAGGTGCTGTCCTGCGCCTCGAGCAACGCCGTTGTCAGCCTGCAGGGCGACGTGGCGATTTTCATGCATGACGTGGCCACTGAGCTGCGCATGAACGGGGAGCAATTTTTTAGCCAGGAACGCGAGACCATTGTCTTCAAACGACAAGGATCCCGCACAGAACAAAAACAAGGCCTGTGGCTGGCCTGTCACGAACATTTGTCCGCTATGCCGGAAGGGCTGCCGCCCCCTTAGCCAATGTGATCGGAGCAGATCATGAATAATAAAAACAACCATAAAAGTATTCGCAAGATAGAAACCAATGGGGTCGAGCAGATCCCGGACCACGAACGTACCGCCGGCCCCAAGGATCTGTTCCGACTGATCTTCGGCGGTGCCAATACCTTTGCCACCGCCGTGCTGGGTTCCTTCCCCGTGCTGTTCGGCCTGTCATTCCAGGCCGGCGTCTGGGCGATTGTGCTGGGCGTACTGGTGGGTGCGCTGATCCTGGCCCCCATGGGCCTGTTTGGGCCGATCAATGGCACCAACAACGCCGTGTCTTCCGGTGCGCACTTTGGTGTTCACGGGCGGATTGTCGGTTCATTTCTCTCGCTGCTGACGGCGATCGCCTTCTTCTCACTGTCAGTGTGGAGTTCAGGTGATGCTCTGGTGGGCGGTGCGAAACGTCTGATCGGCTTGCCGGAAACTGACCTGACCTTGGGCCTGGCTTACGGCGTGTTTGCGATCCTGGTGCTGACCGTGTGCATCTACGGCTTTCGCTTCATGCTGTGGGTCAATCGCATTGCAGTGTGGGCGGCGAGCCTGCTGTTCCTGCTGGGGATCTTCGCGTTTGCCCCCGCGTTCGACAGCCACTTCGCCGGCACTGTCGCGCTGGGCCAGACCGGCTTCTGGGCCGCCTTCATCGGCGCGGCGCTGGTGGCCATGAGCAACCCGATTTCCTTCGGTGCGTTCCTCGGCGACTGGTCGCGCTACATCCCGCGTGAAACGCCAAAAATACGCATCATGCTGGCAGTGGTGCTGGCGCAAATCGCGACCTTGATCCCGTTCCTGTTCGGCCTGGCCACCGCGACCATCGTGGCAATCAAGGCACCGGACTACATCGCGGCCAACAACTATGTCGGCGGTTTGCTGGCGGTGGCGCCGAGCTGGTTCTTCCTGCCGGTGTGCCTGATCGCAGTGATCGGCGGCATGTCCACCGGGACTACGTCGCTGTATGGCACCGGGCTGGACATGTCCAGCGTGTTTCCGCGCCTGCTGTCGCGGGTCAAGGCCACGTTGCTGATCGGGGTGATGTCGATTGCCTTCATTTTTATCGGCCGTTTCGCCGCCAACCTGGTGCAAAGCGTGTCGACCTTCGCCGTACTGATCATCACCTGCACCACGCCGTGGATGGTGATGATGATCATCGGCCTGATCGTGCGTCGCGGCTTCTATTGCCCGGATGACCTGCAGGTGTTCACCCGGGGTGAAACCGGCGGGCGCTACTGGTTCAGCCACGGCTGGAACTGGCGCGGGCTGGGGGCGTGGATTCCGAGTGCGCTGGTGGGGCTGTGCTTCGTCAACCTGCCGGGGCAGTTTGTCGGGCCACTGGGCAACCTCGCCGAAGGCATCGATATAAGCCTGCCGGTGACCTTGGGACTGGCCTCGCTGATGTACCTGACCTTGCTTCGCGTGTTCCCGGAACCGGCGGCTGTCTACGGGCCGACCGACTCCCGCAGCAAGCGCACGGATGCGCGCGTTAAACCGGCGCTGCAACAGGCCGCCTGACCCTCATAAAAAAGATAATCGGAGAACCGCCGTCATGGCTTTGGATTTATTCGTCGTACTCATCTACGCCGCTGGCATGCTCGTGCTCGGCTACTACGGCATGCGCCGTGCCAAGACCCATGAAGACTACCTGGTGGCCGGTCGCAACCTGGGCCCGTCGCTGTACATGGGCACCATGGCCGCCACGGTATTGGGCGGTGCATCCACCGTCGGCACCGTGCGCCTGGGCTATGTACATGGCATCTCCGGTTTCTGGCTGTGTGCCGCGCTGGGCGCGGGCATCATTGCGCTGAACCTGTTTTTGGCCAAGCCGCTGTTGAAGCTGAAGATCTTCACCGTGACCCAGGTGCTGGAAAAACGCTACAACCCCATGGCCCGCCAGGCCAGCGCCGTGATCATGCTGGCCTACGCCCTGATGATTGGCGTGACCTCGATCCTGGCCATCGGCACCGTGCTGCAAGTGCTGTTCGGCCTGCCATTCTGGATCTCGGTACTGCTCGGCGGCGGCGTGGTGGTGGTGTACTCGACCATCGGCGGCATGTGGTCGCTGACCCTCACCGACATCGTGCAATTCGTGATCAAGACCGTCGGCCTGATGTTCATCCTGCTGCCAATCTGCCTGTACCGCGTCGGCGGCTGGGACGAACTGGTTGCCAAGCTGCCAGCGTCGAGCTTCAGCTTCACCGCCATCGGCTGGGACACGATCATCACCTACTTCATGATCTACTTCTTCGGCATCCTGATCGGACAGGACATCTGGCAACGGGTGTTCACCGCCCGTGACGAAAAAGTCGCCAAGTACGCAGGCACTTTCGCCGGCTTCTACTGCATCCTCTACGGCCTGGCCTGTGCACTGATCGGTATGGCGGCGCATGTGCTGATCCCGGACTTGGACAACGTCAACAACGCCTTTGCCGCCATCGTCAAAATGTCGCTGCCGGACGGGATCCGTGGCCTGGTGATTGCCGCAGCACTGGCCGCGATGATGTCCACCGCCAGCGCCGGCCTGCTCGCCGCCTCCACCGTACTGACCGAAGACCTGCTGCCGCGCCTGCGGGGCGGCAAACAGTCGAGCCTGGGCGTCAACCGCCTGTTCACCCTGCTGACCGGTATTGCCGTGCTGGGTATCGCACTGGTGGTGAACGATGTGATCAGTGCCCTGACCTTGGCTTACAACCTGTTGGTGGGCGGCATGTTGATCCCGTTGATCGGGGCGATTTTCTGGAAACGCGCAACCACATCCGGCGCGATTACCTCCATGACGCTGGGCTTTGTCACTGCGCTGGTGTTCATGATCAAGGATGGGCTGGATGCAAACACGCCGATCTACTACAGCCTGGCGGTGGGGTTGGTAAGTTTTGTGGTGGTGAGTTTGCTGTCGCGCCGCCCAGCGGGCGTTGCGGCTAGCGCAGTTTGAGATAAAACCGGGAGTTAAAGCGGTTTCTTCAGCGGGTGCGACGTCGGATGTCGTGCCCGTTTTTTTTATTCAGCATTCCGGCTGGACGCTTCAAACAAATCACCGCACGCCTTGCAGCCAAAATACTGCTCGGTTGTCGGGCACAGGACCTCCCCTGTTACTCCCGCCAAGTACACGCCTTGCCATGATCGTTCAGCGTGCCTTCAAGGTAACAAGACGCCCAGTCGTACTCGTCATGCAGCGTGCGCCCATCGCAATTGCGTGAGCGCTTACAGGACTTACCTGCGACGTGGACGACGTTGCTCGTCATCGGTGCGAATCGGCACGGGCTGCAGCGGAGGCTCGATCAAGCCCAGTGCAACACCCAGATCATGGAGCCAGTTTTGAATTTTCTCTTTCATGGTTGCCCCCTTTGAGGGTAATGCTGGTAGGCGCAAGTTCTTTCGCCTTTTCCTACACTGATAGTAGCCCTAAGTCCTACGTAATGCTTGAACGAAACCACAACGAACTATTACCGAATTCATCAAAATCCTGACGGATCGCTCAAGCAATGGCGCGCGTGTCTTGCAGGACCGCAGTCTTGCCGGCTTGCTGCAGGTCGATCCATGCATTGAGGTTAGCGCCGAGCATACCCTTTCGCCACATCAGCCAGGTGGTCGCAGTGGCAAAAGGCCCTTTCAGCGGATGAACGGACACGCTGTCCTTGCCTGGCAGGCTCTCAAGCATTGATTCGGACATCAACGCCACTCCGGACCCGGCGATCACGCACGCCAGCATGCCTTGATACGACTCGATCTCAATCGCCCGGCCCATGGCCACGCGCTCATGGGAAAACCAGGTTTCCAGACGGGTGCGATAGGCGCAACTGCGGCGGAACGTGAAGACAGATCGTCCCGCCACATCCTGGGGACCCTGTACCGGCGGATGGTCGGCCTCGCAGATCAGCACCAGGCGCTCTTCACACAGGGCAACACCGTCCAGGGAGGCGATCGTGATGGGGCCATCCACAAATGCCGCATCCAGGCGGCCGGTAATCAGACCTTCGAGCAATTCACCGCTGGGCGCCGATTGCACCTGAAGGTTCACCATCGGATAAGCCTTGTGGTAGCGCGCCAGCAGCTTCGGCAAATGCACCGCCGCGGTGCTGTACATGCTGCCTAAAACAAAATCGCCGGCCGGTTGGCCACCTTGCACCGCGCCGTGGGCTTCGTCGTGCAGGGCCAGCAGTCGAGTGCTGTAGTCCAGCAACACCTTGCCGGCAGGAGAAAGCTGCAAGCGCTGACGCTCACGCACAAACAACTCTACGCCGAGCTGCTCCTCCATTTGCTTGAGCCGCGTCGACAGGTTCGATGGCACCCGATGCAAGCGGTCCGCCGCGCGCGTAATGGAGCCCTCTTCCGCCACCGCCTGAAAAATGCGCAATTGACTGAACTCCATACCTTTCTCCAAAACTGAACAAGTTACTCACTATTATTCATTTTTGCAGAAAGTCAATCCGCTTTAGCCTGAGGGTATTCCTTTACCCGCAGGAACACCGACCATGTCTCCTTTAGTCCGCTTACTCGCCAGCTTTGTCGCCCTGATGATGGCGATGGGCATTGGCCGCTTTGCCCTCACCCCACAAATGCCCCATCTGCTCAGTGAAGGGCAGATCGACCTGACCGGCGCCGGCCTGATCGCCGCCGCCAACTACCTGGGCTACTTCGTCGGCGCAGTGGATTCGATCTTTGCGCGCAGCCATCATCATGTGCGCGGACGTCTCTATGGCGGGTTGTGGTTGTGTGTACTGCTGACCCTGGCGTCGTATTGGGCCCACGGGTTCTGGCCGCATCTGTTGTTGCGCTTTGGCACCGGTGTCGCGAGTGCCTGGGCCCTGGTAATGATCACCAGCCTGAGCCAGCCGCTGGCGATTGCCGCAGGGCGTCCGCGCCTGGGCGCCTTGGTCTTCGCCGGGCCGGGACTGGGGATTTTGTTGACCGGCTTGCTGGCACTCGGCTCCAACCTGATGGGGCAAAACTCGGCCACGTTGTGGCTGGTGTATGGCGGGGTGGCGCTGGTGATGTTGCTGGCCATCCTGCCCTTCCTGCCCAAACCCTCTGCCACCGGCACGCCCGTTGCCGGCCACGTCGACGCAGGCCGCAATGCCAGCATCGCGCATTTGTGCTGGATCTATGTGTTGTATGGCCTTGGCTACATCATTCCAGCGACATTCCTGTCGCAGATGGCCAGCGCGCAGTTCAAGGGCGCCTGGCAAGCCGACCTGTTCTGGCCATGCTTTGGCCTGGCCGCCGCGATCGGCGTGGTGGTGGCGACCCTGCGCCGCAAGGATCCAGACACCACTCGCCGCTGGCTGATGACCACATTGTGGCTGCAAGCGGCCGGGGTATTCGCCTGTTTGCTCGGCAACGGCTGGGGCCTGGCGCTGGGGGTGTTGCTATGCGGCGGGCCGTTCCTGGCCTGTATGCAATTGGTGATGGCACGCCTGCGGGACGTCGCGCCCCACGGCTACCAGCGCAACACCGGGATGCTGACCGCCAGTTTCGCCATCGGCCAATTGAGTGGCCCGTTGCTGGCCTCGGTCAGCAGCCACCTGAGTGGTGGGCTGCAACCGGCACTGGTGGTCGCCGGTGCCGGTTTGCTGGTGGCGGGCTCGATATTGATCAGCCGGCAACCAGCGGCGCAGGCACACGCACCTGTTCACGCCGCGTCAACACCAGGAAAAATAGCCCACCCAGGAAGCAGCCGGTAAACCAGGCGAAGTTGGCCATGCCCTGCAGCGCTGGCGTGAATGTGATCGCGACGCCCACCAGCGTCGCGGGCACCAGCGCCTTGACTGCCGTCCAGTTCACCCCGCCATCGAAGTAATAACGCCCGCTCGGGCTGTCATCAAACAGCGCATCCACGTCAATCTTCTGTTTTTTGATCAGGTAGAAATCCACCAGCAGGATGCCGAACAGAGGCCCGATGAAGGCCGCGAGAATATCCAGGGTGTAATGGATCATCAGCGGGTTATTGAACAGGTTCCACGGCGTGATGAAAATCGACGCCACGGCGGCGATCATCCCGCCCGCGCGCCAACTGATCTTGCTCGGCGCGACGTTGGCGAAGTCAAACGCCGGGGACACGAAATTGGCGACGATATTGATACCGATGGTTGCGGTGACAAAGGCAAAGGCCCCCAGCAACACCGCCATGCTGTTATCAATCCGCGAAACCGTAGCGATCGGGTCATGCAGCATTTCGCCAAACACCGGCAAGGTGCCCGAGACGATCACCACGGTCACCAGCGAAAATGCCAGGAAATTCACCGGCAGCCCCCAGAAGTTGCCGCGTCGCACGTCTTGCATACTGCGGCAGTAGCGGCTGAAGTCGCCGAAGTTCAGGGTCGGCCCGGAGAAGTACGACACCACCAACGCCGTCGCCACAATCACTTGGCCGAATGCCTGCCAGCCCGACAGGGATTTCTCTGCCAGCGTGAAGCTGATGTTCGACCAGCCCGCCTTCCACACGATCCAACCCGCCAGGGCGAACATCACCGCGTAGACCACCGGCCCGGCCCAATCGATAAAACGGCGGATGGATTCCATGCCGGCCCAGAATACCGCCGCTTGCAGCAACCACAGACTGAGGAAACCAAACCAGCCAAGGTAGGACAAACCTGCGAAATGCGGCTCTGCATACACCGCCATCTGTGGGAAGAAACGCAGCACCACGATGATCAAGGCGCTCGACGCCAGGTACGTCTGAATCCCGTACCAGGCCACGGCGATCAAGCCGCGTATCACCGCAGGAATGTTCGCACCAAATACACCAAACGACAGGCGACAGATCACGGGATAAGGCACAGCGGCTTGCTGACTCGGCTTGGCCACCAAGTTGGCGATCAACTGCACGATGCAGATACCAGCGAGCAAGGCGATCAGCACCTGCCAACTGGCCAGGCCCAGGGCGAACAGGCTGGCCGCAAACACATAACCGCCGACGCTGTGCACGTCACTCATCCAGAAGGCGAAGATGTTGTACCAGTTCCACTTTTGCGGCAGCGGGCCCAGGTCCTGGTTGTATAGGCGCGGGCTGTAGCCTTTGGGCAATTGTTCGGTCATCGCTGGGCTCCTCGAAATACGGGCCTGCGCTTCCGTTGCAGGGTGCATACGGGAGGCGGCATGGTTTGTATACGAGACAGTCAGCAGAATGCGTGCCAATTGAACCCAATCCCTCTGGAACGGCGTCCCAAAGGGGCTGATACAGGCTTAGCGATGGGTAACGCGCTCAGCAACGGTGCACAGAAATCCTGTACACAATCAGCGCTGCACTCGATGTGCACACAGATAACCCGCCGTGCAGCAAGCTGCAGTCAGGAAGGTGCCCCACGCCATGTCCATCACCGCCAACTGCGCAGACCACCCTTGCAGCGTGGCCCAATTGCTCAGGTCATAGGTGCCGTAGGCGACCAGGCCCAGCAAGGCGCCCAGGCGTGCGGCGCGTTGCCAGCTTGCGCTGGGCAAGACCACAAACACGACACAACCGAGCACATAGAGGAGATAGAAGAGTGTTGCGGGCAACAGGCGAGGCTGATCCAGCATCAGCGGCCCCAGCAGGGACTTATAGGTGGGGCCCATGAGGACACCTAACCAGAGGCCGTCCAGGATCAGGAACGCGAGCAACGTGCCGAGGTAGGCGAACAACGTCTTTTTCGACATGGGTGCAGCCCTTTGTAGGAGCGAGCTTGCTCGCGAAAATATTCCTGGCGCATCACGGTGTCGGATGTACCTTTTTCGCGAGCAAGGACCAGGGGTCCCCCTCGCTCCTACAGAAGAACGAAACGGGGTCAGCTTAGTTCAATGCGATCCGCGTGAATCACGATCTGGCCCTGCTTGTACAACGCACCAATGGCCTTCTTGAAGTTGCCCTTGCTCACGCCGAACAAGTTGCTGATCACTGCCGGATCACTCTTGTCGCTGACCGGCAGGCTGCCGTTGTTTTCACGCAACTTGGCAAGGATCTTCGAGTTGAGACTGGAGGCCGCTTCCTGACCGACCGGTTGCAGGCTCAGGCTGATGTTGCCATCGGCACGGATCTCTTTGATAAAGCCTTTTTCTTCTTTACCTGGGCGCAGGAACTTGAACACTTCGTTCTTGTGAATCAGGCCCCAGTGCTTGTTGTTGATGATCGCCTTGAAGCCCATATCAGTGGCTTCGGCCACCAGCAGGTCGACTTCCTGACCCACCTGGTAGTTAGCCGGCGTCTTGTCCAAGTAACGGTCCAGCCGTGCGGTGGCGGTGATGCGCTTGGTGTGTTTGTCGAGGTAGACGTGCACCACGCAGTATTCACCGGCGCTCAACTGGCGTTTTTCTTCCGAATACGGCAGCAGCAGGTCCTTGGGCAAACCCCAGTCGAGGAACACGCCAATACTGTTGACTTCCACCACTTTTAAACTGGCGAACTCACCCACTTGAACTTTGGGTTTTTCAGTCGTGGCGATAAGTTTGTCATCGCTGTCCAGATAAATGAAAACGTTAAGCCAGTCTTCATCTTCACTGGGAATATCTTTGGGGATATACCGATTAGGCAAGAGGATTTCGCCATCTTGCGCACCGTCCAGGTACAAACCAAAGTTAGTATGTTTAACCACTTGCAAGCTGTTGTAGCGCCCGACCAAAGCCATTTTCAATACCCTCATTACGTGGGCGGCATTCTACCCGACTTGCGCCCGCCACGCGCGCGTGCCCGAAAAATCGCGGGCTGACGTGGCATTGCAGTGGCATCGCCCCGCTCGTCCGATCAATCAGCTAATTTTTCCCAGCCGGCCATGCACCGATAGATCCATGGTTTCGAGTTAAAACAGTAAGTTAGGGGTTTATTTCAAAGATGAACTTCGGCTATTTCCCATGGCCCCTGTTATTCCTGAGGGATATTTACCAAGCAATTGTCAAGTATTTCCTGTACGATGCCTGGCCAAGTTAATTTTCTACAGGTTAGTGGCCGCCATGCGCGTAAAAGCATCCAACAGCAAAGCAAAGCCAGCTCCCGCCGTTGAAACCAGCGAATCGATCAACAGCCAGATTGCTGCATTTCTCAAGTCCGGCGGCGAAATCCAGCAGATTGCCAAGGGCGTGAGCGGCCAGACTTTCGGCCCATCCAAGCAGATCAGCCTGGGTAAGAAGTAATACTGCGCAACACACCTGGTCCCTAAGCGTCTTGCCTTCAAGGCGCTAGGACTAGAGCCCGAAATGCTCCCTGCACTCTCTTCGTAACCGCACCAATCGACGAACGGGCCTCACCGCCACGCATTCGCCGGTATGCTTGCACACGTCTAGCACGGGCATCTGCCCGATTTTCTCCGTCACTGCTCCTCGCTTTTCATGGAGTGAAGCATGTTCAAATCCTGCATATTCCTGGTCGGTGCCCTGGTCGCCAGCCCTCTCGCCGAAGCGCAGATCTTTCAGCGTGAACTGGGTGATTTCGACTTGAAACTGGGCACCACACCCAGCCGCAGCATGGCCCAAGGACTCGTCAAGCCGACGTCTCCCGGCAGCGATTCGTTCCATGGTGGGCTGGACCTGAGCCACGACAGCGGCTTGTACTTCGGGCAGTTCTCCCCAAACATGGGCCTGTCCTCGTCCAGCAACCTCGAAGTCGATTCCTACATGGGCTTCAAGCACCCCTTCGACCAAACCCTGGGCTACGAAGTGGGCCTGATCCACTACAGCTACCCCAAGCTCAGCCCCCTCGACAGCCAGGAGTTCTACGGCGGCCTGAATCTATTGGGCAACCGCTTCGGTGCGTCCTTCAGTAACGATCCGGACCGCCAGGACAGCACCCTGTTTGCCGACCTCGGCGGCACCCAACCGTTTGGCATCGGCGTCAGCATGAAATACACCACTCATCAATTGGGCACCCCGGTTTCGGTCGATGGAGGCTCCATTCATACCTTCAGCGACTGGTCGGTGCAATTCTCCCGGCAGTGGATGGGCGTGGACTTGAACCTGATCTACAGCGATTCCAGCCTCAGCGGCGGAGATTGCTCGGCCTATTCCGGACACAATTCGCAATGCGATGGCCTGTTGACGCTGAAGGCCGCGCGGTCGTTTTATTGATGGGCTGAACTGTCGCACCCGGCGCGGGTTCACATGTGATAACCCACTCTGCGAAGGACCCGCCCATGCTGCGTCGGCTCAAATTACTGGTGGCATTACTGACCCTGAGCCTGGTGCTCGCCGGTTGCAATCGCGTGGGCCTCGCCTATCGTAACCTGGACGTGATCATTCCCTGGACCCTCAATGACTACCTGGACATGAACGCCGGGCAGAAGAGCTGGTTCAACGACACACTCAAGGAACACCTGGCTTGGCACTGCACCACGCAATTGCCAGGCTATCTGGACTGGCTGGATCGCCTGCAACGGATGGCCGACGACAATCAGGTCACCGACGCCGCGCTACAAGCCCGTACCACCGAAGCCAAACTGGCCATCGACGAAGTCGCCCGTGAGATCACGCCGTCTGCCATCGAACTGCTCCAAGGCCTGGACGATCAGCAGGTCCAGGACATGAGCGCGGCCCTGGCCAAGGACTTGCGCAAGCGCCAGGACGAATACCTCAAGCCGCCCCTGGCCCAGCAGATCAAGGAGCGCGCCGAGCGCATGAACAAGCGCCTGGACGCCTGGATCGGCCCGCTCAGCGCCAGCCAGCAGAACCGTGTGACGGCCTGGTCCATCGCACTGGGCGAGCAGAACCAGGAATGGATCGGCAACCGCGCCCGCTGGCAGGCGCAATTTATCGATGCCGTGCAACAGCGCAAAAACGCCGATTTCCCGCAGAAAATGCAGCAGTTGCTGGTGGACCGCGAAAGCCTTTGGACCCCGCAATACCGCACCGCCTATGCTCAGACGGAAGCCGCGGCCCGCAGCCTGATTGTCGACGTGATGGCCGAAAGCACCGTGCAACAACGACAGAAGCTCACCCAGAAAATCGACAAGGTGCGCAGCGATTTCCAGGCGCTTAAGTGCCTGAAGAGCGTGCAGCCCTAGCGGGGAGCCAAGGTCCCCAGCCAGGCTACCAGCCCCAGGATCAAAACCGCCGCCCCAAACTCCAGGGTGATGCTGCGACGCAAGGCTTGACGTGCCGCTCGGTGGTCACCCGCCGCGAGGGAGCGCTGAAGCAGGGGCGTCAAGTGCGAGCGATTGAGCGCCGCCAGCCCCAACATCAAGCCGAAAGCCCCCAACTTCAAGCACAACAGGATTGCGTAGACACCGCCGGTGATGCCATCCAGGTTCGGCCCGACCACAAACAGATAATTCGCCACGCCCGTACCCATCAGTACCGCAACGAAGACCACACCAACACGCTCGAAGCCCGTCAATGCGTGTGCCAACACCGGCACCGCCTGCTCAGACGCACTCGCTAGCATCAGCCCGAACGCCGCCAATGCCCCGACCCAGCCCGCCGCAGCGAGCAGATGCGCACTGTCGCTTAGCAAATGCCACCCCCCCAACGAGCCCTCATGCATCACGCCATGCCCAGCCCACGCCAGCGTCACCAACGCGACACCGCCGAACAAAGTGGCCAATCGGGTACTGAGCACAACCAGCACCAGCGCCGCAATGCGCAACCACCAAGTCCAGCCCAGCTCGGTCTGCCAGAGCATCATCTGCAGGTGCATCCACAGTGTTGGCCAATTCTCGGCGCCACTCATGGCCTGGGTCATGGACAGCAGCGACGCCAACGACAGCAGCACCCCCAGCCCCACCAACCTCCGCAGCAACGGCTTCAGATTCAGCAACCTGCTGTCTGCATACAGGCCAAACAGCCCCAGGCCAAACACCAGCATCAAGTCCAGATACAGCGCGAAACGCAGTAACACCGCGACCAGTTCACTCATGGCTGGACGCTGAACACCACGTTGCCAAGGATCGGGTGCGTGTCGGACGATACGGCGCGCCAATCAACCCGATAGGTCCCGGTCGTCAGTGTGGAGGCCGGTTTGATCAACATCACCTTAGGATCGCTACTGGCCGCGACACTGGCCTTTACCGGCATCGGAGAATGGGGCATGCCGGGCATATCGGTCATGATCAGCTTGGCGCCGGAGAACTGCGTCAACAGGTTTTCTGAGAAACGCAATTCAATCACTGCCGGTGCCGCGCCCTGGGCACCGGAGTCTGGCGTGGACGACAACAACTTCGGATGGGCCGAGGCCCCCAGGCTGATGATCACACCGGCCGACAGCACAACGCCCGCCAGGGCGGTTTTAAACATCGACATGCAAGGCTCCAGGCCGCTCATGGCGGCGAGTTATAGGAAAAATAAAAACGTCAGAACCACAAGCGCATACCCACGACCCAGCGCACCTGGTTCGTGTCTTCGCCGTCATCTCGGGCGTATTGCGCGGTTTGGCCGTAGCTGCGATGCCATGTCACGCCCACATACGGCGCAAATTCGCGGCGTACTTCGTAACGCAGTCTCAGGCCTAACTCACTGTCCGACAGGCCCGAACCGACGCCGCGCTGCGGATCATTGCGTCCATACAAGTTGAGTTCGGCGGTGGGCTGCAGGATCAGCCGATTAGTCAGCAGGAAGTCGTAATCGCCCTCCAACCGCGCAGCGGTACGCCCAGACTCACCGACAAATACCGTGGCTTCGGCTTCAAAGTTGTAAAGAGCCATGCCCTGGGCGCCGAACGCCGCCCAGGTCTGGCCGTCCCCTGGTTTGAAGTCCTGGCGCACGCCGCCGACCACGTCCCACCAGGGACTGATGGCATGCCCCCACAACGCCTGGGCTTCGGCGCTTTCGGTGCGACCGGCACTGCGCTCGCCTTCACTGCGTAGCCATAGGCGATCGATATCACCACCGACCCACCCCTTAATATCCCAGTTCAGCGCGCCGTCGCCCTCGCCGCCCTGCCATTCCAACTGGTTGATCAGCAGCAGCGAGTTGATGCCATGGTCGTGGACACGGTGCCCACCGGGCGCGTTGTAGATCGCAGCACGATCAGCGTCAGTCAACACGGGAATCGGTGTGCGACTTTCGGTGAGCGCCGGTGTCGCTGGGCTCATGCCTTGGAACTCGTCGGCCTGCGCCAGCGGAGCAAACGCCAGCGCAAGCAAAACAGGTGAAATTCGACGGCTCATGCTTGCGTCCTCATTCATGCACGCGCACCTCACGGAACATGCCCATTTCCATGTGGTACAGCAGATGGCAGTGGTAGGCCCAACGCCCCAGCGCGTCGGCAGTCACTCGGTAGCTGCGCCGTGAGCCCGGGGGCATATCGATGGTGTGCTTGCGCACCTGGAACTGGCCGTTTTCATCTTCCAGATCACTCCACAGACCGTGCAAGTGAATGGGGTGACTCATCATCGTGTCGTTAACCAGCACCAGCCTGACCCGCTCTCCATAGGCCAGTTGCAACGGCTCGGCATCGGAGAACTTCACGCCATTGAAGGACCAGGCGAATTTCTCCATATGACCGGTGAGATGCAGTTCAATCGTGCGACTGGGATCGCGCCCGTCAGGGTCCTCAAAGGTGCTGCGCAGGTCGGCATAAGTCAGGACGCGCCGGCCGTTGTTGCGCAGGCCGATGCCGGGGTCGTCGAGCTTGGGCACCGGGCTCATGGCCTGCATATCCACCAGCGGGTTGTCTTGCTCGCTGGCAGGGTGGGCCTGCATCGACATGGCACTGTGATCCATGCCCGCCATATCCGGCATGTCCGCCATGGCACCGTGGTCCATGCCGCCCATGCCCATGTCGTCCATGGTGATCCAGGGTCGCGGATCCAGTGCCGGTACGGGGGCCGTCGCCCCGGTTTGTCTGGCAAGCGTGCCGCGGGCATAACCACTGCGGTCCATTGACTGGGCGAACAGCGTGTAGGCCTCGGCCGTCGGCTCGACTAATACATCGAAGGTCTCCGCCACGGCGATACGGAACTCGTCGACACCCACCGGCTGCACGGGCTGGCCATCGGCGGCTATCACGGTCATCTTCAGCCCCGGAATGCGCACATCGAAGTAGCTCATTGCCGAGCCGTTGATAAAGCGCAAACGGATTGTCTCGCCCGCCTGAAACACACCCGTCCAGTTGCGCTCCGGCGGCTGGCCGTTAAGCAGGTAGGTGTAGGTCTCGCCGCTGACATCGGCCAGGTCCGTGGGGTTCATCTTCATCTGCGCCCACATCAGGCGATCGGCAATCGTGGCCGACCAGCCTTGCTTGCCCACATCCCGCACGAAGTCGCCCATGGTGGGCTTGTGCAGGTTGTAGTAGTCGGACTGTTTCTTAAGGGTTTTCATCAAGGCGACAGGGTCTTCGTCGGTCCAGTCCGACAGCATCACCACGTAGTCGCGCTGGTAGGTGTAGGGCTCGGGCTCTCTCGGGTCGATCACCAGTGGGCCATACACGCCCTGCTGTTCCTGGAACCCGGAATGGCTGTGGTACCAGTAAGTGCCGTGCTGCTTGACCGTGAATTGGTAGACAAACACGCCCCCCGGCTCGATACCCTTGAAGCTCAAGCCCGGTACGCCGTCCATATTCGACGGCAGGAGAATGCCGTGCCAGTGGATCGACGTCGGTTCGGCCAAGCGGTTTTTCACGCGCAAGGTCACGGTGTCACCTTCGCGCCAGCGCAGCAGCAAGCCGGGCAGGCTGCCGTTGATCGTCAGCGCAGTGCGGTGGCGGCCGGTGAGGTTGACGGGGGTTTGGTCGATGAACAGATCAAACTCGGTGCCTGCCAGCACCGTGGGTTCGCCCGGACTGGTCACGGCCCAGACCGGGCTGCGCCAAAGGCCGAGCCCGCCCAGCAAGCCACCGGCAGCCAGGCCTTTGACGAAGGTACGTCGGGTAGTGTTGGAGTGCATGCCGATTCAATTCCATGAGTTGAATGGCAGCAGAGTAGGCAGGGCTGGCTGTCAGCCAGCTTAGCGACAGATTACCGATCTGACAGTTTCGCCCCGACGTTGCGACTGTGCCGAGGCGTGACGTCGATCAGGCGATCTGAGCCTTGGAAGCCACCTCGGCAAAGGTCGCCGGGTCCAGCGCATCGGGCTGCTCATCCAGCACTTGGCGCGGGTGGTCATTGCCAGGGATCGAACTGTCGATCAGCGCCAGCAACTGCGCGCCCAGCGGGGTCAGGATGAAATTCTCGCCATTGCCGCCCTCGTCTTCAGGGCGCGACTCGATAAAACCGCGCTTGAACAGCAGCGCTTCATAATCCGCAGCCGTCTTCTTGAGCGCGTCCAGATTGCCGGTGGACTCGCCCGCCGTGGCCTTCTCGGCCGCTTCCTGCTCGGCGTATTTGCGCGGGGCGAAACTGCCTTCGCCGTTCTGCACTTCGTGCAGCAGACGTTCGATCAGATCCCAGTTGTAAGTCGTCATCCTGATTTCTCCTGCGGGCGGATGGAAGGTAGCCCGTTAAAGGTGTGACCCGCCGCATCACTGGCCGTTCAGCCCAGGAGACGAGCGTCATTCCCGTGAACTTTCCGGGTATCGGCGACCTCCACTGAATATCCCTGCCAAGGAGGTCCACCCATGAAAACCCTGATGAACCTGACGCTCGCGGCCACATTGTTGGCCGCCCTGCCCGCCTGGGCCTGTACGCCGGACGAGGCCACGGCCAAGCGCGAGCAACTGGCCCAGGAAGTGGCCAAGCTGACCGAGCAGAACCCGACCAAGGCCAAGGAAATGAACGATGAACTGCAGAAGATGGACCTGGACACTGAAAGTGCGGAGTTCCCGGACAAGTGCCAGTTGATCGACGCTCGTCTGAAGGAACTCAAGGAAGCAGCGGCCAAGGCCAAAAACTGAAGGCATAAAAAAACCGGACAATTGTCCGGTTTTTTCACATCACTCAAGCCTTATTCGGCAGCCGGGGCTTCCGGCTTGCGGCGCTTGAGAGGCGCCATGCCGTCCTTGCTGACGAGCGACAGGTTGTCGGTCTTCGGCCGGTTGGCGATCTTGCGCTTGGTCGGCGACTTGGCGCCGGTTTTCTTCTTGTCACCCTTGGCGTCGGTCTTTTTCTTCTTCACGCCCACGGCCTTGCCCGACGCCTTGACCTTCTTCGGCCCGGTGTAGGTGCCTTTGACTTCCTTGATGGTGCGGCGCTCGAACGACTGCTTGAGGTAGCGCTCGATGCTCGACATCAGGTTCCAATCGCCGTGGCAGATCAGCGAGATCGCCAGGCCATCGTTGCCGGCACGCCCGGTGCGGCCGATACGGTGCACGTATTCGTCGCCGCTGCGGGGCATGTCAAAGTTGATGACCATGTCCAGACCATCCACGTCCAGACCACGCGCGGCAACGTCAGTGGCCACCAGAATTTTCACGCCGCCCGCCTTGAGGCGGTCGATGGCCAGTTTGCGGTCTTTCTGGTCTTTCTCGCCGTGTAGCACGAACGCCTTGTATTCCTGAGCCACCAGGCGACCGTAGATGCGGTCGGCAGCGGCACGGGTGTTGGTGAACACGATGGCCTTCTGATAGGTCTCGTTGGCCAGCAACCAGTTGAGGATCTGTTCCTTGTGCACGTTGTGGTCAGCCATGACGATCTGCTGACGCGTCGTCGCGTTCAGGTCGCTGACGTTGTTGACCTGCAGGTGCTCGGGGTTGTTCAGGACCTTGGCGACCATGTCGCGCAGGGTCGAGCCGCCGGTGGTGGCGGAGAACAGCATGGTCTGCTGACGGTTGACGCACTCACTGACCAAACGCTGCACGTCGTCGGCAAAGCCCATGTCCAGCATGCGGTCAGCTTCGTCGAGCACCAGCACTTCGACTTCCTTGAGGTCCAGATTACCGGCGTTGAGTTGCTCGATCATGCGGCCCGGCGTGCCGATCAGAATGTCCGGCACCTTGCGCAGCATGGCGGCCTGGACCTTGAAGTCTTCACCGCCAGTGATCAGGCCGGACTTGATGAAGGTGAACTGCGAGAAGCGCTCCACTTCCTTCAAGGTTTGCTGGGCCAGTTCGCGGGTAGGCAGCAGGATCAGGGTCTTGATGCTGACCCGCACTTTGGCCGGGCCGATCAGGCGATTGAGAATCGGCAGGACGAACGCAGCGGTCTTGCCACTGCCGGTCTGCGCCGTCACCCGCAGGTCACGCCCTTCGAGCGCGAGCGGAATGGCCGCTGCCTGCACAGGCGTTGGCTCGACAAATTTAAGCTCGGCCACGGCTTTGAGCAGGCGTTCGTGCAGGGCGAATTGGGAAAACACGGGTGCTACCTCGAAGAAATACAAAATATCAGCTGCATAGGGTAACGGTTTCGGGCGTCCAAACCGAGTTTCTTTACGCGGACAGTGCGAATCAGACGCTTTTTTGTGAGTGTATTTGTCCATGGCGTCAACTTCAGCCCACTTAAATGCTCTAATCGCCCTCGTCTTGTCTTACAGAGGAATCGGCTTTACCCATGGATATCAAACAGCTGTGGCGCAACGTGCAAGACCTTTGGGGCACCCTCGACGAGCATCCGCTGCTGCATTCCAGCCTCGGCCTGCTGGTATTGCTGGTGGTGGCCCTGCTGCTCGGGCGCGTGGCGCGTTACCTCATCCTGCACGCGGTCAAGCTGCTTGGCCGGCAACCGGCTCTGCACTGGCTCAACGACCTGCGGCACAACAAGGTCTTCCATCGCCTGGCGCAGATGACACCCTCCCTGGTGATCCAGTTCGGCCTGTACCTCGTGCCGAACCTGGGCAAGACCGCCATCCTGTTTATCGGCAACGTCGCCCTGGCGATCACCATCCTGTTTCTGACGCTGGCCGTGAGCGCCCTGCTCAACGCGCTGCTGGACATCTACGCGCGCACCGAACACGCGCGCACCCGCTCGATCAAGGGCTATGTGCAGTTGACGAAAATGGTGTTGTTCGTGTTTGCCGCGATCATCATCGTTGCCACCCTGATCGACCGCTCGCCGCTGTTGCTGCTGTCCGGCCTGGGTGCCATGTCGGCGGTGATCCTGTTGGTGTACAAGGACACCCTGCTGTCATTCGTCGCCAGCGTGCAGCTCACCAGCAATGACATGCTGCGCGTGGGCGACTGGATCGAAATGCCGCAGGTCGGTGCCGACGGCGATGTGGTGGACATCACCCTGCACACGGTCAAGGTGCAGAACTTCGACAAGACCATCGTCTCCATCCCCACCTGGCGCCTGATGTCCGAGTCGTTCAAGAACTGGCGCGGCATGCAGGCCTCGGGCGGACGCCGTATCAAACGCAGCCTGTATATCGATGCCAGCGGCGTGCGTTTTCTGCGCGATGACGAAGAAGTGCGCATGACCCAGGTGCACTTGCTCACCGACTACATCAGCCGCAAGCAGGCCGAACTCAAGGCCTGGAACGAAGCCCAGGGTAACAGCGCACAGCTGTCGGCCAACCGTCGCCGCATGACCAACCTCGGCACCTTCCGCGCCTACGCCCTGGCTTATCTGAAAAGCCATCCGGACATTCAGCCGAACATGACCTGCATGGTGCGCCAGATGCAGACCACCGCCCAGGGCGTGCCACTGGAAATCTACTGCTTCACCCGCACCACCGCGTGGGCGGATTACGAGCGGATCCAGGGGGACATTTTTGATTACCTGTTGGCGGTATTGCCGGAATTCGGCTTGAGTTTGTATCAGCAGCCAAGCGGCAACGACCTGCGAGCCGGCGTGTTCAGCCCACTGCCTGCCCCGGAAAACAGCGCTGTCTAGGCTTTTATCTCAAGGTGGGAGCCAGCCGCTCCCACCCATTGAATCAGGCATGCGCCGGCGCTGTGCGAATGCCAAGTCGGCTGATCCACACCGCGCCCAGAATCACCAGTCCACCCAGCGCCAGGCGCCCCAGCGGCTCATGCTGGTTCCAGATCAGCAGGTTCAGCAACAGCCCCACCGGCACATGCAGATTGTTGACCACCGCCAGCGAGCCGCCATTGACCAGACACGCGCCCTTGTTCCACCAGTACATGCCCAGCGCGGTGCTGACCAGGCCCAGGAACAGCAACACGCCCCACTGCAACGGTGCCTGCGGCAGAAAGTCGGACTTGCCGAACAGCAGGAACGCCGGCAACACCACCAGCAATGCGCCCAGGTAGAAATAACCGAAACGCCGGTAGTGCGGCTGATCGCTCGGATAACGCGCCACCAAATGTTTGTACATGACCTGCCCGGCGGCGTAGGTGAAGTTGGCCAGTTGCAGCAGCAGAAAACCCATCAGGAAATTCGGCGTGATCTGGTCGAAGCGAATCACCGCCGCGCCCGCCACCGCCACCAGTGCCGCCACCAGCGCCCAAGGGTTGAAGCGCCGATTGAGAGCATCTTCGATCAGCGTCACATGCAACGGCGTGAGGATGGTGAACAGCAGCACTTCCGGGACCGTCAATACGCGAAAGCTCAGATACAGGCAGACGTAGGTCACGCCAAACTGCAGCGCGCCGATCACCAGCATGCTGCGCATGAAGGCCGGCTCTACCGAGCGCCAGCGGGTCAGCGGGAGAAAGATCAAGCCGGCCAACACCACGCGCACCAGCACCGCGAAGTAGCTGTCGACGTGACCGGCGAGGTATTCGCCGATCAAGCTGAAGGAAAATGCCTGAATCAGGGTGACAACCAGTAGATAGCCCATGCGCGCCTCGTTTCGAATGGGCGGGACATTAAAGGTTTTCGGCGTTTGAAGAAACTCGGGGCAAAAAAAACCCGACCTCGCTAAAGCGGCAGTCGGGCAGGAGCACTCAGGAGCAACAAGTGCAAAGGGAGGTTCTTACGCGTACTTGAAGGGTTTGCGTGGGGCCATATAAACAGCGCGCGATTATCTGACGATTAAAGGATCAGGCGGCCGGAGCTGACAGTGCCCTGCTGACCGCTGCATTCGATGATCAGAACGTTGCAGAAGCGCTTGTAGGCCTCGTCTGCAAATTATGTAAGTCCCTGGAGCGCATGCTAACCATGGCTAACTCGATAAAAAAGCGCAAAAAACTGCTATAAACCATCTATAAATTTGTTTATAAGCACAGGCATGCGCTGCTTTATTTCGGACTGCAGGCCAGGGCAATGCGCATCTTGATGATCGCGCGGTTGAACTTGACGGTGGTGTTGGTGTTTTTGCCGGCCGGCACCGTGACCGTACGGCGACGCGGCGACTCGGGACCGTTGGTGAAAATGACCGAACACACCGCGTCGTTGTGACCGTAGTTGCTCAACTGGATCGAAACGATGTCGGCGTCGACATCAGACGCCGTGTAATCGATGCTTACGCCTTCGATTTTCTTGCTCACATCGATGGGGTAGGCAAACGCACTGATAGGCAGCAGCGCCAGCAGCGCACAACACAATTTTCTCATTCGGCAGTCTCCAATAAGGACTGTCAGCTTAGGACAAGAGGAACCCATCTTGAAAGCGCCCCGCGTTACCCTTGATCAATGGCGCACGCTGCAGGCCGTGGTCGACCACGGTGGCTTCGCCCAGGCCGCCGAAGCCCTGCACCGATCGCAGTCCTCGGTGAGTTACACCGTGGCGCGCATGCAGGACCAGCTCGGCGTGCCGCTATTGCGCATCGACGGGCGCAAGGCCGTACTCACCGACGCCGGTGAAGTGCTGCTGCGCCGCTCACGCCAACTGGTCAAGAACGCCAGCCAGCTCGAGGACCTCGCCCACCACATGGAACAAGGCTGGGAAGCCGAAGTGCGCCTGGTGGTGGATGCCGCTTACCCCAATACGCGGCTGGTGCGCGCGCTGACCGCGTTCATGCCGCAAAGCCGCGGCTGCCGCGTGCGCCTGCGCGAAGAAGTGCTGTCGGGCGTCGAGGAACTGTTGATTGAAGGCGTGGCCGACCTCGCGATCTGCAGCTTCAGCATTGCCGGTTACCTGGGCACCGAACTGAGCGACGTGGAGTTCATTGCCGTCGCCCACCCCGACCATCCCCTGCACCGCATGAATCGCGAGTTGAGCTTCCAGGATCTGGAAAGCCAGATGCAGGTGGTGATTCGTGACTCCGGGCGCCAGCAGCCGCGCGACGTGGGCTGGCTCGGCGCCGAGCAGCGCTGGACCGTCGGCAGCCTGGCCACCGCCGCCTCCTTCGTGGGCAGCGGTCTGGGCTTTGCGTGGCTGCCCCGGCATTTGATCGAACGCGAAATCGCCGAGGGCGTGCTCAAGCAGCTACCCTTGGAACAGGGAGCCAGCCGTCACCCCACGTTTTATCTGTACTCCAATAAGGACAAACCCCTGGGACCGGCCACGCAAATCCTGGTTGAATTGCTGCGCAGCTTTGACACGGCGCCGCTGGACGCGCCTTTTGCCGCCCCCCGGCAAAGCTGAAACAGCGCTCACCCGGGGCCCAAGGCTGGGCAAACAACCACAAACGTGATTATCTCGCCCGCTCGACAGAAACGACGGGCCGGGATGCACAGGAACAACGCGCCAGGATGACCTGTCCTAACCCTGTCCCAGCGCCGAACACGACCACTCGACATCACCACTCAGGATCACTGACCCCATGCTGAAAAAAATTGCCTTCTTTGCCGGTTCCGTACTGTTTGCCGCCAACCTGATGGCGGCCCAGCCGGCCAAGGCCCCCCATGTTTTGATCTCCACCACCAACGGCGACATTGAAATCGAACTGGACCCGGTCAAGGCGCCGATCAGTACCAAGAACTTCCTGGCCTACGTGGACAAGGGCTTCTACACCAACACGATTTTCCACCGTGTGATTCCGGGCTTCATGGTCCAGGGCGGCGGGTTCACCCAGCAGATGTCGCAAAAGCCGACCGAAGCACCGATCAAGAACGAAGCCAGCAACGGCCTGCATAACGTCCGCGGCACCCTGTCGATGGCGCGCACCAATGACCCGAACTCGGCCACCAGCCAGTTCTTCATCAACGTCGCCGACAATGCCTTCCTGGATCCTGGCCGCGACGCCGGTTACGCGGTATTCGCCAAAGTGGTCAAGGGCATGGACGTGGTCGACATCATCGTCAACTCCCAGACCACCACCAAGCAAGGCATGCAGAACGTGCCAATCGACCCTGTCCTGATCAAGTCGGCCAAGCGCATCGACTAAGGTTTGCAGGGAGTTCCGTGCGCGGCCCACAAGGCCGCGCGCGCATTTGAAAGGAGAGCCCGCCCGGCGGGCGTCAACCCCAATGCTCTATCGTCGTTTTGAACAACTGATCGACATCTTCCGCGACGCGCCCAGCGCCGCCCCGCCCGATAAAGTCCTGTCTTTTTACCTCTACTACCTGCGTCAGGTGTGGCCGCATTTCGCCGCCTTGTTGGTGGTGGGCCTGATCGGCGCATTGATCGAAGTCGCACTGTTCAGCTACCTGAGCCGCATCATCGACCTGGCCCAGGGCACGCCGCCCGCCGACTTTTTCCAGGTGCACAGCACTGAGCTGATCTGGATGGCCGTGGTCGCCCTGCTGCTGCGCCCGATTTTCGGCGCGTTGCACGACCTGCTCGTGCACCAGACCATCAGCCCCGGCATGACCAGCCTGATCCGCTGGCAAAACCACAGCTATGTGCTCAAACAGAGCCTCAATTTCTTCCAGAACGATTTCGCCGGGCGTATCGCCCAGCGCATCATGCAAACGGGCAACTCACTGCGCGACTCCGCCGTGGCGGCCGTGGACGCGATCTGGCACGTGGCGATCTACGCCATCAGCGCTCTGGTGCTGTTTGCCGAAGCCGACTGGCGCCTGATGGTGCCGCTGGTGACCTGGATTGTCTGCTACAGCCTGGCGCTACGCTACTTCGTGCCACGGGTGAAGGAGCGCTCGGTAATTTCCTCCGAGGCGCGTTCCAAGCTGATGGGCCGCATCGTCGACGGCTATACCAACATCACCACCCTGAAGCTGTTCGCCCATACCCAGTCCGAGCAGGAATACGCCAAGGAAGCGATCATCGAGCAGACCGAAAAAACCCAACTGGCCAGCCGCGTGGTGACCAGCATGGACGTGACGATCACCCTCATGAACGGCTTGCTGATTGTCACCACCACCGGCCTTGCGTTGTGGCTGTGGACGCACTCGCTCATCTCGGTGGGCGCGATCGCCCTGGCCACCGGCCTGGTGATCCGCATCGTCAACATGTCCGGCTGGATCATGTGGGTGGTCAATGGCATTTTCGAAAACATCGGCATGGTGCAGGACGGCCTGAAAACCATCGCACAACCTCTGGCCGTGATCGACCGCGACAACGCCCCGCGCCTGCATGTACCCCATGGCGAGGTGCGCTTCGAGCAGGTGGATTTCCACTATGGCAAGCAGAGCGGGATCATTGGTGGCCTGAGCCTTGAGATCAAGTCCGGGGAAAAGATCGGACTGATCGGCCCATCGGGCGCGGGCAAGTCAACGTTGGTCAACCTGCTGCTGCGCCTCTACGACCTGCAAGGCGGACGCATCCTGATCGACGGCCAGGACATCGCCGAAGTCGCCCAGGAAACCCTGCGCGAGCAGATCGGCATGATCACTCAGGACACCTCGCTGCTGCACCGTTCGATCCGCGACAACCTGCTGTACGGCAAGCCCGAGGCTACCGACGAAGAACTCTGGGCCGCGATCCACAAGGCGCGCGCCGATGAGTTCATCCCGCTGCTGTCGGACGCCGAAGGCCGCACCGGGCTCGACGCGCATGTGGGTGAGCGCGGCGTCAAACTGTCCGGCGGGCAGCGTCAACGCATCGCCATCGCCCGCGTGCTGCTCAAGGACGCGCCGATTCTGATCATGGACGAAGCCACCTCGGCACTGGACTCGGAAGTGGAAGCGGCGATCCAGGAAAGCCTCGAAACCCTGATGCAGGGCAAGACCGTGATCGCGATTGCGCACCGCTTGTCGACCATCGCCCGCATGGACCGCCTGGTGGTGCTGGAGAAGGGCCGGATTGCCGAAAGCGGCAACCATGCGCAGCTGCTGGCACACGGAGGGTTGTACGCGCGGTTGTGGCAGCACCAGACCGGAGGGTTCGTCGGCATCGACTGAATCTCCCACAATTGATCGCCTCATTCAGCGGCATTTGCCTCACACACCCGCAACCACAGGCCTGCGGTATTTTTCCGCGGCCTGGATTTGTAGCAAAACCGTGCTGTAATCAGTGCAGTGCCCAGATGGGCGCTGAAGTAAATCTGCAGGGAGCATCATTGATTTACTGATTAGATAGAGATCTATCAAGGACGGGTTGCATGTCTTTGTTCAAACGTTCAGTCACAGAGGGGTTGGGTACGTTTTGGCTGGTGTTGGGCGGTTGCGGGAGTGCGGTGTTGGCCGCAGCGTTTCCTGCAGTCGGGATTGGCCTGTTGGGCGTTGCCCTGGCGTTCGGGCTGACGGTACTGACCATGGCGGTTGCGATCGGCCCTATCAGTGGCTGTCACCTCAACCCGGCGGTATCGGTGGGGCTGGTGGTGGGCGGAAGGTTTCCGGCGCGGGAGTTGCCAGCCTATGTTGTCGCCCAGGTCATCGGCGCAGCAGTCGCCGCCGCATTGTTGTACTTCATTGCCAGCGGCAAGCCAGGATTTGAACTGGCCGGTGGTCTGGCTTCCAATGGCTATGGCGAGCATTCACCGGGTGGTTATTCACTGGTGGCGGGGTTTGTCTGTGAGCTGGTGATGACCACGATGTTCGTTGTGATCATCCTCGGCGCCACCGACAGCCGCGCACCCAAGGGCCTGGCGCCGATTGCCATCGGTCTGGCCCTGACGCTGATCCACCTGATCTCCATCCCCGTCACCAACACTTCGGTCAACCCGGCGCGCAGTACCGGGCCAGCCCTGCTGGTGGGCGGCTGGGCGATCCAGCAGTTGTGGTTGTTCTGGCTCGCGCCAATCCTGGGCGCGGTGATCGGTGGCGTGGTGTATCGATGGCTTGGCAAGGGGAAGCCAGGCTGAGCAAGCGTGTGGTTTCAGCCCTGCCGATACGGCAGGGCTGTCCGGGCCTCTTCGGCATACGCCAGAATCCCCGCACGCTCCCGCTCCAGGAAATCCTCCACCGCATTCTTCAACCCCGGATGGCGCAGGTAATGCCACGAGCGGGTGATCACCGGCTCGAACCCGCGAATCAGTTTGTGCTCGCCCTGGGCGCCAGCATCGAAGCGTTGCAGGCCTTCGGCGATGGCGTAGTCCATGCCCTGGTAGAAACAGGTCTCGAAATGCAAACGGTCGAATTCGGCCAGACAGCCCCAGTAACGCCCGTAGAAACTGTCCCCACCAATCAGGCTGAACGCCATTGCCACCGGACGTGAACCCTGCTTGGCCAGCACCACGCGGATCATCTGAGGCATGCGCTCGGCCAGCAGGCTAAAAAACGCGCGCGTCAGGTAAGGTGCCTGGCGGCGTACCGCGTAGGTGTTGGCGTAGCAGGCGTAGACGAAATCCCATTGCGCTTCGCTCAGTTGATGACCGTGCAACCACTCGAACTCGATGCCCTGCCCTGCCACCTGTTCGCGTTCCTTGCGCATCTGTTTGCGCTTGCGTGAACTCAAGGCGTCGAGGAAGTCCTGGAAGTCGCGGTAGCCACGGTTCTGCCAGTGAAATTGGCAACCCAGGCGCTGCAACCAGCCCGGCTGCCGGGCCAAGGCGTCATCGGCCAACCCGTCGGTGAAGTTGATATGCGCACTGGAGAGCCCTTCGATTTCCAGGTAGCCCGGCAGGCTGTTGAGCAGCTCGAAACCGTCCTCGGCGCTTGCCGCCAACAGGCGCGGCCCGCTGACCGGGCTGAATGGCACCGCCATGAGCAGCTTGGGGTAGTAGTCGATGCCGGCACGCGCGCAGGCATCGGCCCAGCCATGGTCGAACACATACTCGCCATAGGAATGCCACTTGCGATAACCGGGCAAGGCCGCCACCAACCGATCGCCCTCCCAGTGCAGCAGGTGTTCAGGCTGCCAGCCCGATTGCGGGCCCAGGCTGGCGCTGTCTTCCAGCGCGCTTAAAAAAGCATGCCGAACGAACGGCTGGCCCTCGGGCACCAGGGCATCCCACACCGACGGGGCGATTTCGGACAGGTTGTCCAGACGTTGCAACGGCATCGG
>Ga0302347_1001031_pt1 | contig 36556 bp, 40 predicted proteins | sample PhyWR1_FD_202178 | JGI IMG/M metagenome (GOLD analysis project Ga0302347, IMG submission 202178) | Leaf surface microbial communities from wheat plants in UC Gill Tract Community Farm, Albany, California, United States - DLSL W.R1 (v2)... | ecosystem: Host-associated > Plants > Phyllosphere >... | reverse complement strand
AAGGTAGGAGGGCACACCACATGCAAACCACCTCCCTTTATCGCGCTGCCAAGACACGGATGTCTTGGGTTGCTGCCTTTTCCACCACAGATTAGGCAGCTGTTGCGCCAGAGGTGAGCAATGGATTGTTCGCCTCGGCACGGTGCCGGTTTCGATCCCTAGATCTAGCCGGCGTTTGGGCCCTTTCAAGCCACGCGGCAAATGTAACACCACTGCATGTCGCGGGGCACTGGCAACTTTGTAGGATTAATGCCATGAGCCGAGTAGCTTTAAGCTGTGTTGAGAGAGCGCAAAAGGAAGTCCTGACGCTCGAATTAGCCCTGTACCACGCCGCACGGGACTATCCCGGCGGTGCCGCTGCAATCGCCGCCACCACCGGTAGAAATGCCACCACGCTGCAGCACAAGTTGTCTCCCACCCATCCCTCTCACACCGTCAACATCCAGGAGTTCGGCGAGATCCTCGAACTGACCAAGGACCGCCGCATTCTCGATGCGGTGCACGCCCTTGTCGGCGACACGATCTGGCAGGAACTGGCGGAGGCGTACACCAACGACATGCCTGAGACCCTGACCACGGGTATCGCCATGTTTTTCCGGCAGGTCGCCGATTTGTCCGAAACCTGGGCCAAGCACATTGGCGACGGCAAGGTCGACGACGGTGAACTGGCCGAGATCCGCCAGTTGGTGTTTCGCGGTATCCAGGGGTTGTTGGGCATGTACAACCGCGCCCGCTACGTCAACCAGACGACTTGTGGGGTGGAACGTGTCTGATATCGCTGATTTCGCAAATGACCTGGTGCAAGAGCGCATCGATCAGGCCGTTGCTGCACGCTTGGCGCTGATGTCCAACACGGCTCAGCATTCGCTGATGTTCTGTGACGAATGCGATGGCCCCATCCCCGAAGCCCGTCGTTTGGCACAACCCGGTTGCACGCTCTGCATTGAGTGCAAGACCGTCGATGACCAGAGGGCTGCCCGTTATGCTCGATGACGTGCTCAATCAGTTCGCAGACTACGGTCTCGAACCCGCGCAGCCCCTCGTATTCGGAAAGCTCACCCGCTGCAAAACCACCCAGGATAAGGGCAAGGAAAAGAACGGCTGGTACGTCATCCACGAACACCGCACCGAAAAGAACGAGACGCTGATCTTCGGCAGCTTCGGTGACTGGCGCTCCGGCGACACCCAGAAGATCAAGGTCAAGGCCGGTCGTATGAGCCCAGAAGAGCGCGACGTCATGCGCGCTCGCCAGGAGGATGCCAAGCGCAAGGCCGCTGAGATCGCGGCCAACGCGTCACGTCGAGCGGCCAACCGCGCTGCCGGACTGTTCAAGCGCATGCCGGAAAAGGGCAAGAGCGCCTACTTGGATCGAAAGCAGATCGTCGGCTTCAAGGTTCGCTATGCGCCACGTACCGGCGCTTTTTTGGTCCCCATGTGCAACGTGCGCGACCAGATTGTTGGCCTGCAGGTGATCTTCCCCGCGAAGCAAGAGGACACCGGGCGTGACAAAGCCTACTGGCCCTACGGTATGTCGAAGGAAGGTGCATTCCACCTGATCGGCCCACACCCTGAACCCGGCGAGCCGGTGCTGGTGTGTGAGGGCTACGCCACCGGCGCAAGCCTGCACATGGCGACTTCGCTCACCGTCGCCATCGCCTTTGACGCGGGCAACCTGCTGCCGGTCTCCAAGGCCATGCGCGAGCGTTTTCCCGGCTGCCCGCTGATCATCTGTCGCGATGATGACTGGAAGACCAAACGCCCCAATGGCGATCCCTGGAATCCTGGCGAAGAGAAGGCCGCCAACGCCGCGCTGGTTGTCGGCGGCCAGCTGGTCGCCCCGGTGTTTTCCGGCGAGCGCGAGATTAAGTGGACCGACTTCAACGACCTGCACGTCGCCGAAGGTTTGGAGGCGGTCCGCCGCCAGGTGCTGGCGGTGGTCAAGCCTCCTGCGGCGGGTGGTTGGAAGGACCAGCTCGCCCGCACCGAAAACGGCTCCCTGATCGCGCACATGCAAAACGTCGAGCTGATCCTAGGTAATGACGAGCGCTGGGCCGGTGTCATCGGCTACAGCGTGTTCAGCTCAAAGATCGTCAAGCTGCGGTCTGCGCCCTTCGGCGGTGGTGCCGGTGATTGGGCCGACATCGACGACATGCGCGTGATGAAGTGGCTCGCGCAGCAGTACAACCTGCGCGTGAAGGCGTCCCATGTGATCGAGGCGGTTAGTGTGGTTGCCCACGACCACGCCTTCCACCCGGTGCGCGAATACCTGGAGAAGCTGGAGTGGGACCGCGTGCCCCGCATCGAAACCTGGCTCACTGATGTGCTGGGCGTCCAGGCCAGCGAGTACTCGGCCAAGGTCGGTAAGCGCTGGCTGATCTCTGCGGTCGCTCGGGTGATGCGCCCAGGCTGCAAGGCAGACTCGGTGATGATCCTCGAAGGCGGGCAGGGTGCTGGTAAGTCCACAGCCATGGGCGTCCTCGGTGGCGAGTGGTTCATGGATACGCCTTTTGCCCTAGGCGATAAGGACAGCTTCCAGGCGATTCGTGGCAAGTGGATCGTCGAGCTGGGCGAGCTGGACAGCTTCAACAAGGCTGAAAGCACCAAGGCCAAGCAGTTCTTCTCCGCGTCCACCGACACCTACCGCGAGAGCTACGGCCGCCGAACGAATGACGTGCCACGCCAGTGTGTTTTCGTGGGCACCACCAACCAAGAGGAGTACCTCAAGGACGCCACGGGCAACCGCCGCTACTGGCCGGTGTTTTGCAACAAGGTGGATCTGGAGCAGCTGCGCGAGATCCGCGACCAGCTATGGGCTGAGGCGTTGTTTTGCTTCGAGGCGGGCGATATTTGGTGGGTGAACAAGGACGAATCGAAGATGTTCGCCGAGGCCCAGGACGAGCGCTTCGTAGTGGACGAATGGGAAGGGCCAATTCTGGCCTGGATGGAAGAGTCGCAAATCGGCGAAACGGCCACCGGCAACGAGATCCTCACCCAGGCGCTCAAGCTGGACTTCGGCCATTGGGGCAAGCCTGAGCAGATGCGGGTCGGGGCAATCATGCATCGGCTGGGATGGCGCAAGCGGCGCATGCCGGCATTGCCTAAGAGTGGGGTGCGGCCATGGGCCTATGAAAAGCCTGCGGGCTGGGGGCGTACGTCTGCGTTGCAGCAGTCGGTGATCGAGGAGCCTTGCTTCGATGATTAAGCGAATCGACGAGATGCTCAAACTATGGGCGCAGGATCTGCACTCACCCATGCCGGAAAACATGGGCGGGCCGAGCGGTGGCAACATGATCGCCATGCTAATGGAGTGCAAAGGGGAGTTGATACGTGGCACACGCGGCAGTCGGGTACTGCTGGATGAATCGGCCGACATTGAACTGATCGTCAAGAAGCACCTTCCACCCCGGCTTGCCCTGGTCGTGTGGGAACACTACTGCAACCACGAAAGCTTCCTGTCACAGAAGCTTTTGCACTGTGCATGCAGCTCGCGGACTTACTACATGCGTTTGCATGACGCCCATGTGTTCATTCAGGGGATGCTGATGGGGAAAGCTGCATGACCCTCGGCGTCACTCCGCGTGCCTTTGTCCTACTGTCCCGCCTTGTCCTACTCGCATTTAGCGCAGTTGGACAGGCGCAGGCCGCGCCGTTGTTGGCCTGTCCTACCGTCCAACCTTTACCCGCCCCACGCACACATGAGCATAGCGGGCTCGTAATCGCGCCCATGGCGCGCACGCGTGCTTTTAGCTTTCTCTCTATACACAAGAGAAAAGGAATAAAGGTAGGACAGTAGGGCTGAGCCCCGTATTCAGGCGCCTGTAGCTGTCCTACTTCGATCCAAAATAGTGGGACAGGTAAGACAGGGCACCAGAAGCGATAGCCGATTGAATGCGTTGTCCCTGCGTTGCACCTGCGTCATACCTGTGTTGCACCCATATTGCGCTATGGCATTAAAACCCGCTTGCTGCCAGTAAAATCCACCTGTAAAAAGTACCCATCTTCGATAGGTGCGACCGCAGACAGCGGGACTCACCACCACACTGAACCCGGCCATGGCGCCGGGTTTTTGCGTTTATGGCGAGAGCGGATGTGAATTCATCAGTTCTCAGAGGGTTCGGCTTTTTCGGCTCTTTCCTTGAGTACGGTAGCTCGCCAAAGAGCGGCGAACAGAGTTCCGGCGCAAAGGAATACGAAGAAATTCATGAAATACACAAAGAGTTCGATCACTTCAATTCTGCTCACTGGTCCATTCGACGTTGCAAAGGTTGCAAAGCCATATGCACTCCTAGCCATGACGAATGCCGACATGACCAATACGGCTACTTTGAAGCCGAATGACCGAATCTTCCGTATTTGCATTGCCGCACTCTCTCTGCTCGCGGGGCTGGCGAACAGCCAAGCAACGATACCGCCTGAGATTACAGACGCGATGACTGTTTGAACGAAAAGCGATGTATCCACCTGATTCTCCTTGAATCGTAGTTGGGGCGAATGAGCAAACCTTATCAAAGAACCCGGTTTGAAAGCCGGCTTCTGCATTCCTGGAGTTGTGTATGACGAACGAGCAGCAAGCGCTTATTGATATGCCGATCTGGATGGTGATCGTGCTGTCCCTGGTTGGCGGCATATCCGGCGAAGCATGGCGGGCCGACAAAGCAGGGGTAAGCGGCTGGTCCTTGATTCGCCGCTTGCTCCTTCGATCCGGGGACTGCGTGGTCTGCGGGCTTTCCACCATGATGTTGTTGCACGCATCAGGCATGTCGGTCCTGGCGGCGGGGAGCATCGGCTGCCTCACCGCGATGGCCGGTGCTGATGTCGCCATTGGCCTGTACGAACGCTGGGCCGCCAAGCGGTTGGGCGTGTGCGATGTGCCGCCCTCGGGTGGTGCTCAGGGGTGATGGGCTGCAAGCCACATAATACGTGGCCTGTAGCGCGGCGCTTCAAAATGGTGCGCCGAAAAGTCGCCGGGGACCCTGAAGGAATTCGAGGGGCACGGGGCATGAAACCCGCGGGAAAGTGTTAGCGGACAGTTCACCAGCTTAGTGAACCGAGGTGAACAGGTGAACTACACCGGATTCATTGGTGAACAGGAGATTCCATCATGACCGTAATTAGCAAAACGGAGTTTGCGGCACGACGTGGTTGGGCCAAATCTTATGTTTCTAAGCTGGCTAATCAGGATCGCCTGGTGCTGACCGATGACGGCAAAGTAGAGCTGGAAGCTACCGAGGCATTGCTGGCGGAGTCGTCAGATCCCAGCAAAGCCGCTGTCGCTGACCGTCATAATCGGCTTCGTCTTGAGCGAGAGGCGAAAACAGCCGCCGAAGAACCTGCGGTGCCGCAAGTTGGGCAAGCGGTAGACTTTCAGAAGTCTCGCGCTCTGCGAGAGCACTACCTTGCTCTTCAGGAGCAAGACAACTATCGCAAACAACAAGGCACCCTGGTGGAGCGCGAAGCAGTGGAAACAGGTGCCTACAATGCGGGCCGTCTGTTGCGTGATCAATTGCTTGGGATGCCCCCACAGCTTGCCCCAGAGCTGGCTGCAATGACCGACCCTTGGATAATCGAAAGGCATTTGACAGCTGCCATCCGGCGTTCGCTGGAGGACGCTGAACGTATGTCTACCTCTGACCTTGAACATGCACTAACCATGAGTTAACCCCATGCACACGGAAATTCCTGATGGTGCAGAGGTGTACCGTGAGGCGTATTTCCGTGGGCTCCAGCCCGATCCGGACGTCTGGATTGACCAGTGGGCTGACGAATTCATGCGGATCCCGCGTGACTCGGGTGCCGCTGAGCCAGGCCAATACCGAACCTCGCGTACACCTTATGCTCGCGAGCCCATGCGTTGCCTTTCGCCGGCTCACCCATGCAAGCGCGTGATAACGATGGTCGCCTCCCAGTTAATGAAAACGCAGATCGGATTGAACTGGATGGGCGGCTTAATCCATATGGCGCCGTCCAACATTCTTGCGCTGCTTCCCAGCCTAGGCTTGGCGAAACGGGTGTCGTCTCGGATAAGTAAAACTATCAAGGCCACTCCCGTGCTACGCGAGCGTGTTGCCTCCAGCCGGTCGCGAGATTCACGAAACACCATGGATACCAAGGAGTTCGAGGGCGGCTCGCTGTATGTCACCACTGCGGGCTCTGCGGCTAACTTGGCCGAGTTGTCGGCGCGCTACATCTACGGCGATGAAGTTGATCGCTGGGAGGTCGACGTGGGCGATGAGGGTGACCCTATCGAACTAGCGGAAACGCGGGGTAGTACTTTTGGCCGCAACGCAAAGTTCTATTTTTCGAGCTCGCCGACGATTAAGGGCGCGTCACGCATTGCCGATCTGTTTGAGTCCAGCGACCAGCGTTATTACTACGTGCCATGCCCCCACTGTGGCCACATGCAGGTGCTTCAATGGGAAAACCTTCTCTACTCAGCCGACTTTAGCTTGGTGCATTACAAATGCGCTGCGTCCGGTTTGGACTGCGATGTGTTGATCGAAGAGCACTTCAAGGGACAGATGTTAGCCAAGGGTGAATGGCGCTCCCACACCCAAGGCGATGGTGAGACCGTGGGGTTCCACCTCAATGCGCTGTATTCGCCGCCGGGGTGGATGGATTGGCGATCGCTGGCTAAGCAGTTCGAAAAGGCCAAAAAGGCTCAGGCTAAGGGTGACCTTGAACCCATGCAGGTGTTCTACAACACTCGTCTGGCAAAGGTCTGGGACAGTGCACAAGAGCAGACGAAGGCATCGGTCCTGATTGAGCGGGCTCGTAGGGAGGGTTTCTCCCTCGGTGCGGTACCTGCTGCTGTGATGATGATCACTGGCTCTGTCGACGTTCAGGCCGATCGCCTGGAATTCATGGCAATGGGCTGGGGTGTCGGCATGGAGCGTTGGGTCATCGATCACCGAGTAATCGCCGGTGACCCATCAGATGAGCGTACCTGGGCTGTCCTCGACGAGCTGCTCAAGGAGCGCTATCGACACCCTTGCGGCGTAGGCCTGGGAATTCTTGCGGTTGCTGTCGACTCCGGTGGTCATCACACGGATGAGGTGTATCAGTTCTGCCGCGTACGGCGCTGGCGCAACATCTTCGCCATTAAGGGCGCGAGCAAACCCGGCAAGCCGGTGATCGCTCAGCGGCCTTCGATGGTTGATGTAACCTGGAAAGGGCAGACCGAACGCGGTGGCGCAGAGCTGTGGTTTGTCGGTACAGATACTGCAAAGGACTGGATCTACAACCGCTACCCGTTTGAGTCTGGCCCAGGTGCGGTGCACTTTGCCAACGACCTGCCGGATGAGTTCTTCGCCCAGTGCGTGGCCGAGCGAAAGGTCGCTAAGTACGTGCGTGGTCACAAGCGTATCGAGTGGATCAAAGGCAAGGCCGAGCGCAACGAAGCGCTCGATCTGATGGTGTATTGCCTGGCAATGGCACATTACCTCGGCATCAACCGGTATCAGGAGCACGACTGGGAGCGGGTGCGGAACTCGCTGGCCCAGGCCGGTTTGTTCGATGAGAAGGTGGTCGAAGCCGAACGTATTACGGTCGCCGAGCAGGCTCCCGAGATACCGAAGCCTGCACCGCAACCCGTCGCCCAACCGCGACCCGCTGCACCCCCACAACGCCGCAGCTCCACCAGCGGTTACCTGAAGAGACGCTGATATGTCGTTTACCCCAAAGCACCTCGAAGCCATCGAGCGCGCCATCGCACGCGGTGAAAAGACCGTGCGCTACAGCGACCGCACGGTGGAGTACCGCTCCATCGACGAACTGCTCAAGGCCCGTGACGAGATCCGAACGTCACTGATCAACGCTGCCGGACCGCGCTCTCGCGTGATTCGGCTTACCCACGGAGGCAAGGGACTCTAATGGCCCGACATTATCCGACGCTCACCCGTAATGGATTCTTGCTGCCGTCGAACATCAAGGCCAGTTACGAAGGCGCTGGGGAGGGCCGGCGCTCGGCCAGTTGGGAAGCCAGCGACAGTGGCATCAACAGCATCAACACTCCAGCCCTGCGCAACCTACGTGCTCGCTCACGGGCGGCGGTGCGCAATGATCCGTATGCGTTCAATGTCATCGACAAACGCGTCAGCAACTTGATCGGCACCGGCATCACGCCCAGGCCGACGACGGATGACGTGGCACTGCGCAAAATCAAGCAACAGCTGTGGGATGACTGGGTGGATGAGGCCGACGCCGACGAGCTGACGGACTTCTACGGCATGCAGGCCCTGGTGGCGCGCACCGTGGAAACGGCCGGTGAGTGTTTTGTGCGGCTACGGCCGCGCAGCCCGAGCGAAGGCTTGGCGGTGCCGCTGCAGCTGCAGGCGCTGGCCCCTGAGTTTGTCCCACACGACAAGTTCGAGACCGCCAAAAACGGCAACGTGATCCGCGCCGGGATTGAGTTCAACCCGGCCGGCAAGCGTGTGGCGTATTGGATGTTCCTCTCGCACCCACGGGATTCGTCGTCGTTGAACACCGGCTACAACCAGCTGGTACGTGTACCAGCGGCGCAGGTACTGCATATCTTCGAACCGATGGAGCCCGGACAGTTGCGCGGCGTGCCGCGTTTGGCCCCGGTGTTGAAGCGCCTGCGCAGCCTGGATAACTACGATGACGCGGTGCTGTTCCGCCAGGAAGTGGCGAACCTGTTTGCCGGTTTCATCAAGCGGCCATCACCGGAGATGGGGCAACAACCGCGTGACCCTGTCACGGGGCAACTCCTGACCACCGACCGCGATGGCTTCACGCCGATGGTCGCCCTGGAGCCCGGCACCATGCAGGAGCTGGGGCCAGGTGAAGAGGTGGAGTTCTCCAAACCACCGGACGCCGGCAATAACTACCCGGACTTTATGCGTCAGCAGCTGATGGCTGCGGCGGCTGGGTCGGGCACGCCGTACGAGATCCTCACCGGCGACATGCGGGAGGTCAACGACCGGGCGCTGCGAGTGGTGCTCAACGAGTTCCGGCGCCGTCTGGAGCAGCTGCAATTCGGCGTGTATGTGCATCAGCTGTGTCGCCCGGTGCGGGCGGCCTGGATGGACATGGCGGTGCTGTCTGGCGCCCTGGTGCTGCCGGACTACGCGCAACGTCGGCGTGAATACCTGCGCACGCGTTGGGTGCCGCAAGGCTGGGCCTACATCCAGCCGGTGCAGGACGTGCAGGCGCGGCGGATGGAAGTACAGGCGGGCTTTGCCTCACGCAGCGAGATGGTGCTGCGTACCGGCTACGACGCTGAAACGGTCGATACGGAAAACGCTGCTGATCTCGTCAGGGCCACGGGCCTTGGCCTCAACTACACGACTCTTGAAGCCATCGAGGTGATCGATGACAAGGAACAACCATGAGCAAAAAAGCCAAACCCCGCGTTTATGACAAGGCGGGCAAGCAGGTAAAAGTCGCCGATAAAAGCTGGTACACCTTCCAGGCCAGCGGCGAAGCCGAGCAGCGCAACATCGAGATATTCGTCTATGGCGAGATCGGCGCTTGGGGCGTCACCGCCAATCAGTTCGTGCAGGATCTGCGCGCTATGGATGATGGTGCGTCACCAGTGATCGTCGCGTTCAACAGCATCGGCGGCGATCTGTTCGATGGCCTGGCGATCCACAACGCGCTGTCGCGATTGGGCGAGCGCTGCACCGGGCGCATTGATGCGTTGGCGGCCAGCGCTGCCAGTGTCGCGGTGTGCGGCGCTTATCGAGTGGTGATCGCGGCCAACGCCATATTGATGATCCACAACCCTTACACCTTTACCGGTGGCGATGCCGAAGACTTCCGCCGCGTCGCTGACGTGCTGGACCAGACCCTGGAAGCGATTATCGCGGCCTACAAAGCCAAGGCGCCTGACATCGACGAATCCGAGCTGCGGCGCATGGTCAACGCCGAAACATGGCTCACGGCCAATGAGGCGGTGGCTCTTGGCCTGGCCGATGAAGTCGGCGACGGTCTCAAGGTCAGTGCCTGTCTCGGACAGGGCAGTGTGTTGCAGCGCTTCCAGAATGCCCCGCCCGAGCTGCTCGCCCAACTGGATGAGGAGCCTGAAGTAGAACCGCCTGAGCCAGATCCTGCCCCTGTGCTGAATGCTGCCAAGTTGGCGCTGATGGTCACGCAGGGATGTGCAGCGGCCGGTATCAGTAACCTGGTGGACCCGATACTCGCTGCGACGAAGCTGGAAAGCGAAGCCGTGATCCAGGCAGCTCTGACCAATGCAAAAGCCTTGCACGGCCTCTGTGTCGCGGCACGACTGCCAGAGCTGACCGGCGAATTCATCACGGCGGGCTTGGACGAAGCTGCAGTTCGTGCGCGGCTCTTCGACAAGCTGGTCGGCAGTGGCGGCGGCTTTGAAATCAACAACAGCCTGCCGCTGGACGATGATCCAGCCCCAACGTTCAAGGCCAAACAGGTCGACACTCATTCAATCTGGGCAACCCGTCAGGCGGCGCAGAACGGTAACTCGAAAGGAGCAAGAGCATGAAAATTGAATCGATGCACGCAGGTGAGTTCCTGCTGTCCGAAGGCGCTGGCACGATTTCCCGCGAAGCTATCAACGTCGCTGCCGGCCCTGCGTTGGAACCTGGACAGATCCTCGGTTTGGTCACTGCTACTGGTGAGTTCGCGCCATATAACCCCACAGCTGAAGACGGTAGCGAGAACGCCCAGGCGATCCTCTTCGGACCATTAAGCATGTCGGACGTGGTGCGTCGAGGGCGTGCGGTGGTGCGTCTGGCGGAGGTCAGCGAAGCACACTTGACCGGCCTGGACCCCGCCGCTGAAAAAGCGCTGAATGCTCGAAACGTGATAGTCCGCTAGGCGACTCGTTCAACCCCTTCAACCCGCATTGTGCGGGTTTTTTGTTTTCTGGAGACATGTTTCATGGCTGACATTCAAATCTTCAATGACGATGCGTTCTCGGTGTCTTCGCTGACCGCCGCAATCAACGAACAGGAGTACGTGCCTGGACGTATCGGCAGCCTGGGTTTGTTCCAAGAGGAGGGTATTACCACCCTTACGGTACAGATCGAAAAGGACGGTGACACCTTGGCATTGGTGCCGGCGGGTGAACGGGGTACGTCCGGTCTGGTGGTCGGTGGTACCAAGCGCACGCTGATTCCTTTCAATACTGTACACCTGCCACAACGCTTCACTATCAAGGCTGATGAGATCCAGGGCATTCGTGCCTTCGGCACGCGTTCCGAGCTTCAGTCGGTGCAGGACGTGGTCAACAAGCGACTGGCTAAGGCTCGTCGACAGTTGGACGTTACTCACGAGTTTCAGCGCCTTGGTGCGCTTAACGGCAAAATCTACGATGCGGATGGCAAGACGGTGCTGCTCGATTTGTATGACCGTTTTGGCGTTAAGCGGAAGTCGTTGTCGATGGGCTTGGTCGGTGAGACGAAGTCGTTTCGCGTGCAGTGTGGTGAGGCATTGGATATGCAAGAGGACGCATTGGGCAGCGTGACCCGCAGCGGCTCTCGTGCTTTCTGCGGTAAGAATTTTTGGAATGCGCTTTTGGAAATTGAGGAGGTGAAAAAAACTTACCTCAATACCCAACAAGCAGCTGCTTTGCGAGGTGATGCTCGCGAAAGTTTCGACTACGGTGGCATCACCTGGGAGCGTTATCGCGGCAAAATCGCCGGAATGACGTTTGTGCACGATGACAAGGCGCTGCTGATCCCTGAAGGCGTACCGGACTTGTACATCTCGGTATTCGCACCGGCCGATTACATGGAAACGGTCAATACCGAAGGTGTTCCTTATTACAGCAAGATCGAGCCGCTGCCATTCAACAAAGGCATGGCTGGTGAAGCTCAGTCCAACCCGCTGCACATGTGCACGCGGCCCTTGGCGCAGATCCTGCTGGAAATGTGAACGTGGCCTTCCGCGATCTGATCGACGATATCGACGATGTGGTCTTCGAGACCTTGGGCGACAGTGCCCAGATCGAAGGCCGCGCCGAACCGGTGCTGGGGATGTTCTCGGCACCGTGGAAGCAACCTGCGTTCGGCAAGGTCCACTCCGCTATACGCGAGCCTCGCTTTGAGATCCGCGTGAAGGATTCGGAAGGTCTCATCAAAGGTCTGCGGATCACGGTCGACGTGCCGGCATTAGATGGTGGTGGCGAATACGACCTGCTGCAGCTGGAGCCCAACGGTAATGGACTGGTGGCCTTGATCTTGAGGAAACGTGCATGAGCGTCGGCAGCTTCGTACATAAGACGCGGGATAGCGGGATGCTCAATATCCAGCCGTCAGCGGTGCATTCCCAGGCGTTACGCGAGTTCGGGCAGTTAGTGCCCAAGGCTGCTGCAGCGGCCCAGCGTCGAGCAATCAATAAGACGCTGGGCAGGCTGCGCACTCACATCGCCCGAGCAGTTGGTAAGCAGGAGCGGATCGCCATCGGCGCCGTCCGGCAACGCCTTCGGGCGTACCCGGTCAGCGGCGGGGCGATGCGCGGCAAGTTGTGGTTCGGGGTCAACGCAATCGAGGCCAGTCGGATCGGTAAGGCTCGGCAAACCCGTGCCGGTGTGTCAGTGGCAGGGCGACGTTACCAGGGCGCGTTCTTCAAGCAGGTGTATGGAGGCAGCCCTGATATTTGGATCCGCACGTCGAGCAAGCATTTCAACGCCACGGACTACCCCGGCAGTACGCAGGGGCGGCGCAGCTCTGGCTTCATCGCGGAAAGCGACAACCGCTTTCCGCTGGCGAAAGCCAAGGTGTCGCTTGACCAGGTGCGACCGCACTTTGATAGCTGGGTCAACCGCGCCGATGAAATCCTGCTGGAGATCCTCAAGCAAGAACTCAACTTTGAACTGCAGAAGTACCTCAAGGGGGTCGCCCGTGTCTGATCAGCCTTTCAGCCTGGCCCATTTGTATGAAGCCGTTGAGCAGCACCTGCAGGAATATTTACCGGGGATTCAGGGCGTGTCGTTCTGGCCGGATCTGTCGGCGGAGACCACCCTCCCTACGCCCGTAGTGCTGCTGGAAATGGCCGAGATGGAGCCGGCGCAGGACACCGGCACCGGTGAAACCTCGCTGACCTGCAAGTTCGAGGCGCGAATCGTCGTCGACTCGATCAGCACGGATCCGCAACGTCAGGCTGTGCAACTGGCGTCTCAATTGGCGGTGCTTCTGCGCGGGCAAAGCTGGGGCTTGGAGGTCGACTGCGCCGTGTTCGTGCGCTCTACCCAGGACTGGACCAAGCCCGAACTGGACGGCTACTTCGTCTGGCTGGTGGAGTGGGATCAGACCATTTACCTGGGCGTCGAGGAGTGGCCGTGGCCGGATGAACCGCCGGGTTCTCTGGTCATCGATCTGGGGCCGGGTGTTGGGCAGATCAAGCCGGAGGAAATGCAATGAGTTACGCCACGGCTCAGCATGATCGGATGATCGCGTCCACGGTGATGCCCTGCGTTGTTGTGGCGGTAGATTTGCCTGCCGCCATGGTGCGTGTGCAGTCAGGCGAATGGACCAGCGCCTGGGTTCGCTGGCACAGCCAGGCGGCTGGCAAGGCGCGCCACTGGCGCGTGCCGAGCCTGGGCGAGCAGGGCGCGCTGATCAGCCCTAGCGGCGAGCCGGCGATGGGCACGTTCCTCCCCGGTCTGTACGGCAATGCCGGCGCCCAGCCGGACAACCGCGATCACGTCGAGGTTTGGCGATTCGCCGATGGCGGCTCCCTGGTCTACGACTGGGAGGCCAGCAGCTACACCATCGACCTGCCGGCCGGAACCGTCACGGTCAAGGTCGGTGGGTCTGTGCTGGAGATGACGCCTGACAGCATGCGACTGGTGTCGGGCGAGATCAACCTGGTGGGTGCGGTCACCATCGACGGCGCTACCCAGATTAACGGCAAGTTGAATACGACCGGCGACATCAACAGTGCTGGCAAGGTCATCGACGTCGGCGGCAACACGCCGAACCATAAACACTGATCCCGACCCGCCTGGTGCGGGTTTTTCGTTTTAGGAGCATCCATTGATGAGCAGGAACAAACCCGACAGCCAGGACGAGATTGGGCCAGGCCGCGTGTTTCGCGACACGCTCTTTACCTCCCGCACATTGGTGCTGCCCGATGGCAGCACTATGGCCGTGAGCAAGGCCCGCGTGACGGCCACCACCGACGAGCAGCTCGCTTTCCTTATGACCCACCCGGAAATTGTGCAGGAGTAACCCTGATGATCGGAATGGATCGCCGCACCGGTCAACCGCTGTCCGGGCTCGACCATCTCCGGCAGTCCATCGGGGACATTCTCTCCACGCCGGTCGGCAGTCGGCGGATGCGACCTGAATACGGCAGCCAGATCCGGCGCTTTGTCGACTTGCCGGTTAACGCTGGTTGGAAGAGTGCGGTACAGGCCGAGGCGGCTCGCTCGCTGGAGCGATGGGAGCCGCGGCTAAAGCTCGAACAGGTGCAGGTCGTCGCAATTGTCGGCGGGCGCATCGACTTCAAATTAACCGGTGAATACCAGGGCGAACGCCTGCTGCTGGAGGTGTCGGCATGAGCACAGTGGATTTATCGGCACTGCCGGCGCCGCAGGTGCTGGAGGCCTTAGACTACGAAGCGTTGTACGAAGAAGGGCTAGCTGCCTTTCGTGGGCACATGGGCGACAACTGGTCGGCAGCGCTGGAGAGCGACCCGGTGGTCAAGCTGGTGGAGCTGGGGGCGTACGGCAAGATGCAGAACCGGGCACGGGTTAACGATGCGGCCAAGGCGCTGATGTTGGCGTACGCCGAGAAGGAAGATCTCGACCAGCTTGCAGCCAACGTGAAACTCCAGCGGCTAGTGATTCAACCGGCCAACTTGCAGGCGGTGCCTCCAGTGGAGGAGGTCAGGGAGTCGGACGATGCCCTGCGTGAGCGTATCCAACTGGTGTATGAAGGGCTGACCACCGCCGGCCCGCGCAACAGCTACATCTTCCATGCGCGCAACGCCTCGGCGCTGGTGGCCGATGCCACGGCAGAAAGCCCATCACCGGCCGTAGTGGTGGTGACTGTGCTGAGCCTCGCCGGCAACGGCAAAGCCGACCAGGCTCTGCTCGACCAGGTATACGCCAAGCTTAGTGATGATGACATTCGTCCGGTGGGTGACCGCCTGACAGTGCAAAGCGCACAGATCCTGGAGTACCGGATTGATGCGGTGTTGCATATGACCGGTGCCGGTCCTGAAAACGACGCCTTCTTGGCTGAGGCGATCAAGCGCCTCGCGGCCTGGATCAATCCGCGTAAACGCCTGGCTCTGGAAGTCGCCCGATCTGCTATCGACGCGCAGCTGCATGTCGGTGGCGTCGGCCGAGTCGAGCTTAAAAACTGGGTCGACCTGAAACCGACCAAGTTCCAAGCCGCCTATTGCACAGGTTTCAGCGTGGTCGTAGGGGGCTCCACATGACCAGTCTGCTCCCCTTGAACAGCACACAACTGGAGCGCGCCATTGAGGCCGCCCTGGCCGAGAAAACCAAGATCCCGCTCCGTACCCTGTATAACCCTGACACCTGTCCGGCGCATCTGCTGCCTTGGCTGGCCTGGACCTGGTCGGTCGACCGCTGGGACAACAAATGGTCGGAAGCCGTTAAGCGTTCCGCCATCCGCTCCGCGTTTTACGTGCATGCCCACAAGGGCACCATCGGCGCGTTGCGCAGGGTGGTCGAGCCGCTCGGCTACCTAATCGAAGTGCTGGAGTGGTGGCAGACCACGCCCAAGGGCATTCCCGGCACTTTCGCCTTGAAGGTCGGCGTGCTGGATACCGGCATCACTGAAGAGATGTACCTGGAGCTGGAGCGTCTGATCGACGACGCCAAACCCGTCAGTCGGCCGTTGACCGGACTCGCTATTAGCCTCGAAACCCAAGGCGCCATAAACATCGGTGTCGCCCTCTACGAAGGCGACGTAATCGACGTCTACCCACCCGTGCAACGTGACATCGAAGTCACGGGCTACATCGGCGTGGTCGGGCGCGAACACAGCATAGACACTCTGGACGTTTACCCATGATTGATCGCAATTCGCAATTTATGGCGATCCTCACCAACGTGGGGGCCGCGAAGCTGGCGAACGCCAACGCCCTGGGCGTTCCCTGGAACCTCACTGCGCTGGGGGTAGGGGATGCCAACGGCACTGACCCAATCCCCAGTGCAACCCAGACCAGGCTGATCAACGAGCAGCGGCGGGCGCCACTGAATCAACTGCGCGTCGATCCGGTTAACGCGGCGGTGATCATTGCCGAGCAGGTGATCCCGGCAGACGTTGGCGGCTGGTGGATTCGCGAAATCGGTGTGTACGATTCGGACGGCGACCTGGTCGCGGTTTCCAATTGTGCGCCCAGCTACAAATCGTTGCTGGACCAGGGATCAGGCCGCACACAGATTGTGCGGATGAACTTCATTGTTTCAAGCATCAACAACATCGTGTTGAAGATCGACCCCGCCATCGTCCTGGCGACTCGCGAGTGGGTTGATCTAGCGATCACCGAGGCGATCAACAAGCAGGACTTCAAGCATTCGGTGCTTGTGGCCACCACGGCAAACATTGCCCTGACTGGTATCCAGACAATCGACGGTGTGTTGTTGTCGGCCGACACCCGTGTTCTGGTAAAAAATCAGGCCCAGGCGAAGGACAACGGTATTTACCTTGTTTCGGCCAGCGGTGCCTGGAAACGTGCTCAGGATGCTGACACTAGTGTTGAGGTGACGCCGGGCCTGTTTGTGCATGTCGAGAAGGGCACGGCCAACGGCGATAGCGTTTGGCAACTGGTGACGGATGCGCCGATTGTGCTTGGCACCACTACGCTGACCTTTGAAATGGTTGCGGGGCGTACAGGCATTGGCGCTGGCACCTACCGTAGCGTGACCGTGGACAAGCTCGGTCGCGTTATTGCTGGTACGAACCCCACAACACTCGCTGGCGCGGGTATTACGGATGCCATGCCGATTGGGGCGGGTGGTTTGATGACCAGCGCTCCGATGGTCGCGGGCGCAATCTCAGGCCTTCCTACAACTCAATTTTTTGCGGCTTCGGAAGGTAACACTACTGATATTCCGGCAAGTATGACTTATGCGGTAGGTCTGCATATAAAGTATCCAGGTCCGGCTGGGGCTTACTGTCTCGATATTGTATCAAGTGTTACTGCGGAAGATTTTAGAATTAGATACACGGGCGCCGGTGGGCCCGCTGCTTATCGTATTCTGTGGCACTCTGGAAACTTTACTCCGGATTCAAAAGTAAACGGGGATGACGCTACTGGCGTAGGGTTTGCGTCGGCAGACATTGAATACCCGTACATTTGGAGCAAGACTGCCAATGCTGCCATTTTTTTGCAAAAGCGTCTTGGCTTTACACCTGTTCAACAGGGCGGCGGGATTGGGCAGGCCACCAATAAAGTTAAGATTGGGTGGTCCTCGAATGGACTTAAAGCAACAGTAGATGAAAGCGATCTTGGATACATTTGGTGTGAAAACAACTTCAAGCCATCTGAATACATTAAAAAAGGACAAAACGTCCCCTCGTTTTCAAATCCGATCTTTGGTTCGGGGAATACTGGTGCAATAGGTACAGTTAACACGGTTAATACGGGTTCTTTTCAAGTTTCCAATGAGGGCAATGCAGCCGCATCAGCGTCTATATGCTTTCACCGCGCGGGCGTCTATGCAGCCTATTTGGGTCTTGATACGGACAATCAGTTTAAGGTTGGTGGCGCATCTATGGGCCTGGTGGCCCACACGCTTTGGCACTCCGGTAACAGGCCGAAAGACACTGCGCTTCTCGCTGCTAACGGCTGGAGTAAGAACGCAGACACTGGAGAAATCAAGCAATGGGTTGAGGTCGTAGTCGATGATATTTCATCTACAAAAACCTTGAGCGTAGCGTGGCCTTTTAAATTCCCTAACCGATTTTTAAATGCGCAGATTACTTTTAGGATTCCTTCAAGTACTGGCTGGTGTACGGCAGTAGGCACTTATTATGATGCTACCACCACGGGTTGCATGCTGCGCGTGGAGGAGTGGGCGTCAGTACTGCAAACGGGGTTGATTGCAGTTGTCGAAGCGAGGGGGGAATAACAATTGAAAAGATTCTATAGCGCAAAAGAAAATGCATTCTTCAACGAGGAGTTCCACGGAACTCGAACAATTACTGTTCCTGATCCCAATTGGATACAGCCAATTACCCGCGTTCCCGATCCTGAGTGGATTCAGCCAACTGTTTCAGTTCCAAACCCTGCCTGGGTCGAGGGGGATGAATCAGTAGGTCAAACTATTTTTGTGCCTGATCCTGACGCAGTGGTGCCGTTAATTGAAGCGCCAGATTACAGCGCTGTACCTCCGTTGATTGTAGTGCCCAACCCCAAGTGTTTGTTGCCGCCAGAATCCGAGCTAGTGGACGTTTCTCAGGAAGAACATGACGAAATCTACCGGGTACTTTCGCTGGGTGGGTCGATCCTTGCGCCTGGTAAAAAAGGCCGCCCGAGTACGGCACCCGCGCCTGGGCCTACGCTGGAGGAACTGAAAAACCGCGAGCGTGCCATCCGCGACCGGGCGTTGCTGCTGACCGATCCTCTGATATCGCGTCACCGCGACGAGCTGGAGGCCGAGCGCCCTACAACCCTCACTGCCGAGCAGTACAAGCAGTTGCAGGGCTATCGCCAGGATCTGCGCGACTGGCCCGAGTCGGAGCATTTCCCGGCAGTCGAGTACCGGCCGGTACAGCCGGCATGGCTGGCTGAGTTGATCCAATAACGCCCCGCACTGACGGGGCGTTTTCTTTTCCGTTACGCGTAACACGAACAACCTACGGCCTCGCTTATGCGGGGCTTTCTCGTTTCTGGAGTTCAATCATGAGTGGATTCTTTCACGGCGTCACCGTGACCAACGTCGACACCGGCACGCGGCCTATCGCGGTGCCGTCCTCGTCCATCATCGGGCTTTGCGACACCTTCACGCCTGGTCCCAATGCCAGCGCCTTGCCCAATCAACTGATGCTGATCACCCGCGAAAGCGAAGCCATCGCCGCCTGGGGGCCAGATGCGGCGATCACCAAGGCGGTCAAGGCCATCTATGTTCGCTCCAAGGCCGTGATCGTTGCCTGCGGTGTGGAGAAGCTGGCTGACGCCGCTGCGCAGACCTCGGCCATCATTGGCGGAGTCTTGGCAAACGGCACCCGTACCGGCATGCAGGCGCTGCTCGACGGCAAGAGCCGCTTTAACGCGCAGCCTCGTTTGCTGACCGCGCCCAAACACACCGCGACGCTGGCCGCCGCAACGGCGCTTGTCGCCCTGAGCGAAAAGCTACGTGCCCTGGCGATCATCGACGGCCCCAACACCACTGACGAAGCGGCCATGGAGTACCGCAAGAACTTCGGCAGCAAGCGCGTGTTCCTGGTCGACCCTGGCGTGCAGTACTGGGATACCGCGCTTAGTGCCACCATCGACGCACCCAGTTCTGCCTGGGTCGCCGGGCTCTTCGCCTGGACCGATTCGGAGTACGGCTTCTGGGCCTCGCCGTCGAATAAAGAGTTTGTCGGCGTCACCGGTACGGGCCGACCAATTGAGTTCCTGGATGGCGACGAAACCTGCCGGGCGAACCTGCTCAACAACGCGCAGATCACCACCATCATCCGTGATGACGGCTACCGCCTGTGGGGCAACCGCACTTGTTCCAGCGATCCGAAGTGGGCGTTCGTAACCCGTGTTCGGACCATGGACATCGTCATGGACGCGATCCTGTACGGCCACAAATGGGCGGTTGACCGCTCGATCACCAAGACCTACGTCAGCGACGTGACCGAAGGCCTCGCGGCGTTCATGCGTGACCTGAAAAACCAGGGGGCGGTGATCAACTTCGAGGTGTTCGCTGATCCCGTACTGAACACGGCCAGCCAGCTGGAGCAGGGGAAGGTCTACTGGAACATCCGCTTCACCGATGTACCGCCGGCAGAAAACCCCAACTTCCGGGTCGAGGTCACCAACCAGTGGCTGACCGAAGTTCTCGATACCAACGCATAAAGGAGAGCCGCCGATGGTTCCGCAAACGCTCTACAACATGAACGCCCATATTGATGGCGTCAGCTTTGCCGGGGATATCACCAGCGTGACCCTTCCCAAAATGACCCTGAAAACCGAAGAGCATCGCGCCGGGGGCATGGATGCCCCGGTCGAGATGGATCAGGGCATGGAGAAACTGGAGGCCAGTTTCGCCGGCAAGGGCGTACGCCCTGAGGCCATGAAGTTTTACGGCCTGGCTGATCAGACCGCCTTCAACGCGGTGTTCCGTGGCTCCTTTAAAGGTCAGAGAGGCGCGACCACTGCGGTGGTTGCCACCCTTCGCGGCATGCTCAAAGAGATTGATCCAGGCGACTGGAAAGCGGGTGAAGCCGGCGAGTTCAAGTACGCCGTGGCGGTCAGCTATTACAAGCTCGAAGTCGCCGGTCGGCTGATGTACGAGATCGATCCGGTCAACTGCGTCCGTGTCATCAACGGTGTCGATCAACTTGCCAGCGTCCGTCGCGACCTGGGTCTGTAACGGAAAGGTATCTCATGAAAAAACTGAAACAACTTCCATCCTGGCTCACGGTCACCTCCGATAGTGCAACGGTCGTCCTCACTCGTCCAGCCGATATCAACGGCGAGAGGCTCGAGCAGTTAAACCTACGCGCACCGACTTTGCGGGAAGTACGCGCCTCGGACGCGATAGGCGGCGATGACGCGGTATTGCGTGAAGTGACCTTGTTCGCCTCGCTGACTAACGCGGGCACCAAGGACATTGATGGGCTCACGTTGGTTGACTACGGACGGGTGCAGTCGGCCTATTCCCGCATACTTCAGGACAGTGGTATTCCTGAGAGGAAGGACGAAACACCTGGCTGGCTGGCCGTTGATCTTGAGCGGGCGCTGGTGACGTTGTCCAAACCCTGCGAGATCAAAGAGGTGAAGGTAGACCGCCTGACTCTGCGCGCACCCACGGTTCGCGACGTGCGCGCTGCAGCTTCCGCCTCCAATGGCGATGACGAACAGCGCGAGACCATCCTCCTGGCCAACCTTACTGAAACCGACATCAAGGATCTGGAGGGGCTCAAGCTGACGGACTACCAGCGGCTACAAGCCGCCTACTTTCGCCTGGTGCAGGATGACGGGGTTTAACGCCTCCCTGCAGAAGCGGGCCGCGAAACGCCTGGCTGCGGAGTTCTCCTTCGCGGCCAGCGAAATCGAGACCATGCCCTTTTCCACGATGATCTGGTGGCTCACGGACTGAGCCCCGCATCCCTGCCCGGAGTAATCCCATGGCAAATAACCTGGCGCTCGGCCTGGTCATCGGCGGCGCCGTCAGCTCCACCGTCGGCGCCGCCTTCAAGGACGTTGAAGGCCGTATCAAGAAACTTGGCGAAACCGGCACCAAGGCCCGCGTGCTGCAAAGCACCATCGGCGACACCATCCGCCTGCGGGACGAATGGAAAAAGGCCCACGACACTGGCGCGGCGTCCGCTGACGGTCTGTTACGAAAACTGGAAAACAACCTCAAAACCCTTAAAGAGCAGGGTGTTGAAGTTGGCAAACTGCGCAAGGAATACCAAGCCCTCGGCCAAGTAGCGCGTGGCGCCGAACTCAAGGCGCTGGGCCACACGCAGATCCAGCAGGGCAAAGAGGGAATGAAAAACTCCCTCGGCAAAGCGGCGGCGTTGACGGCATCGCTGGCGATTCCGACCAAGGTCTCCGGCGATTACCAGGCGCAAATGCGTCAGATGTCGCTGTGGGCTCATACCGCCGGTACGGATGAAGAGTCCGCGATGACTGAGGCGATCAGCAAGGTAGCCGCAGACAAAGGCATGAGTCAGAAGCTGCTCGCTGGTGCTGTTGGCGCATTGATCGAAAAGGGCGTCGAGTGGAAGGAATCCACAAGTTACGCTGGGGAGATCGCCGATCTCATCGACGGACAGGGCATGGAACCCGCCACCATCGCTACCCTGATCAACTCTTTCAAAGAGGCCGGTGTCAAGCAGGCAGATATGGGCGCCATGCTTGGACAGGTCGCAGCGGCCGGCGACATCGGCGCGTTTGGTCCCAAAGAGATGGCGCGGTATCTGCCGGCCATGCTCGGCAACATCAAGCGCCTGGGCATGGAAGGCCCCGAGGCGGTGCGCTTCCTCGGTGCCAGCCTGCAGTCGCAGTTCTCGCAAACGCAGGACGCGGCGGCGGCGGCCACCAACATGAACAACCTGCTCAACGCCGTGATCAGCAGCACCAGCCAGGAACGGTTCGCCAAGGAAAGCTACGACCTGGCCGGCTCGATTCTCGTCGCGACCAAAAGCGGCAAGGCAGCCAACCCGGTCGATGCTTTTATCATGCTCAGCGAGCAGTTGATCAGAAAGCAGGACCCGGCCAAGGCCAAGAAAATCGAGGCGCTCAAGGCCAAGATCAAGGCATCTGTGGATGGCAGTGCCGAAGAGGAGCAGGCCATGATCGCCCTGACCGAAGCTGCCGGGTTGGCGAACATCGTCAGCGATCAAAGCGCCAGTGCGGGTCTGCTTGCGCAGATCAAATATGGCGACAAGATCAAAGCGGATATGTCGACCATCAAGGACACGGATGGCAAGGCCAAGATCGAGGCAGACGCGGCGAAAGCGCGAGAAACGTCCAACCGGAAGTGGGCCTCCGCGACTGCCGGCATTGAATCATCGATGACGCGTATCGGTGATGCGGTGCGGCCGCTGACGGATATCGCGGCGGACGGGCTGGCGAAAGTGGCGTATGGGCTTGGAGAGTTGGCAGGGAAGTTTCCGACCGTGATCAGCGGGGCTACGGTGCTAGCCGCTGGTGTTATCAGTCTCGGTGCTGCGATCAATGCGATCAAGATCGGTAAAGGCCTGCTCAACGTTGGGCGTGGCTCGCTGATGGGCAATCCCAACGTGATTCAGCGCGTGTTTGTCACCAACCCATCCAGCGGCGCGGGCGGGGTTGATATCGGAGATGGGAAGCGTCGCCGTGGCAAGGGTAAACGTGGTCGCGGTGGTCGAGGTCCTATCCCCGGACCGGTACCGGCAACCCCGGTAGGAGCCGTAGCCAGTCGATTCGCGCCAAAGGCCATGATGGGTAAGGGGCTTGGGTTCGCCAAGGTAGGGGCTCCCATGGCGCTGATCGAGGCGGGCTTGATTGCTGCTGATACGTATCAGAATGCCGAGACCCGCAACGAAAAAGCCGAGGGTTACGGCAACGCCGCCGGTACTTTGGCTGGCACGCTGGCCGGTGCTGCAGCTGGGGCAGCGATTGGTTCGGTAGTGCCGGTGATCGGCACGGTGGTCGGTGGGCTTATCGGCGGATTCCTCGGGAGTTGGGGCGGCGGTGAGCTGGGTAGTGCGGTAGGCAAGGCTGCCTTCGGTGGACCGGATAAGCCGATAGAACGCTTGGCTCAGCCTTCGCCATTGCTGCTGCCGAAGCCCAGCGGACCAGGCATCACACGGTTAGCGCAATTGGCGCCGACTCCGGCTGCGGGCCCACTGATGGGAGATGTCGCTCGCTCGCTAGTGACGGCTCCCCCTGCAGCGGCAGTGCCCGCATTGCTCAGTGCCGGCGCAGCAGCAAAACCGGACCCGGCTCGCGTCGAGCAGGCTTGGACGTTCGCTCCAACCATGCCGGTGACCGTGCAGGGCGACGTCAAGGATCCACGGCAACTGGCGCAGGAAATGATGCCGTACATGCGTCAGCTGTTCGAGGAGTTCAGCCGGGAGCAGGCGCGGCGCAATCTGTTCGATGCCCCTCACGTTTAAGGAATAGCCATGGCTTATATGGAGCAATTGCAATCCGGCTTCAAATCCCTGGTCCAGGCCGGGGAGGCGGGCCGGCACAGCATCGACGGCATGATCGGGCCGGTGAACGGCGCCATTGGCGAAATCACCGGGGCGGCTGATGAGCTGTCCAGCATTCCCGGCGTGCCACCTGGTGTCGGTGAAAAGCTGCAACGGGTGATGCGCGGGATCGGCGCGGCGCAGTCCAAGGTCGGTGAGGTGTTGTCGACCTACAGCAAAGCAACGCGCGCTATGTCGGCGATTGATGAGCGCCTGGGCACGTTGAAGGAACAGGCCGCTCGAGCCAGCACGGCAATCAACCAGATCGCCGGCAAGGTCAGTCCGAGCCTGGCGAACATCTTACCCACCAGCGCCCTGGCGCCGAATGCAACGCCCTTGGCGGAAGCGGTCAAACCGTTCCCACACCTGCTGATTCTGCAACCGCTGCAAACCAACGCCCAGCCGTTCTACTTCAACCTGGACACGGCGGCCTTCGACGAGTTACGCCGGCAGACGGAATTCCGCTGGGCCTCGCAAGAGCGCCTTAGTCGTCGGCCGGCGCAGCAAGCCGTTGGGATGGGGGAGGAGAAACTCAGCCTTAAGGGGGCGATTTTTCCCACATTCAAGGGCGGCCTCAAGCAGTTGGACACCCTGCGTTCCATTGGTGCCCAACTGCTGCCGTTGAACCTGACCACGGGCTACGGTGTAGTCCTTGGCACCTGGTGTTTGCGCAGCCTGGAGGAGGAGCAGGGCGCTTTGCTGGCTGGAGGGATCCCGCGTAAGCAAACCTTTAGTTTGGAGTTCACACGCTATGGCGATGATATGCAGAACGTCTGACGGTGACCTGCTGGATACGCTGTGCTATCAGCACTACGGGCACCTGAATGGCACTTTAGAGGCGGTGCTGGCGGCCAATCGATTGTTGGCGGACGAGCCGCAGCCTTTGCGCACTGGGTTGCTGATTATCTTTCCTGATATCCCTGAGCCTGTGGGCGAGCAGGTGCAGTTGTGGGATTGAATCTCGGAGAGTATCCATGAAACCCGTCTTTCGAATTGTGGCCGATGGGGCTGATATCACTGCCCTGATCAATGACCGCCTTTTGCTGCTGCGTACATTGGATAAGCCCGGCATGGAGTCGGATGAGTTCGAGTTGCGCATTGATGACCGCGACGGCGCCGTGTCCCTCCCCAAAAAAGGGGCAGCGATACAGATCTACTTGGGGTACGACAGCAAAGCACTGACCCGCCTGGGCCGCTACACGGTCGATGACATCGAGGTTTCCGGCCCGCCTGATACCCTGGTCATTCGCGGCAAGGCCAGCGACATGCGAGGCAGCGGCAAGACCACTCGTAGTGGTAGTTGGGAAAGTGTGCCGTTGTCCAGGATCGTCAGCGACATTGCCGCTCGCAACGGCTGGAAGCCTGAATGCCCCGTCGCCACGCTGGTGCCTCGGGCTGATCAGTTGAACGAGTCAGACTTCAACTTCATCACCCGGCTCGCCAAGGATCACGACTGCACGGCCAAGGTCGCCGATAGCAAGCTGCTGGTGCTGCCTCGCCAAAGCGGACAGACCGCTAGTGGTAAGAACCTGCCGGCGATTACTATCCGACGCAGTGACGTCAGCCGCTGGCAATTCCGCTTCACCGACCGCACCACGCAGAAAGCCGTCAAGGCCAAGTACCAGGACAAGAAAACCGGCGAGCTGGTCAACCTGACTCTGGACAACGACGACGCCCCTGCAGGACTGCCGCCCGTTCATACCGATCGGCATATCCATCCGAACAAAACCGCCGCTGAGCAGGCTGCCAAAGCCCGACTCGCAGCATTCAACCGCTCGACCGCCGAGGTTCGGCTGGAGATGGTAGGGCGCACCGATCTGTTTGCTGAGCGGCAGATCAACGCGCAGGGCTTCAAGGAAGGCTTGGACGGCGAGTTTCTTGTCGACTCGGTGGAACAGGTGTTCACCCAGTCCGGCTGGAGCACGACCGTGGAATGCAACGCAGGGAAGAAGGGAAAGGCCAAGGCGGCCGGTAAGAAAACGAAGAAGTCCAAGGAGGTCAAAGTCCTGGAACTGTAACTGCCCGTACCTGCTTCACCACCCGCCGCCATCGAGCGGTCTTTTTTTGCCTGGGAAAAAGCGATGTCCATTACCGAGCAACAACTCCAACGCATCATGCCCAACGCCCGCCGCCAAGCGGGCGTTTTTGTATCCGCGCTAAACGCAGCCATGACCAATCGCAAGATCGATACGCCAAAGCGTCAGGCAGCCTTCCTTGCCCAGATCGGGCACGAATCCGGCCAACTGCAGTACGTGCGTGAACTGGGGAGCGATCAATACCTCAGCAAGTACGACACCGGCCCGCTGGCCGCCAAGCTGGGGAACACGCCTGCCGCTGATGGTGACGGCCAACGGTATCGTGGCCGTGGACTGATCCAGATTACCGGGCACGACAACTACCTGCGCTGCAGCTTGGCGCTGTTCGGCGATGAAAGATTACTTCGTACCCCGGAACTGTTGGAACTGCCGCAATGGGCGGCAGAGTCTGCAGCGTGGTTCTGGGCCGTGAAGGGGTTGAACGCGCTTGCGGATCAAGACCAGTTCAACACCATCACCCGCCGGATCAATGGCGGGCTCAACGGTTTGGAAGATCGTCTACAACTGTGGGCCAGGGCGAGGGCGGTGTTATGCGTCTCTTTGACCTGATCCCCGCGCAATACCGGCTCGCGGCAGTTGGGGTGTTGATGGTGATGTTGGCGGCCGGATCCGCTGCCTTCGCTTGGACAGCTCAAGGTTGGCGTTACGGCCAGCAGCTGGAGCGCCAGGCCAGGCTGCACGCCGACACCCTTGGCGACTTATCCCGAGCTGCTGCTGCCCAGCAGCGCAGCGAGCAGGACAAACGCTTTGCCCTGGAGCAGCGCCTGCAGAACAAAGATGAAACCCACTATAAGGAATTGACCGATGAGCAAACCAAGCAGGCTCGTCTGCGTGATCGCCTGGCTACTGCTGATCTGCGGCTGTCAGTCATTCTCGCCGCCACCGACACAACCGGCGGCTGCTCAGTGCCAACCACTACCGCCACCGGCTGCGTGGTTCATGGCCCCACAAGAGCCCAACTTGACCCAGCGCATGCTCAACGAATTATCGGAATCACCGATGCCGGCGACCAAGGATTGATCGCCCTGCGGGCCTGTCAGGCCTACGCAAAAGAAGTCTCTACACCGAAGTAAAAGGAGCGGCCGGGCAGGATGCGTCAACATCCAACCCGGCCACCTTCCCCGCAGATCGACCCTGCAAGTCCAGCCAAGGCTCCTGCTTCGTGCACAAAGCGGAGCGAGCCTAGCACTGTTTATCCATACAGAAAAGGTCTTGCTTTTACATGTCCACACCCATCATCCCTTGGATGGGCGGCAAACGCCGTCTGGCCGACCGCCTTATCCCGCTCTTCCCACCCCACGAATGCTACGTCGAAGTCTTTGCCGGCGGCGCCGCGCTTTATTTCATGCGTCCCCAGGCTGCACCGGTTGAAGTCCTCAACGACATCAACGGCGACCTGGTGACGCTATACCGCGTCGTGCAAAACCATCTGGAGGAGTTCGTGCGCCAGTTCAAATGGGCGCTCAGCTCCCGCCAGGTATTCGAGTGGCAGAAGATGACCCGCCCTGAAACCCTCACCGATATCCAGCGCGCCGCCCGGTTTTTCTATCTGCAGCACCATGCTTTTGCCGGCAAAGTAGCGGGGCAGACATTTGGCACCGCGACCACTGGACCGGCCATTAACCTGCTGCGGATCGAGGAAAACCTGTCTGCAGCTTGGCAGCGGTTGTCGGGCACCTACGTTGAGAACCTGCCTTGGTTGGAATGCGCTGAACGATACGATCGGGCACACACCTTCCACTACATGGACCCGCCTTACTGGCAAACCGCAGGCTATGGCGTGGACTTTCCGTTTGAAAACTATGAGCGAATGGCCGATTTCATGCGGTGCTGCAAGGGCAAGGTTATGGTCAGCATCAATGACCATCCCGATATCCGACGGGTGTTTGAAGAATTTCACTTCGAGACGGTGGATATCCGATACAGCACAGCTAACCAGCGCCAAGGCAAAGCCGAGATAAGCGGTGAGTTGGTGATCATGAATTGGGAGCCGGCAGCGTTGGGTGGGCTGTTCTGATAGGCGCCGCCGTTTTGAACGGTGGCGCGTTGCCCTCACTGAACTAAAGTTGACCCTGTAGCTCCTATTGCAGTCTTTTAACCTCACATTGGGTAGCGGATGGATAAGCAACTCGCAGGTCTTTCATTTCTGCTTTCCCTGGTGTGGATATCCGCAGTCGCCTTCGTGATGTGGTATCTGAGCTGATCTATCTGGCTCAATCAGTTCCGGCCCCTGATTTCTAACATTCCCTACGGCCTTGCCTACGGGAAACCATTCAAACTCTTCCGTGGGTTGGCACAGTTCCTTTGCAATCTCCTCCGCTCGCGATGGAGTTATGCCCGGATCAAGCCACTCGTTGGCATGCTCTGGCGTCAGCACCAAAGGGCGCCGGTCGTGGATATCGACCATGCCCTGATCGCTTGCGGCGGTGATAATGACAAAACCATCGCCTTCATGAGGCTCCAACCCTGGATTGACCTGGGCAAGCGCCCCGAAGAACATCGGACGCCGGCTCTTCAGACGGATGAAGTAGGGCTGCTTCTTCTTCGGGTCGTCTGGGTCTTTTACCCATTCATACCAGCCTTCACTGGGCACAATGGCCCGGCCATTCGGCCAGAGCTGTTTGAAGAACTTCCCCGTGGTGACTGTCTCGACCCTAGCGTTAATCGGATCCGGACGTTTTCCCTTCGCCCAGAACGGCGCCCATCCCCATTTCACTGCATCGATATGCAGCCCATCCTCTAACGTGTGTAGAACTTGCACCCGCGTCGACGGTGCTACGTTGTAGCGATCAATAGGCTGAGCGTCATACCCGCTGAACAGCTCTATCTGCGGGCTCAGCTCTTCAATGAAGATCGCCATCCCTTCGTATTGCACGAATCGCCCACACATACTCACCTCTCCGCTTGTCGAAATCCCCTACAGAAAAATTGACCGCAAGCATCATACAAAGTTAACTGTACATACATACAGTAATTGTTAAAGGCCGCATCATGAGCTTCACCATTCTAGGTCCCATCGCTGAGGTCGGCGCGAAGTTGCCGTTGTGCTCGTTCCAGGTTCCGGCCGGTTTTCCGTCGCCGGCAGCGGACCATATCGAGCAGCACATCTCTTTGGATGAGGTCTTGAATATCCGTGCGCCCCACGTATACCTGGTAGCAATCACCGGTGAGAGCATGCAGGGCGTCGGGATCTTCGATGGTGACCTGGCCGTGGTGGACCGTGCCATCGAGCCGATCCACGGGCATGTGGTGGTGGCGCTGCTGAACAACGAGCCTGTCTGCAAGCGCCTGTGTAAGCGAGGTCGGGAGGTGGTCCTGCTTTCCGAAAACCCGAAGTTCCCGGCGCGCTATGTTCTCGAAGGCGACGAGCTGTCGATCTGGGGCGTGATCACCAGCACCGTGCGCAGCCATGTCTAAGCAGCAGCCAACCTTCGCACTGATCGACTGCAACAGCTTCTATGCCAGTTGCGAGCGGGTATTTCGGCCCGACCTGGCGAAGGTGCCCATCGTGGTGCTGAGCAATAACGACGGCTGTGTTATCGCCCGGAGCTACGACGCCAAACCCTTTATCAAGATGGGCGAGCCGTATTTCCAGATCAAGCACAAGCTCAAGCAGCACGGTATTGTCCCGTTCTCCTCCAACTATGCGCTGTACGGCGACATGAGCGAGCGCGTGATGAGCCTGATCGAGGCGATGGTACCGGCGGTCGAGGTGTACAGCATCGACGAGGCGTTCGCCGACCTGACCGGAATCGGTGGGCTGGATGCCTTAGGCCGGCAGATTCGGGCCCAGGTGCTTCGCTGCACGGGTATCCCGGTCGGTGTTGGTATCGCTCACACAAAGACGCTGGCGAAGCTGGCAAACCACACCGCGAAGCGCCTGCAGGCCCAAACCGGAGGAGTGGTCAACATCACCGATTCGGTTAAGCGTGACTGGGTGCTACGCAATACGGATGTGGCGGAGGTGTGGGGTGTCGGTCGCAAGATGAAACTTCATCTTGATGCCATGGGTATCAAGTCGGCTATGGACCTGGCTAAGACCGATCCGTGGACGCTCCGTAAGAAGTTCAGCATTGTGATCGAGAAGACCGCTAGGGAGTTGGCCGGCACGCCTTGCCTGGAGCTGGATGAGCCAGATCCGCCAAAGCAGGAGATCTGCTGCAGCCGCATGTTCGGCACGCGGCTGACCGAGCTGTCGCCCATCAAGGAGGCGGTGGCCACCTACATGATGCGCGCCTCTGAGAAGCTCCGCGCCCAGGGCTCGCTGTGCAAGAAGGTGCGGGTGTGCATCCGCACTGGCATGTTCAACCTAGAGGAGGCTAAGTATGCCAACGGGGTTGTGCTGGATATGCCGTACCCCACTGATGATGTGCGGCTGCTTACTCAAGCAGCGGTAGGAGCGCTTGATCGGATATTTCGACCGGGCTTTAAATACAGCAAGGCTGAGGTGATATTGCTCAATCTATGCCAGCCTGGTGAATACACCGACGATTTGTTCGCTATATCACAGCCTGCGGAAGCGACTCGAGTGATGACAGTCATGGACCAGATCAATGAGCGATGGGGTAGGGGAACGCTGCGTTCGGCTTGTGTGCCGGCAGATCCTGATTGGGGCATGCGCCGCGATATGATGAGCCAGAGTTACACGACGAAGCTTGATCAGCTCTGGTCTGTAGTCTGTAGGTAGCGGCAGCTTTCGGCCCAGAGTGTGTAAAAACGCTTCACCAAAATTTAAGTGTCCGCGTCTACGTCAAATCTGAAATTTATCGGTACGTCAGCAGATGTGGATTTTGCGTAGAAACGCGATTTTCGGTTCGGTTTTGAGTACCTGTCGCGCTCAAAAACGTTTTTCCACAGCCTCGGCCAAAAGCTGACATTCAATGAACCCCGAATGCTAGGGTGATTCATTTCGCTTGTGGCTAGCACCAATCGACTTAAAGCGATTAGATAGAGGGATATATATTTCCACCTTAGCCAGCTTTCATTATTCTTCTTATTTAGTGGTTTTGAATATTCAATATTTGGCTTTTGAGTGCGAGTTTTTTTCATTATGAAAGAGCCAATTGTTTGGAGTGCTGTGGCACGGCATGCCAAGCGCGGGACGTGAAATTGACTTCTGGATGCACAGGTTTCGCGTATACTGCGGTCGACGACGTGGTGAAATCGGTATCACGCCCGCCGATTAAAGGCCAACCATGTTGAAAGCGGGAATTATGGGTTCGAGTCCCAGCGTCGTCACGTCAATCCCGGCCGGTGGAAAATGCAATGTCAGCACCAAAAAATGACGCTCAATCGGGCGCTACTGATCGTACACAGGTCGTACCCGACACGGTAAAACCTGCGGACAACTCCGGCACCCAGGCTTTGGCGGACTTTCTGCAAGTTGTAGGAAGCGGCGTAGCTGACTTGAATACCATCGCGGTAGGCTTGTCGGCAATCGGCCACGATCATGAGAAGCCCGAAGGATTGAACATCAGCTGGGCGCCAAAGGATCCATTGGTTGCTGCGCGCAAGGCCCGCAAGGCAGCAGTGCATGCAGCCATGGTCGTTACAGTTGAGGCGTTAGGCCAGTACGTACGCACCATCACGAAGCTGCCGCGATTTGAGACGCTGACCAAGGAATGGAATTCAAGAAAACCCAAACCGCCGTCCGCGGCTGAACGGTTCTCAGAACTAGCAAAGCTACTGTTCGTTTCAATCTGTCCGGTGAAGGATGCAACAGATTACGACACTCGATTCAGATCCTGCTGTGTGATGCTGCTAATCCATTGGCGCAACCGCCATGTGCACACTGACTCGAACGCAGAACTGACGCACCATGAAAAGCAGGTGGTTCATGCCCACGAGGAACGCATTCGTGATGATTATGCGGGACTTGACCTTGACCAGCTATTTGGCGACTTCAAGCACAATCGCCCGACCTTGAAAGAGGCTACGACACTCATCGCAATGACTATCCAAGAGGTCCGGGCGATGGACGAGGCGGTATACATCTGCAACGATGCAGCAGATGTGCAAGCGTGGCTCGACCATTACAAACTCGCCCAACGGATCGACAAGATCCAACGCGAATCCAAGCCCGAAAAGCAGCACGCCTCAGTCCTTCGCATGCTGCATACCCACGCTCCACGCCTCAAGCCTTGGTACGAGAAATTCATTCCTGATCCGCTTATCGCTACACAGTAGCGAGTGTGTGCCAACCCACAACTGTTTTCGTATCCGCTGTTAAATTAAGTATTCTCCAGGACTTCGCTGACTATCAATTCAAAAATTGCGAAGTCCCTAAGTCCGCTTGGGTCGACTTCGGTCAGTTGCGACAGGCAACAAACGGACAATAGCCTTCCTTCGCGGATGAATACAGGCGGCCAGACGCGGACAATCTCTTGACGGTTTTTTGCCCTCAAAAATTCACTCCTTGCTGTCTTTTACCCACCGCTAACAGGGGGATTTCTGCGACTTTTTTATGACTGCCTTCCGCTATCCGGAGGTGTAGAATCGAATGAATGTCAGTCATAGAGCATAGGTGCATGCGTGAACAACAATCAGAACATACTACTAAACTCTGCCCTACTGGAGGCGCTTGCGACGCTTGGAGATAGTGCAACAGCAGAACATGTAGATGCACTCCGAGCTATTTTTTCCGTTGAAACACAAGCTTGTTTTCAAGTTGTGCGAGAAGTCACTGGGTTTGAAATGGGCGCTGATCTAAAAGAACCTTTTTTAAAGTTTCATCAATATGTGACCGATCCTCAGCCTGACTTCATTACTCGGCTTCGCAACAATGAAAACAAAGCTGATTATTGGTACCATCAACTTGTGAACGGAATTCTCGGAAATGTTCAGCAATCTTTTTTATGCGTACTGTATCACCAAGGTAGATTGCTGGGTGTAGAGGCAGAGTTAATGAGACGGCTGGCATCTCTCGGGGGGATACCAGCCGCTTCGAAAAACTCAACGCTCGGAATCGGCGGGACGCATATTCTGGACTTCGAATATCAAGCGTATGTGATGGCTTATCGCCGCTGCCTTGATCAACTTTCCACTGCCATTAGTGCTTTCTTTAAAGAACGTATCAGCTCGTTTCGAACACTACCTAAAAAACTCGCTCGCAAACGCCCTTCAGAGGTTGTAAAAGCTATCACAGACATACATAGCAAACATATTTCAGAATTCGAATTTGTAATGTCCGAAGGCGGCGCGCCGTCAATAAGAGACCGTATCGCGCATTTTGAATTCGTTCCCGCTGGCACTCTAAACATTAGAGCGGACGGAGCCATTCTTGTTGGTGGAGGTGAAAACTTAAATTTTGACCTAAGCTCAAGCGCAGAAACAAGGGGACTTGCCAAAACAGTCAGCAATAAGACTGCCGCTCTACACTCTTGTATTGCAGATATACTCAATGGCTTTATTCAATCAGTAGCAGCATGGGAACATCAAACTAAAAAAGAATGAAAAGCTAGAGCTCACTGCAGTCGTCTGCGACAAGCAGTTCTGGGTCGTAAGCTGTCCTTCGCGAATGACCGCTATCGACCCACAGCCAGTTGCGAACAGCAGCTATCGGCCAGTTGCAGCCATTCAGCGCTAGCAGCTCTCCAGTAAAGCCGCTACCACGTTGAGCTGCAACCTACAGATCATGGCCGTATGACATACATAAGTGATACACAATTGGGATATGACTTACACTATCCAACTGAGCACTCGTTAACATCCAGCTGGGAAAATTATTTAGTTGCGAAAATTTCTTGAGGAAGTTTTGATCTCATACTAGCTACTACACTATTGACCAAGGCAGAAAATTGAGAGCTACTGCTTGACTCATTAGCTTCAATATCATTAAAAATTGCTTTTTTCGCCGCTAATGGAATGTCCGGGCGAAGCAAAGTTTCATATAATCCCATTATACGTTGCACCGTTTCATTTCTCATAAGGACCAACGCGGGGCGATTTAAGTCGAGTATAGTTATGCTGCTAATTCCGTCAGCAGTCCCAAGAGAAAATGCCATAGGCCCGACGAAACAAATGTGTTTTTCAGGATCTTTGACGTATGGATCGATGATGAACTCAAGGTGTGGATCACGATTAGACTTATTCTGATTGCAAATTTCGCATGCTAAAGTTAAATTCTCCCACTCCAACTGTTTGGATGGATCAAGAGATTTTGGATAGATATGCTCAACATCACCGTGATGTATATGCTTTAATTTGCTCTCGCAATAAGCACATTTGCCACTGGTTTCTTTTTCTAGAACCGATTTTATTTCTTTGTGCCGGTACCTCGTTTTTTCTGATGCTGTGAGTTTAACGCCACTGGCAAGTTTGGAAAGCAAATTTTCCGTCCAAGCTTCAGCATTGTCTAGAAGAACTTTTGGCTCTGGCTCTTTGGTTAGCTTTATCATGGCTGACGATCCACTACCATCTTTAAAGCTTCAGGATAGTATTCTCCCAAGCCTGCCTCTTCTAAATCTTTTCTCAAACTAGCCAAACCGTCTGGCGTGATACTGTTGACAGTCAACTGGGCCGTAATTCTACGAAGGTCATCCTCCGCCCACTGTGGGAGCGAAACAGGTACTCCTAGTACGTCCCGAAGGATTTCGTTCGCAGTAGCCGCCCTAGTGTCTAGATTCAGTTCTACAGATGAAACTTTAGAAAAATTAGACTCCTGAATCTCATCCGTTGAATTTCCACTCGTGTACTTTAACGCGTGAACAATGCTATCCTTCACTGATGAAACCATAAAAGGGCTGTGAGTCGCTACAATAAATTGGGCGTTTGGGAAAGCCTTAGTCAGCCGGCCAAGCAAGCTTCTTTGCATTGATGGGTGCAAATGATTTTCTGGTTCATCCAAGAGAACCGTAAACTCTTCCTTATTACAAGAATACAAAAATATTTGCCATGCCAGGTCGATTAAGGACATTAGCCCACCTGATGCGGCATCAATCATAAATTCACCTGACTTAGTGACCAATACTACGTCAGGAATACGCACGCTGATATCAACAAACCCGATGGAAGGAGGCAGGATCTCCGAGAGTATCTTTTTAAAATTCAAGAATAATTTTTCGAGCGCTTCATCTTTTTGTACGTATTGATTACCTGCCCCGAAAATCGCCATCGAAATGAGGGTCTCTTTCATTCTGTATATTGGCGAGTACTGGGTATAGCTATTATTAAATCGTTGCATTAATTCCGAATAATACGTTTGATAAGCCTGATCTGCATTTATAGCGTTAGTTGGGATTGAGGCAATAGACTGGTAGTTCTGCACCGGGCGATGAGAATTTATATTTAATCCTTGAACAGGTTGTTGGTTGCGTATTTCGATAGAGTAAGAAACTGATCCAGTCTCCGGAACAACCAGCGATGCAGTCGCACCGTTACTATAAGTTAGGTTTCCAATTTCAAAGGAATTTAGGTGCATGCCGGGAGTTCGTTTAAGAAGTTTCAATAGAAGACCGGAAGCATAGGTGAAAACGGATGCTCCGGGCTTCTTTTGTGGTGTGGATAATAGCGGGAGATGCCAACCAAAGTGCTGAGCAAGTATTTTTAGTATAGTTGTCTTTCCTGCACCGTTCGCCCCAGTAATAATTGTCATGTGCGGATGCAGCGCAAGTTCAATTTCTGAAAATTGACGCCATCCAGTAATAGTTAGCTTTGAGAATTTCATCGGCTTTTTAAAACTCCTTTTTTGGTTTTTAATTGCGACTAACTAGAACTTTAAAACTATCGTGACACGTAGATGTATAGGTGTCTATTGTTAGCTCACAACATGGGGAGCTCGCGACTCATAGGGTTTCAGAACACCTAGGTCCCGAGTATAGGGACTTATGGGGGCCTCCACCTAGCGGCTAGCGATCCTTTGCGAAGGGCCGCTTATGGCGGAAAGCAGTCCGTCATACAAATTAATATTGATCATCACTTGGCTTGCCCGCTGCGATTCTGACAGTACAGAGAAGTGGCTTAGCTGGTACTCGACCCCTTGAGCTTGGCTAGGCCTTGTTTGATGTGGCCAGCGTTTTCACCAATCGTTTGCAGTGCCCCACGGACATTCTCCCCCACATCTGAATCCCCCTGCCGTTCGACAAGTAGTGTCATCTCCATCAAGGCGGCCTCAAGGGCCAGCTGGTTGGTGTACATCCTCTCCAGTACATCTGACAGGGAATAATCACCTAGCATGGCGTCGACTCTTTTCAAGAAAAGTACAAGCATAGTACCGGTAGTGCCTTTGTCAGGTAGGAATCGCGGATTGCTTAGAAATTGCTACGAAGCAGAGAGACTACCGCGGGTTAACCCAGTTGGCTGGTGCGTTGGAGGAGGGCTACGCCCAATCCATAATCGGACGAATAGTTTCTCTAGATCCTCGAGCCCGAGCGTGGGGCAAAAATGGGGCAAACCATACGCCAATCTATGCCATCCAATGCCAAATATGCGTTTATGCAACCGGTTGCATGCATGCATTACGGCCAGCAACCACGGGCCTATCCACCAAATCCCTTATATACCCCTACACAATGGGGGTGTGGGAGGACAGGTCTGAAGTGGTTTTACTCATTGGGTCGTAGGCAAATTCGTTGAAAGGAGTGGGGCAAATGTGGGGCATTCCGCCCTGCGATTTTGCGATGGGCGCAAGGTTAACACGCG
>Ga0302347_1001029_pt1 | contig 36599 bp, 31 predicted proteins | sample PhyWR1_FD_202178 | JGI IMG/M metagenome (GOLD analysis project Ga0302347, IMG submission 202178) | Leaf surface microbial communities from wheat plants in UC Gill Tract Community Farm, Albany, California, United States - DLSL W.R1 (v2)... | ecosystem: Host-associated > Plants > Phyllosphere >... | reverse complement strand
ACGCAGCAAGGGGATCACGCTATTGGCGTGCAGACCCTCCTCGCCCAGATTGCCCCAGCGATCAATACCGCGGAACACCGGGCCCCGCACCAGTGCGGCGGTATTGAGCCACTCGATATACGCCCGCACCGGACACAGCCGCAACAGGGCCGGTGTCTGAAAGGTTTTGCCGAGGTTGTCGCGGTCACTTTTGCTGCGTGGCAGATACAGGGTAATACCAGCTCCCTCTACCGCCTGCACATGCTCGACTTGCAAGCGACACAACTCATCGCTACGAAACCCGCGCCAGAAGCCAAGCAGAATCAGGGCAGCATCGCGCCTTGCGCGCAACAACCCCGGTCGATCGCCGCTGGCTTGCGCCGCCAGGGCCTCCCCCTCAAGCCACTCAACTGCCTTTTCAAGATGTTGCAATTGCAATGGCGCAGCCTGTTTCTCCTGGACGGGATGCAAGGCGCGAATGCCCTTGAACACCTTGCGCACCACGGGTGCCTTGGTTGGGTCGGCAAAGCCCTGGCTGTTATGCCACTGGGCAATGGCCGACAGACGCAGCTTTAACGTATTGATCGAGAGTTGCCCGGCATGGGCCACCAAATAGCGCGCCACGCTGTCGCTGGTGGCCGGCAGAAACCCGCCCCAGGTCACTTCGAAGTGCTCGATGGCAGCCCGATAGCTACGGCGGGTGTTGTCGCGGGTCGCGGCATTCAGATAGCGATCCAGCTCGCTCATGGGCAGTTCTCTTGGTTTGCGTACTGAAAACGGGCCTTAACAGCAGTCAAAAGGCTATAGCACGGGATAATACCAGTATATCCCGCCTCTTAAATCACAAATTAATGTGAAAATAATGTGCTAAAATGGTACGTAATTACATGATACATACCACAGTACATAATCGTAGGAGAAAGCCATGGCCCGTGGCGGCGTAAACAAAGCGGTGGTTCAAATTGCACGCACGGCGATCCTGGCCCGTGGTGAACACCCGAGCATTGATGCGGTACGTATCGAGATGGGAAATACCGGATCGAAAACCACTATCCATCGCTATCTAAAAGAGCTGGATGAGGTTGATTCGCGCCGTGGCGCACCCCGCGAGCAGATAGATGACGAGCTGCACGAGTTGGTTGCCCGCCTCGCCCAACGCCTGCAGGAGCAGGCGCAAGAGCCCATCGACAAGGCTCAGGCGCATTACGAGCAGCTCAAGAGCCAGCTGCAAGAGCAACTGGACGAAGCCCAAAACGCCCGACTTCAGCTTGAGCAGCAACTTGAAATCCAGGGCATGGCACTGAGCCAGGAGAGCGCCAGTCTCGACGCCACCCGTTCCATGCTGCAAACCGAACAAACCCGCAACGCGGCGCTGAACCAGGCTTGTAGCGACGCTGAGCTGCGTCTCAAGGACCGTGACGAACAGATCCGCTCACTGGAAGAAAAGCACCTGCATGCCCGCGACGCACTGGAGCACTACCGCAGCGCCGTCAAGGAACAACGCGAGCAGGATCAGCGTCGTCACGAAGGCCAATTACAGCAAGTGCAGATGGAGCTGCGCCAGGCACAGCAAAGCGCACTGGTCCGCCAGGACGAAATCACCCAGTTGCATCGCGACAACGAGCGCGTGCTGAGCGAAAGCCGTGCGCTGGGCAAAGAGCTTAACCAGGCCAATGATCAGCAGCACAAGCTCGGCAATCTCAATACACAGCTCAATCTTCAACTGAGCCAGTTGCAAAGCGAGCGCACCTTGCTCCAGGAGCGCCTGCGTGTAGCCACGCTGGAAAGTGAAGGTTTGAAACAGTCACACAGCGAAATCCAGCAAAGTCATGTCGCCTTGACCCAACGCGCCATTGAGGCCGAGGCCGCACTGAAAGGTCTTCAAGCGCTAAAGAAAGACGAGGAAGAAAGCCCGCCTGAAAAAGACGCCTGACTTAGTGCAGATTTAACTCAGTAGCTGGCTGCCTGGGATGGTGTCAGACTTTGTGTACACCACATAACCTGTGGGAGCAGGCTTGCCTGCGATGCTGGCAGCGCGACCTGTCAGATTGACCCCGGTGGCGCTATCGCGGGCAAGCCCGCTCCCACAGTGAACACCTGCAAGCTTCAGATTTTGTGTACACCACATAACCTGTGGGAGCAGGCTTGCCTGCGATGCTGGCGGCGCAGCAATCTTCGTTCAGCTACCGTTCAGCAAATGCAATCGATTCTTGTTTGGCAATACGTATCAATATGTTACAAATTAGCTCCCTAACTAATAAGTGGCGCGGGCTACCCCATGCTGGTTCCATTTCTGATCATGCTGCGCGAAGGGATTGAAGCGGCGCTTATCGTCGGCATCATTGCCAGTTACCTCAAGCAAACAGGACGTGGGCAGTGGATGCCTGCCGTATGGATCGGCGTCTTTCTGGCCGCCGCCCTGTCGCTGCTGGTAGGCGGTGGCCTGGAACTGATGAGCGCCGAATTCCCGCAAAAGCAACAGGAGTTGTTCGAAGGCATTGTCGGCCTGATCGCCGTAGCCATTCTCAGTTCCATGGTGTTCTGGATGCGCAAGGTGGCGCGCTCTATCAAGCACTCCCTGCACACTTCCCTCGATCACGCCCTCGCCGGTTCCAAACATCAAGTCACCGCCCTGATCGCCATGGTGTTCTTTGCCGTTGCTCGCGAAGGGCTTGAGACCGTGTTTTTCCTGCTTGCCGTCTTCCAGCAAAGCGAAGGCCCGGCCGCACCGCTGGGCGCCCTGCTCGGCCTGATTCTGGCCATTGGCGTCGGCTTTGCCATTTACAGCGGCAGCATGCGCCTGAACCTGGGCCTGTTCTTTCGCTGGACCGGCCTGTTTATTCTGGTGGTTGCGGCAGGAATCCTGGCCAATTCGGTACAAGCCCTGCACGAAGCCGGGCTATGGAATCACCTGCAAGACGTGGTGTTCGATATCAGCGCCCACCTACCGATGGATGGCCCGCTGGGCTCGGTACTGGCAGGCATGTTCGGTTATCAGGACGCGCCAACCGTCAGCGTGCTCTGCGCCTATGTGATTTATCTCGCAGTGACGCTGGTGATGTTCTTCCGCCCGCCAGCATCGGCCAAAACGGCACACACCTCCCCAGCTACACACCCATAAGGTCAAACATGCCTACCTCTGCAAGCGGTACACCGCCACGCGCCCTGCGCTGGGCGGTGGCCGGCTCGGTGATCGTGATGATCGCGGCCGGCGGGTTGTTCTACTACGCCTCGCAACTGGCTGCGGCCAAGCGCAAGGTTCACAACAACGAAATCACCGTGACCATTCACCCCCATAGCTGTGAGCCCAATGCCCTGACTGTGTCAGCCGGACTCAACAGCTTTCGTATCGTCAACGCATCAAATCGGGCCGTCGAGTGGGAAATTCTCGACGGCGTACTGGTGGTCGAAGAGCGCGAAAATATCGCCCCGGGCCTGAGCCAGGTAATTAACGCCACGCTTGCCCCCGGTGATTACGCCATTACCTGCGGCTTGCTCAGCAACCCGCGCGGCACGCTGCATGTTACGCCAACCGCAGAGTCCGAAGCCCGCGCCAATGCACGCCCGTCAATCCTGGCGTTTATTGGCCCGCTGTCGGAGTTCCGGGTTTACCTGAGCAGCCAGGGTACGACGCTGATCAAGTCTGTCGATGCACTGTCGCAGGCCATAGCTGCGGGTGATCTGGTGCAGGCGCAGGCTTTATATATACCCGCCCGCGAGGCCTATCAGCGTCTGGCACCGGCAGCGCAGCGCCTGGCGGAGTTGGACAACGCCATCAACGCCCGCGCCGACTATTTCGAAAAACGTGAGCAGGATCCGGGCTTCAGCGGTTTCCATCGCCTGGAGTTCGCCCTGTTCGATCAGCGCAGCACTCAGGACCTGGTGCCGGTTGCCCAGCAACTGCAAGCCAATGCCGTGCAACTCAAGCAGCAACTGCTGGCGCAATCACTGCCGCCCGAACAGCTGGTCAGCATCGTTGCGCGCAATATGCACAGCCTGGCAGAAACCCGCGCCAACAGCGGTGAAGAAGAGCGTTACAGCCATATCGATCTCAACGGCTTTGCCGCCAACCTTGAGACCTCACGCAAGGTGCTAGACCTGCTGCGCCCCTTGCTGACGAAGAACAACAGCGACCTGCTGCACGGCATCGACAACGCCAGCGCTGCGCTTGAAGCCCAACTCAATAGCCTGAAAACCGCGCAGGGCTATCGCACCTACGACACGGTCAGTGCGCAACAGCGCCAACAAATCAGCAACCAGGCCAAGGTTGTGGCCGATGCACTCGATGGAATCGATCCCGCCCTCGGCCTTAGCGGCCTGTAATTGCAGACGAGACGCATATGAGCGATTCAGAACACACCTTCAACCTGCAACGCCGACGCATCCTCATGGGCATGGGAGTCGCAGGCGCGGCCCTGGCAGGTGGCGCTCTGAGCTGTCCGGCCATGGCTGGCGGTAACCCGGCAAATGCTCAAGTCACCCAGGCCCCCAGCAGTGACAAGACCCAGGACCACCACGATTATTACGCCCAGCATCAAAACGGCATTGTTACTCCGCGCCCGGCTGCGGGCATGCTGGTTGCTTTTGATGTGCTGGCCAGTGACCGCGAAGATCTGGAACGCCTGTTTCGCACACTCAATGAGCGCATCGCCTTCCTGATGAAGGGCGGCGCTGTACCGCAGGTCGACCCCAAGCTGCCCCCCGTGGACTCAGGCATTCTCGGCCCGGTCGTAACACCGGACAACCTGACCGTGACCGTCTCTGTCGGCGAGTCCCTGTTCGATGAGCGTTTCGCCCTTGGCAAGTTCAAGCCCAAGCGCCTGAGCCGCATGCAGGGCTTCCCCAATGACGCACTGGATCCTGTCCAGTGCCACGGTGATTTGAGCCTGCAATTTTGCGCCAATACCGCCGACACCAATATTCACGCCCTGCGCGACATCGTCAAAAACCTGCCCGACCTGCTACTGGTGCGCTGGAAGCAGGAAGGCAGCGTGCCGCCGCAAGCGCCCGTGAAACCCGGCGAACCGGCGCAGAGCGCGCGCAACTTTCTGGGTTTTCGCGATGGCTCGGCCAACCCCGACTCCAACGACAATACTGCGATGAACCAGATCGTGTGGGTCCAACACGGCAGCGACGAGCCGCAATGGGCAGTCAACGGCAGCTATCAGGCGGTGCGTATCATCCGCAACTTCGTCGAACGCTGGGACCGCACGCCACTGCAGGAACAAGAGAGCATCTTCGGGCGCAACAAGGCCAGCGGCGCCCCCATGGACGGCACCCGTGAAACCGATGTGCCGGATTACAGCAAGGACCCTCACGGCAAGATCACCAAGCTGGACGCCCATATCCGGCTGGCCAACCCGCGCACTGCACAAACACGCAACAGCCTGATCCTGCGTCGCCCGTTCAACTACTCCAATGGCGTCAACAAAAATGGCCAGCTGGATATGGGCCTGCTGTTTATCTGCTACCAGCGCGACCTCGAACAAGGCTTTATCGCCGTGCAGACGCGCCTTAACGGCGAACCTCTGGAGGAGTACCTCAAGCCGGTAGGCGGCGGTTATTTCTTCACCCTGCCGGGTGTGCGCGATGACCAGGACTTTATTGGCCGCACACTGCTCGATGCAAGCACACCTCAGCCCCGCACCTGAACCTCAACCCAACCGGAAAAAGCCCCATGAAGAAGACGCCGCTCGCACTGTTCCTGGCTCTAGGTTTGCTCCACACCCCGCTCTCGGCACTGGCGGCAACCGCGCCACTGGACCTGGTACAACCTGTTTCGGACTATAAGATCTACGTCACCGAGCAACTGGATGAGCTGGCCAGCAACACGCAAAAATTCACTGACGCGGTAAAAAAAGGTGACCTGGCCACGGCCAAAAAGCTCTACGCACCGACCCGCGTTTATTACGAGTCGATCGAGCCGATTGCCGAACTGTTCAGCGATCTGGACGCCTCGATCGACTCTCGGGTCGACGACCATGAAAAAGGCGTGACGGCACCCGACTTCACCGGTTTCCACCGTATTGAGTACAGCCTGTTTTCCGAAAACAGCACCCAGGGTCTTGATCAGTTGGCCGACGGTCTGAACAAGGACGTCAAGGACCTGCAAACCCGCGTTGCCGGGCTGACCTTCCCGCCCGAAAAAGTCGTCGGCGGTGCCGCAGCCTTGATGGAAGAAGTGGCGGCCACCAAGATCTCCGGCGAAGAAGACCGCTACAGCCACACTGACCTGTATGATTTCCAGGGCAATGTGGACGGCGCGAAAAAGATCTTCGATCTGTTCCGTGCGCAAATCGCACAGAACGACAAGGCCTTTGCCGCCAAGGTTGATAAAAACTTCGCCACGGTCAACACGATCCTGGCCAAGTACAAAACCACCGACGGTGGCTTTGAGACCTATGACAAGGTCAAGGAGAACGACCGCAAGGCACTGGTCGGACCGGTCAACACCCTGGCCGAAGACTTGTCTACCCTGCGCGGCAAGCTTGGCCTGAACTGACCAGGGGTGTTTTAACGGCGCCAACCGATGTGACTTGGGTCACATATCCGCAGGTTGGCGCTGTCCGCAATTCCCTGCAAATATTAGACGTAATGTTTAACCCTGATTTCTATCACTGTGCAAATTCGTTCGACTACTGTAAGACTCCTGCCGAGCCATAAAATTATTTTCGGCTCAACAGGCTTTATTCCAACCCCTGTAATTACTTTCCTGAATAGCACCTGTCTGGTGTTTAGAAAGCATGGGCTATTGATCTAACTTTCATAGGTTTTTCACAAATAGGCGTTTAACGTATGCATCAGCTCGCCAGGCAAAGCCCAAGAGTTTGTAACAAAATCATGTAGATAACCTGCTTAACTGACTTTACCTTTGTCATTAATAGGCTTTACTCCTAGCGGGCGCGAGTCTTTGAAGTGCGCTTGAGTGTGGTTGATTTAGACATGTCGTCTTGTGCCATTGAAACTGACTGGAACGAATATTTTGAAACCCTACCCCATCCAGTGTGTGTCGATCGTCATTCCGGTCTACAACGAAGAAGAGAGCCTGCCTGAACTGTTGCGGCGCACTGAAGCTGCCTGCGCCCAGTTAAGCCAGGCCTACGAAATAGTGCTGGTCGATGACGGCAGTCGGGACAATTCGGCGCAGATCCTGCAAGAAGCAGCCGAACGCGAAGGCAGCCCTGTGGTCGCGGTCATCCTCAACCGCAACTACGGGCAGCATGCCGCGATCATGGCCGGCTTTGAGCATTCCAAAGGCGATGTGGTGATTACCCTCGACGCCGACTTGCAGAACCCGCCGGAAGAAATCCCGCGTCTGGTTGCCCAGGCGGCACTGGGTTACGACGTGGTCGGCACCGTGCGCAACAACCGTCAGGACTCCGCCTGGCGCCGCTGGCCATCACGAATCATCAACCTGGCCGTGCAACGCTCCACCGGGGTTGCCATGAGCGACTACGGCTGTATGTTGCGTGCCTATCGGCGCAGCATTGTCGACGCCATGCTCGCCTGCCGCGAGCGCAGCACCTTTATTCCGATTCTGGCCAACAGCTTTGCCCGGCACACCACTGAAGTGCTGGTCGAGCATGCCGAGCGCGAACACGGCGACTCCAAGTACAGCCCGATGCGCCTGATCAACCTGATGTTTGACCTGATCACCTGCATGACCACCACGCCTTTGCGTTTGCTGAGCATTATCGGTTTCAGCATGGCAGCACTGGGCGTCCTGTTCGCAATCGCGTTGATCATGCTGCGCCTGATCTTCGGTGCGAGCTGGGCGGGTGACGGCAACTTTGTACTGTTTGCGGTGCTCTTCGTGTTTACCGGCGGGCAATTTATCGGCATGGGCCTTCTGGGTGAATACCTGGGCCGCATGTATAGCGATGTGCGGGCACGACCACGGTTCTTTATTGAAAAAATCGTTCGCGCCGAACCCGCAGCTTCTACCTCTGCAACTTGCAACCCGACTTCTTCTACTTCGACACAGGTCCAATCATGAGTTTGAAAGCCGTTGTTTTCGCCTATCACGATATTGGCTGCACAGGCATTGAAGCCTTGCTCAATGCAGGCTACGAAATTGCTGCTGTGTTTACCCATGCTGACGACCCCAAGGAAAATAACTTCTACGGCTCGGTTGCCCAACTTTGCGCGCGCAAAGGTATCCCGGTGCACGCACCGGAAGACGCCAACCACCCGCTGTGGATCGAGCGTATCCGCAAGCTGAACGCCGATTACATTTTCTCGTTCTACTACCGCAATCTGCTCGGTGAAGAGCTGCTGGCCAGCGTCAGCAAGGGCGCCTTCAACCTGCACGGCTCGTTGCTGCCCCGCTACCGTGGTCGCGCACCGGCCAACTGGGTACTGGTCAACGGCGAAACCGAAACCGGCGTCACCCTGCACCGCATGGTCAAGCGTGCCGATGCAGGCGCTATCCTGGCCCAGCAACGCATCAGCATCGAGCGTTCGGACACCGCGCTGAGCCTGCACAGCAAGCTGCGCGAAACGGCTGCCCAACTGCTGGCCGAAACCTTGCCGCTGCTGCCTGAGGGCAAGCTCACGGAAACCCCGCAAGACGAATCCAAGGCCACTTACTTTGGTCGCCGCACCCCGGCTGACGGCCTGCTGCAATGGGCACGTCCTGCCGAAGAGCTGTTCAACCTGGTGCGTGCCGTAACCCAGCCATACCCGGGCGCCTTCTGCGCTGTAGGTGAGCACAAACTGATTGTCTGGGGCGCCGAAGTGGTTGCCGGCAATCAGGGCCATGCACCTGGCCAGGTGATCAGCTGCGAACCACTGCGTATCGCCTGTGGCACTGACTCGCTGGTGATCACTGCCGGTCAGCGCAATGACAACGGCCTGTACCTGAGCGGCCCGCAACTGGCCCGCGAACTGGGTCTGGTTGAAGGTTCGCGCCTGCGCGGCAGCGAGTCGGGTCGCCCGGCACGCCGCACTCGCGTCCTGATCCTTGGGGTTAACGGCTTTATCGGCAACCACCTGTCCGAGCGTCTGTTGCAAGACGACCGCTATGAAGTGTACGGCCTGGATATCGGCTCCGACGCCATCGAGCGCCTGCGCAGCCACCCCAATTTCCACTTTGTGGAAGGCGATATCAGCATCCACACCGAGTGGATCGAATACCACATCAAGAAATGTGACGTGGTTCTGCCGCTGGTGGCTATCGCGACGCCAATCGAATACACCCGCAACCCGTTGCGTGTATTCGAACTGGACTTCGAAGAGAACCTCAAGCTGGTGCGCTACTGCGTCAAGTACAACAAGCGCGTGATTTTCCCGTCCACGTCCGAAGTGTATGGCATGTGCCAGGACAAGAACTTCGACGAAGACACCTCCAACCTGATTGTTGGCCCGATCAACAAGCAGCGCTGGATCTACTCGGTCTCCAAGCAGCTGCTGGACCGCGTTATCTGGGCCTATGGCACCAAAGGCCTGAAATTTACCCTGTTCCGTCCGTTCAACTGGATGGGGCCGCGCCTTGACCGTCTGGACTCGGCACGAGTTGGCAGCTCACGCGCCATCACCCAGTTGATCCTGCACCTGGTGGAAGGTACTCCGATCCGTCTGGTTGACGGCGGCGAACAAAAACGCTGCTTCACCGACGTAGCCGATGGTATCGAAGCGTTGGCGCGCATCATCGACAACAAAGACGGCAAGTGCGACGGCCAGATCATCAACATTGGCAACCCGGATAACGAAGCCAGCATTCGTCAACTGGGCGAAGAGTTGCTGCGTCAGTTCGAAGCCCACCCGTTGCGCGACAACTTCCCGCCGTTTGCCGGTTTCCGCGATGTTGAAAGCCAGTCGTTCTACGGCACCGGCTACCAGGACGTCAGCCATCGCAAGCCAAGCGTAGAAAACGCCCGTCGCCTGATCGACTGGACGCCGACTACCGAGTTGAGCGAAACCATTGGCAAGACCCTGGACTTCTTCCTGCGTGAAGCCATGGTAGAAATCGCGGAAAAACGCTGATGCAAGCTGGACTACGCATTGATGTCGACACGTACCGTGGAACCCGCGAGGGGGTTCCACAGTTACTCGAACTGCTCGACGAAGCCGGGATCAAGGCCACGTTTTTTTTCAGTGTGGGGCCGGACAACATGGGCCGCCATTTATGGCGGCTGATCAAGCCCCGGTTTTTCTGGAAGATGATGCGCTCCAAGGCTGCCAGCCTGTACGGCTGGGACATTTTGCTGGCCGGCACTGCCTGGCCCGGCAAACCGATCGGCAAGGATCTGGGGCATTTGATGCGCCAGACTCTGGCCGCCGGCCATGAGGTCGGCCTGCACGCCTGGGATCACCACGGCTGGCAGGCCAACACCGCCCGCTGGAGCGAAGCGCAGCTGATCGAGCAAATCCGCCGTGGTGTCGACACCCTGAGCGACATCACCGGGCAGGCCGTCGAGTGTTCGGCTGCGGCCGGTTGGCGAGCTGACGAGCGCGTGGTCCAGGCCAAGGAGACCTTTGGTTTTCGCTACAACAGCGATTGCCGCGGGCACAGCCTGTTTCGGCCAAGGTTGGCCGACGGCAGGTTGGGCGCGCCGCAAATCCCTGTGGACTTGCCCACCTTCGATGAAGTGGTCGGGCCGCATCTGAGTGCTGCCGATTTCAACTCATACATTCTTGATCGCTTCAGCCCGCAAAAGCTGAATGCGTACACCATCCATGCAGAAGTAGAAGGGATTCTTATGGCCAACGACTTCCGTCAATTGCTGGCGCAGGCCCGTGCCCGTGACATTCATTTCCAGCCCCTGCGGGACTTGCTCCCCGCCGATCTCGACAGCCTGCCTGCCGGGCAATTGAGCCGTGGTGTACTGGAAGGCCGTGAAGGCTGGCTGGGAGTACAGCAGCCATGACTCAGCGCTGGACAATACCACTACTGGTTTTAGCCTTTATAGCGTTTTACCTGTTGCCGCTGGGCACCCACGGACTATGGATCCCTGACGAAACGCGCTACGCGCAGATCGGTCAGCAAATCCTGATCGACGGTAACTGGGTCACCCCGCACTTTATGGATTTGCGTTACTTCGAGAAGCCGATTGCCGGCTACTGGATGATCGCCATCGGCCAGGCCATTTTTGGCGAAAACCTGTTTGGTGTGCGCATTGCCTCGGCGATTGCCACCGGCTTGAGCGTGTTCCTGGCGTACGCCGTGGCCCGCCGCCTGTGGAATGACCCGCGCAAGAGCTTTGCCTGCGCCCTGGTGTACATGACCTTTGGCCTGATCGCAGGCCAGGCCGGCTATTCCAACCTCGATCCGCAGTTCACCCTGTGGGTCAACCTGAGCCTGGTTGCCCTGTGGTTTGCTGTCGACAGCAGCAGCGTCCGTGATCGCCTGATCAGTTGGGCCGTGCTGGGCTTTGCCTGCGGCATGGGCTTTATGACCAAGGGTTTTCTCGCCCTGCTACTGCCGGTACTGATCGCCCTGCCCTACATGATCTGGCAAAAGCGTTTTCTGGAACTGGTCAAGTACGGTCTGGTGGCCATGCTGGTGGCGGCCATTGTTTCACTGCCGTGGGTATTGGCGGTGCATGCCCAGGAGCCGGACTACTGGCGTTTCTTCTTCTGGCACGAACATATCCGCCGTTTTGCCGGTGACGATGCCCAGCACGGTCGTCCGTGGTGGTTCTATCTGCCGCTGATGGTGGTTTCCAGCCTGCCTTGGGCTGCATTGCTGCCAGTTGCCTTCAAGGACGCCTGGAGCAACAAGCGCCATGCAAGCATCGTATTCATACTGCTGTGGCTACTGCTGCCGCTGGGCTTGTTCAGCCTGAGCAAAGGCAAGCTGCCGACCTACATCATGCCGTGCATGCTGCCGCTGGCCCTGTTGCTGGGCCACGCGATGATGCAACGGGTCGAGCAGGCGAAAACCTGCGCCTTGCGCTTCAATGGCGCGGTTAACCTGATCGGCGGCAGCGCCGCACTGCTGGCTCTGGTGTATTTCCAGGTCAAGCAGCCGTTCTATGACAACGAACCGCTGCATATGGCCCTGCTGGTTGTGGTGCTCCTGGCGTGGATCATTACCGGCCTGCTGACCCTGGCCAAACCGCTGAAAATGTGGGCTGCGCCTGCACTGGCAATGGGTGTTCTGGTGCTTGCACTGCCGGCGGCCATGCCGACCAGCGTGGTTCATAACAAAATGCCCGACCAGTTCATCCTTGAGCATATGGACGAACTGTCCCAGGCCAAGACCTTCCTCAGCAACGACCTGGGCGCTGCTTCTGCCCTGGCCTGGCGCCTGCGCCGTCCTGATGTAACGCTTTACAACACCCAGGGCGAAGTCAAATACGGCCTGACCTATGACGATGCCAAAGGCAAAAGCATTGGCCTGGCCGACATTGGCCAATGGATGACCGAGGCACGTCGCCAAGGCTCTGTGGGCGTGGTGATGCGGGTCAAGGACAGCGATGAAAGCCATGAAATGGACGAACTGCCCAAAGATGCCGTGCGTTATGACGAAGGTAATATGGTGATCCTGATCTTCCCGCAGCTTGTTCCATGACCCTGGCACTGCTGCTGTTGGCGTGCCTGCTGACCTGCACCGGCCAAATCGCCCAGAAATACGCGGTCGAAGGCTGGCGCGGGATTGACACCGGGGTGGCGCAAAAATTGCGCTCGCCCTGGTTATGGCTGGCACTGCTGTGCCTTGGCCTCGGCTTGCTGGTGTGGTTGCTGGTGTTGCAACGGCTTGAGGTCGGGGTTGCCTACCCGATGCTCAGCCTTAATTTTGTCTTGATCACCCTGGTGGCCCGCTATCTGTTTAAAGAAACCATCGACCTGCGCCATTGGCTGGGCGTTGGGCTGGTGATTGCCGGGGTAGTTTTGCTGGGGCAACAGGCATGAACCTGTGGCGTGGATTGGCCTTTGCCTCGGGCAGCGTATTACTGGTCAGTGGTGCCCAGCTGGGCATGCGCTGGAGCATGACCCGTTTGCCCGAACCCGCTCAATGGCTGGCGGCTATCAGTCAGGGAGATGTATCGCTGGCAGCTTTGGCCGTTGTGTTTGCCGCGATCACGGCGTACGCACTGTCGATGCTGTGCTGGCTGCTGGCCCTGCGCGACTTGCCGCTTGGCCGCGCCTACTCGCTGTTAAGCATCAGTTACGCATTGGTCTATCTGCTGGCTGCCAGCCTGCCGATCTTCAATGAAAGCTTCACCCTGTCAAAAACCCTTGGTGTGACCTTGGTCATTCTAGGGGTGCTTGTGATCAATTCTCGACGTACACCCAGGAACTGCGCATGAAAATCAGTGTATTTGGTAGTGGTTATGTAGGCCTGGTGCAGGCGACGGTTCTGGCTGAAGTTGGACACGACGTAATCTGCATGGACATTGACCAGAAAAAGGTCGAGCTGCTGCAGCAAGGTCACGTGAGCATTTTCGAGCCAGGACTTTCCAGCCTGGTGCGTGAAAACCTTGAGAGCAAGCGTCTGCGCTTTACCAGTGATGAAAAGCTCGCCGTCGAACATGGCCAAGTGCTGTTTATCGCGGTCGGCACACCGCCAAGCGAAGACGGTTCGGCGGATCTGGGCCAGGTGTTCTCTGTGGGTGACGCGGTTGCCCGCCATCGTGAAGAGCCGCTGATTCTGGTGGAAAAATCCACTGTACCCGTCGGCACTGGTGATGCGCTGACCGCACATATCAACAAGGCCCTGCAACTGGCCGGGCGTTCACTGCAATTTGACGTAGTCTCCAACCCCGAGTTTCTCAAGGAAGGCTCGGCCGTTACCGACTGCCGGCGCCCGGACCGCATCATCATCGGCTGCGCCCGTGAAGAAGTGCGCGAAGTCATGCGCGACCTGTACGCACCGTTCAACCGTAACCATGACCGCATCATTTTCATGGACCTGCGCAGCGCCGAGCTGACCAAATACGCCGCCAACTGCATGCTGGCGACCAAGATCAGCTTTATCAACCAGATTGCCGAGCTGGCCGAGCACCTTGGAGCCGACATCGAGGCCGTACGCCTGGGCATTGGTGCGGACACCCGTATTGGCTATCACTTTATCTACCCTGGCTGCGGCTACGGCGGTTCGTGCTTCCCCAAGGACATGCGTGCCCTGATCCACAGCGCCCAGCAGGTCAATTGCTCCAGTGATCTGCTGCAAGCGGTCGAAGCAATCAACGAACGCCAGAAGCACAAGCTGTTCGATCGCATCAATGCGTTCTTCAAGGGTGACCTTAAAGGCAAGACCTTTGCCTTGTGGGGGCTGGCATTCAAGCCAAACACCGATGACATGCGCGACGCCCCAAGTCGGGTTCTGATGGAAGCGCTATGGGCAGCCGGTGCGCAAGTACGTGCCTTTGACCCTGAGGCCATGCAGGAAACCCAGCGCCTGTACGGTGATGAGGAACGCCTGAGCCTGATGGGCACGCCGGAATCGACCCTCAGCGGCGCCGACGCATTGATCGTGTGCACCGAATGGCAACAATTCAAGGCGCCGGACTTCGACCTGATCAAGCAGCGCCTCATTACCCCGGTGATTTTTGACGGTCGCAACCTGTACGACGGAGAGCGTCTGGCCCGGGTGGGCTTGCAGTACTTCCCGATGGGACGCGGTGAGTCATGCAACTTGCCGGTAGGCTCAACAGCCATCTAATCATCTGATAGCGCCGCCATTGGCAACAATGGCGGCGTTTTTTTGTGTGCTGCAATGAGTCAGGAGACTCGACATGCCTGCCAACTTCACCAACCCGGCACTGCTCACCCAGCGTAGGCAATCCCTGATTCTGGGCGCGATCGTTTTGCTGTTGTTTATTTTGGGCAACCATCAAGAGGCTGCGATCGGCTTTGATTCGCGCTTTGTCATGTTTGCCAATGAAATGCTGCGCCATGGCCCCGGTTTTTTCCCGACCACCTACGGCCAGCCTTACGCTGACTACAGCGCCACCTCGACCCTGCTCACCTGGTTGCTGTCCCTGCCCTTTGGCAAAGTCACCAGCCTTACTGCCTGGCTGCCCACCGCCATTGCCAGCGCGATCATTGTGACCTTGATGTATCGACTGGTTGCTACGCAATCGCGCAGCTGGGCGCTGGTCAGTGTGGCCCTGCTGTTGCTGAGCATGACTTTTGTTACCGAAACCCGGGCTGTTTCGCTGGATCAAATGCTCGCGGCGGTCAGCTTCAGTGCGTTTTATCTGGCTTACTCCCACGACCACTTTGCTGCGCCCCGCCGACATTTCTGGCTGCTGGCCCTGATCGTCCTGGGCTTTGCCATACGCGGGCCGATAGGGCTGGTGATCCCCACAGGCATCCTGTGCAGCTACTACCTGCTCAACGGCCAATGGCGCCGGCTGATCAGCTTTGGGCTGCAGGCGCTGGTGTTGCTGGCTCTGTGTATTGGTACCTTGCTGGTGCTGGCCTGGCTCAGTGGCGGTGAAGCCTTTGTGCATGAAGTAATCCGCATGCAAGTCACCGGGCGCATGGACGGCACTGAAGGCGCCAGCAGTGTGCTGTATTACTTCACCAGCTCCATTGGCAACTACGCGCTGGCGTATCCGTTGGCGGTTGCAGTGCTGGTGGCGATCCTGATTGCCGGGCGCAATCAGCCGGGGCCCGCCTTGCAACTGGTCAAGTACTGCGTGGCGGCAGCACTGGTGGTAATGATCGGGCTGTCCATTCCTCAGGCGAAAAAAGCCCGTTATCTGCTACCAATGTTGCCGATGGCGGCGATTATTGCAGCGTATCCGTTTCAGGGGATGCAAGGGCGTGTGTTTGGCACCTTGCGTGGCCTGATTCAAGTCCTGTTCCTGCTGTTGCCGGGCTTGCTGATCATCGGTTTGCTGGTAGTACGCAAGAGATTTGGCGACCAACTGCCGCCGTTGACCGTCACTTTCGCCATTCTGGCAGTGCTGCAGGCGCTGGCCGTGGGCCTGGTTTTCAAGGCCCGATGGCGTGTTACCGGGCTGGCCGCCTGTGCGGTGCTGGCGCTGTGGAGCAGCTATATCATGGTGTTTGAGCCTGCCGAGCGCGCCCTGTACGACACCCGCACCTTTACCCTCAAGGCCATGCAAATTATCGATCAGGCCCCGGCTCCGGTAGTGCTTCACGGGATGGGCAAGGACGCCAAGGCGATCAAATTCATGGTCAACGTGGATCGTGATCTGCTGCCGCTGTTTACCCAATCACCAGACGAACTGACGGCGTTGCCCGCCCCGGTATGGATCGTGATGGACCGCAAGGACTATGAAGCGTTGCAAGGCAGTGAACTAGGCAATATTGCCCCGGCGCTAAGCGGGCGCTTCGACAAGAACGACTTTGTGTTGCTGCACAGGCCTTAGCACCCTGCCTCACTGTGGGGTACGCCACGAGACCTGTGGGAGCAGGCTTGCCTGCGATGGCATCATGCGGTCCTTCAGGTAAACCTCACTGCCTGCATCGCGAGCAAGCTCGCTCCCACAATGTTCCCTGCCAAGTTTGAATTTTGTGGGTGCCACAAAAGCCTGCCTCCCATGTGTTGAAGTGCAGTCATGCAGGCGAAACATTGCGCCTGCAGGTACAATCCCCGCCCTTCTCCCTATTCCAAGGAATCCCAATGTCTGGGCTTGAACTGTTTGCCGCCGCGCTCGGCGTTATCGCCGTCTGGTTGACAGTCAAACAAAACCCCTGGTGCTGGCCCATTGGCCTGGTGATGGTGCTGCTCTACAGCTGGATCTTTTTCGAGATCAAACTGTATTCAGGCATGCTGCTGCAGGTGTTTTTTGCCCTGCTGCAAGTCTATGGCTGGTGGCAGTGGACTCGCGCGGGCTCGCAACATGAAGGACGTGTAGTAACACGACTGAGCGCCCTGCACGTATTTTTCGGCCTGCTTATGGGAGCCATCGGCAGTGTTGCACTGGGCGCCTCCATGGCCCACTGGACCGATTCCAGCTTCCCCTGGTCCGATGCCACGCTGACCGCTTTCAGCCTGGTCGCGCAATTGTGGATGGCGCAAAAACGCCTGCAATGCTGGGCGCTGTGGTGCGTGATAGATGTGCTCTATATCGGTTTTTTTGCCTGGCAGGACCTGTACTTCACCGCAGGTCTCTACGCGCTGTTTACCCTGATAGCCATCCAGGGCTGGCGTGACTGGCGCCGTGACCCGGCGTTGCGCACATGAAAGTGGTCGTACTGGCGGGGCCGGAGTCGAGCGGCAAGAGTTGGCTCGCAGCGTTACTGCAACAGCGTTTTGGTGGCATTCTGGTGGGCGAATACGTGCGCCACTTTATCGAGCAGAATCCTCGCGACACGTGTTTGGCGGACATTCCGGACATCGCCCGCGGCCAGCTGCAATGGGAAGATGAGGCACGTGTCAAACAACCCGAATTGCTGATTCTGGACACCCACCTGCTGAGCAATATCCTCTGGAGCCAGACCCTGTTTGGCGACTGCCCGCACTGGCTGGAAGCTGAACTGCTCAAGCGTCACTACGACCTGCATTTGCTGCTCTCGCCCGACGATGTGGAGTGGACCGCTGATGGCCAGCGCTGCCAGCCCTCGCTGGCTGAACGCCAGGTTTTTTTTGCCGCCAGTCAGCAATGGCTCACAGACCATCAACAACCCGTACAAGTCATAACAGGCGATTGGCAAGCGCGACAACAGCAAGCCTGTGCCGCAGTCGAACAATTAATCAGCTCTCGGGAAACTTATTCAGCAAGTGTTAGTCAGTAAGTTGTATTGCTTACAATAAAAGCTATCCAACATGCCACTTAATGGTTTCAGCTTTTGGCATATGTCCGTTGCTGATACATGAAAATTTCGTGAACCCGCTAAACCTGCGGCCTGAAGCACGAACTGCGCAAATGTAAAGGTAATGAGACAGGCTATTTTTTCACGCCAGAAACAGTCAATACCTTATCCCACAAGAGGTTACCCTGCGCCCGGCAATCTCATGTTCGTTACACTTGCCCCGCCACTAAACAGTCGACCGGCTGTGCACTGTTGTTTTCTAACATTAAATAAATAGTGGCACAGCCCATGCTCTCTCCTTAACACGCTGACCAGGTTCAGCGTAAACAAAGGGGACTCGGTCATGGGGCACTTTTATCGTGGTAATCATCACCTGCTGATGGCTTGCAGCCTGGGCGCCTTGATGAGTCTGTGCACTGTTGTACAGGCCGCTGGCAATGGTGAAATAGTGCTTACCCGTACCGTGCAACCCCATGCGGTAGGTAACCCGCCGATGCATCCCGATCCCGACCCGTTAACCGCCAATGCCAGCCCCTTGGTACAAGTTATGGGCGCGACCCGCGAACTGAGCGATGGTGATTTTGCCAGCGTCAGCAGTGGTACCGCAATCACCCGCTCAATCATGCCCACTGGCAACACACTACCCGGTCTTAATACCAGCAACGGCTTGCCCGGCATGAGCAATGGCCATGGCGGCGGTAGCGGCAGCAGCATTTCCGGCACGATCGGCAACAGCATCAGCCAAGGCATGCGCCCGCTCTCTGCTCTGAGTCAGGGGAAATAAGATGACGGCCTATCGCTTGCCTGTGCTGATTGCCGCGCTCATTGCCACGTCGAGCGTACTCGCGGCCTCCGATAACAACGCCACGATCAACGATTCGGGTGCCAATTATCATGGCAACGTATCCCTTAACCAGGCATCCGGGGACCAGCAACAACAAGTCAATATCCGCGCAATTGCCATCGGCACCGAGGCCCGTGCTGCTACCGCAGTCACCCAGGAACTCAATACCCCCGCCGCCCCCTCGCTCAATGCCCGGGCAACGATTGGCGGCAACTCATTCAGTAATGGCAGCGGCGTAATTGGTATCAACCAGTCCGCCGGGGCCAACAACCAAATGGTCAATGCAGTGCGGATCGGCATCAGTGCCCAGCCGCAAGGCATCGACGACAGCGCCCTGTCCCAGCAGAACGTGGCGTTGCTTCCAGACTCGGGAACCGCATCCCCCGCCAGCGGCAGTCGCCAGATCACTACCAGTGATCAGGCCTTCACCGGCAGCCGAGGGGTGGTGCAGTTGAACCAGAGTGCAGGGGTGGGGAACCGCATGGCTAACACCCTGAATATCCGGGTTGCTGACTGACCCGGGAACAACGAAGTGCAATTAGAAAGTGCCAACACTTAACTCAACTAATGAAGCACGGAGTATTACCATGAAACCGTCAATCGCTCTGAAGCCTCTGGCTTTCGCTCTGGCAACACTGGTGGCCGTATCTGCACACGCGACCCAACCTGGCAATAACAACAATAATAATAACAATAACAACACCCCACCGGCCTACACACTGGACCCTAATGCCGCCGCGGCCGCTGTTGTTATTGATGTGCAAAACAGTCACAACAACAAAGTGACCAACAAGGCAGTCGAGAACAACGCAACCATCAAAGACTCGATCAAGGGCTCTGAAGGCAACATGGGCGCCAACGCCGCAGCAGGCTCGGGCAACCAGCAAGACAATGCCGTAGCGATCGCCACTTCAGACGAAAGCTTTGTCTTCGGCACGGCCGCGTCTCTGACCAGCGCCACCCAGACCAACAGTCACAATGACTCGCACAACTATGGCGCACAAAACAATGCCACGATCAAAAGCTCCGCCAACGGCAGCGCGGGCAACGTCGGTATAAACGTGGCCTCGGGCGAGTTCAACCAACAGAAAAACAACCTGGCCATTGCCGTTTCCAACGGCCGTATTGCCAGTGCCGGTGCCACTGCCTCACAAACCTCGAACAATCTGTCAGTGATCAACGAGGCCGGTGCGTCTTACCTGAGCAATGTGAATACCTGGTCCCAAGGATCCAACTGGAACAACAACAAAACCCCGGTCGTAAACAACGCCACCATGGACCATTCGTTCAATGGCTTCTCGGGTAATGGCGGCGCCAACATTGCGGCCGGTACTGGCAACCAGCAAAGCAATTCGCTGTCCATCGCTGCCGGCTGCAAAGTCTGCATGTAGTAACAACGCTAAAGGAGGGTCTCGTTTACGAGACCCTTTTTCCTTATTCAAGGCGTATCAATCATGCGTATGGTCGCCCTCACCCTAATGCTCGGCTTGAGCGCCATGGCCCAGGCCGCACAAATGCCAATCGCTGCCATGCCTGGCGGCAATCTGGTGTTCAAGCAAGTACAGAGCATTCGTGAACGACGCTTTGCGGATATCGTTGAGCAAAAAACCGATTTCAGTTGTGGTGCAGCGGCACTTGCCACTGTGCTGCGTCAGGCCTACTGGCTGGACGTCAACGAAGACCAGATCATCAAGGGCATGTTGCAACACGCCGACCAGGATCTGGTGCGTACCCAGGGCTTTTCAATGCTCGACATGAAGCGCTACGTCGAAAGCATCGGCATGCGCGCCCGGGGCTACCGGATTCCGCCTGAAAGCCTGGAGAGCGTGAATATTCCTGTTGTGGTGCTGCTGGACATCCGTGGCTACAAACACTTTGTGGTGCTGCAACGTGCACAGAAAGACTGGGTGTATATCGGTGACCCGGTTCTTGGCCACAAGCGCTACTCCCATGCAGATTTCCTCAAAGGCTGGAATGGCATTGTGTTTGCCATCATTGGTCCCGGCTACGACAAGACCAACGCGCTACTGACGCCCCCTGCTCCGCTGACGGCAAAAAACCAGCTCGACGGGTTCAGCCCGGTCAAGGACGCAGAACTTATGGATTTCGGATTTATCCAAAGCGACTTTTTTTAGGTGCGCCAATCATGACTACGGGGCCCGACGCTCCTGGAGCCGTACATGAAAACTCCCTTTTGGCTGATTGCCGCATGCCTTGCGGCCAGCCTGCCCGCCCAGGCGGCATCGACCTTTAAGCCGGTCGAATTAAAAGACACGGAAATGGCCGAGTTGCGGGGCCGTTATGTCATGCCCGGGCGAATCATCAGTTTCGGTATCGTGATGAACAGTACCTGGACCAGCAGCAATGGCGGCGTGGTCGGCGCCAGTACGTCAATGTATGTGCAAAACACCATTGAGCCCAAGTTTTACGTCTCCACCTACAGCTCTGCCGGTAACGGCCCGCCGGGCTCTGCCGGCACCGGCTCGGTTACCGGTGGTGCAGGGCTGACCACCGGCCAGGGCGTCACCCAGAGCGTACGGGCTGCGGGTGACAACAACAGCGCCTACAACAATGTCGATATCAATGTCAGCGAGGCCAATCAGGCGCCGGTGGTAAATCAGCAAGGCGTTTTACTGACAGCCAATACCCCGGTCACCCAGGCTGGCAGCGCAGGCAACCTGACCGTCTCTGCCACCGGTGGCGGCATTCAACTGGCGATCCAGGCCAACAACAATCAAGGCAGCTCATTACAGCAAATTGCTCAGGGTGGTGTATTGCAAAGTACAACATTGTTGGGCGGCGGCAACATGGTCAACAACATGACCCAACTCAATGTAGTGCTGCGTAACAACATGCCAAGCCCCGGTGCCCTCGACTGTAATCTCAGCCAGTTAAAAGGCCTTCGCAATATGGGATATTGAACTAGGCTCTGGTCTTACGACTTGGCTTAACGGGACGGTTTATTTCATGCATCGATCGTTTACCTTTCGCGCAGCTGTATGCATGAGCGCTTTCTTTCCATCAGCCCTGCTTTATGCAGCACCTGATGCAGACGTCGCTCAACTAAAACAAGAACTTATGGAGCTACGCCAGCGTTACGATCAACAGCAAAAAGCCTTGGCAGTACTTGAACAACGGGTTCGTGAAGTTGAAGAGCAGCCAGCTACGCCCCAACCAAGACGCTTGGCAAAATCACCGTCTGATATGAAAGGCAACCAGAACATTGCGGCCTCCAGTACCGGTGCTAGCGCTGCTGGCGGCAGTTCGTACGGCGCCGCGCTCAAGGAGGATTCCGCACCCGCCCAGAGCGTGGTCAACCTTTACGATGAAGCCAGCGGCTTTTTTGGCGGTGGCAAGTTCAGCCTGGAAACGGGTATTACCTATTCGCGCTACGACACCCGCCAACTGATCCTCAACGGCTTTCTGGCCCTGGATTCGATTTTTCTGGGCAACCTCAACCTGGACCGGATCAAGGCCGACAACTGGACCCTGGACCTGACGGGGCGCTATAACCTGGATAACCGCTGGCAGTTCGACGTCAACGTTCCAGTTGTATATCGCGAATCGACTTACCAGTCCGGCGGTGCTAACGGCGGTGATGCACAAGCCACTTCGGAGCAAACAGTCACCCGCGACCCGAACATAGGCGACGTCAATTTCGGCGTGGCCTACAAGTTCCTCGACGAGTCGGTTAACACTCCGGATGCAGTGTTCAGCGTGCGGGTCAAAGCTCCCACCGGCAAGGACCCGTTCGGCATCAAGCTGGTCAGATCCACTGAAAACACCAACCTGTTTGCCCCTGAAGACCTGCCTACCGGTAATGGCGTATGGTCGATCAGCCCCGCCATTTCCCTGGTCAAGACCTTCGACCCGGCAGTGCTGTTCGGCTCTCTGTCGTATACCCATAACCTTGAAGAGTCATTTGACGACATCAGCTCCACGCAAAACCTCAAGCAGCCGGGCAAGGTCAAACTGGGTGACAGCTTCCAGATTGGCGCGGGTGTGGCCTTTGCCCTCAACGAAAAAATGAGTATGTCGTTTTCCGTATCTGACCTGATTCAAAAAAAGAGCAAGCTCAAGGAAGATGGCGGCGACTGGCAAACAGTCACGACCAGTGATGCCAACGCCGGTTACTTCAACATCGGCATGACCGTAGCGGCAACTGACAACCTGACCATAGTGCCCAACCTGTCGATTGGCCTGACCGACGATGCGCCGGACTTCACCTTCAGCCTGAAATTCCCGTACTATTTCTGAATATCAAAAAGCCCGCAGCGTTTAAACCGCTGCGGGCTTTTTGTTGCTCAGCGGATGTGATGCTTGTGCAGTAACCGGTAAAACGTCGGTCGTGAAACTCCCAGTACCTTGGCTGCCATGCTCAGGTTGTCGCTGTGGCGGTTCATCACCTCGCAAAGCGCCTGGCGTTCAGCACGGTCCTTGTATTCCTCCAGGGTGTTTATGGTACCGACAAACAATGGGCGCAACTCCAGGCCCAGATCATGTGCTTCGATCTGTCGCCCTTCGGCCAATACCAGCCCCCGGCGTACGCGGTTGGCCAGCTCACGCACATTGCCAGGCCAGTCATGATTGCCCATGGCAATCAATGCCTCGTCACTGAATGTACGCGGGCGACGGCCAGTTTCCAGACTATAGAAACGGGCAAAGTGACTGGCCAGCATGGCCAGGTCGCCATGACGCTCGCGCAAGGGTGAAGTTGTAACTTGCAACACGTTGAGCCGGTAGTACAAATCCTCGCGAAAACTCCCGTTGGCAACTGCGGCCTCCAGATCGACATGGGTCGCCGCCAGCACCCGCACGTCAATGGCGATCGGCTGGTTGCCGCCGACCCTCTCGATATGTTTTTCCTGTAAAAAACGCAGCAGACTGGCTTGCAGCTCCAATGGTAGATCGCCGATCTCATCCAGAAACAGCGTACCGCCATTGGCCGCCTCAATACGTCCAACCCTGCGTTGATGGGCGCCGGTAAAGGAGCCCTTCTCATGGCCAAACAGTTCTGACTGGATCAAGTGATCCGGTATGGAGCCGCAATTGATAGCGATAAAGGGTTTGCCGTTGCGCTGGGATTGACGATGCAGCGTGCGGGCGACCAGTTCCTTGCCCGTACCGCTTTCGCCCCGTATCAGGATAGGCGACTCGGTCGGCGCAAATTTGCTCACAATCATGCGCAGGTCGCGCATCGACCGGCTTTCGCCCAGCAGTTGATCTTCTTGTACCTCGAGCGGGGTTGAAACCTGGCCCCGCAAACACGCCATGCCAAACGCTCTACCTAGCGTGACCTGGACCCGAGAGACATCAAAGGGCAAGGTGTGAAAGTCAAAAAACCATTCGCAGACAAAATCCCCCACGTTCCTCATTTGCAGAACATCAGGGGTCAGCGCCGCGATCCATTCGGTGCCGCTGCGGCTGATCATGTCTTTTACGGCTTCGGGTCGCTGCAGATGAAAAGGTTGCAGCCTGAACAGGCCAACGTCGCAAGAACGGTCGATAACAGTTGCCAATGTACAACTGTCTACCGCCCAACCTATGGTGCGCAGGCCGGGCAGCAACTCATGACAATCCTCGCAGGGATCAACCACCAGCAGACGTCGGGGAGAGGACAATGCAAGCATGACTGTTCCTTGGCGCCAGAAAAACATAAAACAGCTTAAAAAACAGTCCCTTGTTCTACTTACGCGTAACCTTAGCAAGCCAAAGGGCGCTGTCTGGATCGTTTCTTTATAAGTCTAATAGCCAATAAAACTGTACAGACTCAATCAATCAATAAAGGCCATCAGTGCACGCACTGAAAATTGATCTGGATCAGTCATATAAAAAAACTTTTATAAAAATGACGAAAGTGTGTGACCTGAAGCCGGTCTGAAGTCATCAGTACAAGTAAGCAACCGAACGGTAAGCCCAGCCGACGGTTAATCACTTGATGGGCATACTTGAGAGAAAACCCTATGAACGCCCCGCTCCGTTTCAACGAAGCTCTTTTGATTGCCGGCCACGCCTTTGAACCTTTTCAATGCGTTGCCTGGGCTGCACAGGATGGTCACGGCGAATTGAGCCTGACTGTTATCGACCGCACCAATACCCGTATCGGCCGCAAACAGATCCCGCGCAGCGCCTGCGCAGACGCCGCGCAGCTTGAAAGCCTGCTGGCCCAGGCCCGTGCCGAGATCAGCAGCGAAGGTTACAAGCTGCAACCTTGGGTTATGCCAGCGTAATCTGCCGCACAACTAACGTGTGGGAGCGGGCTTGCTCGCGATGGCATCAACGCGGCTACCCTGACTGAACCAGTTGCCTGCATCGCGAGCAAGCCCGCTCCCACAGTTGTTTTCAGTGCTTATACGGGCTGCACGCCATCAATATGCAGATACTCTACCTTCAGCTCTGCCGCCATCTGGCGTGAGCGTCCCAGACGAATCGGGCCCCTCTCGATATCGATCAACAGCCCCGGGCAATCAATGGCGGGCAATGCTGACCAGGCTTTTAAACGGCCATCGGTCAACAGTAAAAAACGCTGCTGTTCCTCAGGAAACTGCTTGCGCCGCAAACCTAGCCAATGGGCAACTTCCTGCAATGCCTCCAGCAACGGCGTACCGCCACCAGCCCCCAGGCCCTGCAACCAGTCATTCAAGGCACCAGACGCCTTTGAACCACTGACCTGCCACTGCGGTGCAAGCCCGCTGGCCGTCATCACAGCCACCCGCGCACGCTGGCTATAGGCATCCTCAAACAGCTGGGCCAACAGCCCCTTGGCGTCACTCAGCGCCTGATGGCGACGGGTTGAAGCGGACGCATCCACCACCACCAGCCATAGCTCTTGTGCTGCACTTTGCCGGGTTTTCCAGGCCAGATCGGCGCGCTGGCGAGGACGGCCACCGAGCAGGGTTTGCACCCAGTCGACCATCCCGCTGTCGGCACTGTGGCTGGCGCCTTGCTTGCCCGCCGAGATTTCGCCTGTCCGGGGTCTGGCATCCGCCCCCGCTACAGAGCGGGGGCGGATGCCTAGGGCTTTTTTGGCCAGCTCGGCACTTCACGACGTGCGCCCATGGGCTGCGCTTGCGCAGGCAATTCGCCCCATTGGCCCTGGCCGGATTGAGGCGAAGTGCTGCTGGCTTGAGGTGGCGACGGCGGCTGCTCAGGGGCTGGCGCCTGGGCTTTTTGCTCGCGACGACGATGACGCAAGGCAAACTCGGCCACGGCATCGATATCGTCCAGGCTGATGCCCGTAGCCCCGCGCCATGCCGCGTGAGCCCGCGCTGCGCGAAGCCAGACCAGATCGGCGCGCATGCCGTCTACTGCTGCGGCAAAACAGCGCTCGGTTACCACAGCCAGGGCCTGATCATCCAGAGCGATGCTGGCGAGCCGTGCACGGGCCTGCTGACAGCGTTCGCGCAAGGCCGTTTGCGCTTCTTCCCATTGTGCGCAAAAACCCTGCGGGTCAGCGTCAAAGGCCAGGCGACGACGGATGATTTCGCCGCGCTCTGCAGGTTGCGGCTGGCCGCTCAGAACCACGTTCAGGCCAAAACGGTCAAGCAGTTGCGGGCGCAATTCGCCCTCTTCCGGGTTCATGGTGCCAATCAGTACAAAGCGTGCAGCATGGCGATGGGAGATACCGTCGCGCTCGACCACATTGGTACCGCTGGCCGCCACATCCAGCAGCACGTCCACCAGATGGTCGGCGAGCAGGTTCACTTCGTCCACATACAACACGCCGCCATCGGCCTTGGCCAGCACGCCGGGGGAAAACTGTGCCTTGCCCTGGCCCAGAGCTGCGTCGAGGTCGAGGGTGCCGACCAGCCGCTCTTCGGTGGCGCCCAGGGGCAAGGTGACAAACTGGCCGCTGGCGAGCAGATCGGCAAGACCGCGAGCCAGGGTGGATTTGGCCATGCCGCGCGGGCCTTCGATCAACACGCCGCCTATTTTCGGGTCGATAGCCGTCAGGCACAGGGCTAGTTTCAATAAATCCGCGCCGACTACCGCCGATAACGGAAAATGCGGGGTGTCAGTCATGTTTTCGGGTTCCAGATTTTAAAATGTTGATGGGCCTCAAAAACCCCTCATCCCAGCCCTCTCCGAGAGGGAGTGGGAGCCGATTTGTGGTGTGCCCTATACCTTGTGCATACCCCACTGAGTCCCCTCTCCCTCCGGGAGAAGGCTAGGGTAGCTCTTTTACTCTTCCTCTATATCCAGCAACAGATTTTCCAGCGCCTGCTGATACTTCCCTGGCTCACTCCAAAGCCCGCGCTGCTGCGCCTCAAGCAAACGCTCGGTCATATCGCGCAAGGCGTGCGGGTTGTGCTCGCGGACAAACTCGCGGGTATCCGGGTCCAGCAAATAGGCATCCGCCAGCAACGCGTACTGGTGGTCGTCAATTAAATGGGTCGTCGCATCAAAGGCAAACAAGTTGTCCAGGGTCGCGGCCATTTCGAACGCGCCTTTATAGCCGTGACGTTTGACTCCGTCGATCCACTTCGGATTGGCCGCCCGCGAGCGTATCACCCGGTTCAACTCTTCCTTGAGAGTGCGGATCTTCGGCAAATCCGGCTGACTGTGGTCACCGTGATAGCTGGCTGCAGCTTCCCCGCGCAAACTCTCTACCGCAGCCAGCATGCCGCCCTGGAACTGGTAGTAGTCATTGGAGTCGAGCAGGTCGTGCTCGCGATTATCCTGGTTTTGCACCACTGCCTGCATCTGCCCCAACCGCCGGGCAAACTCACCGCGCGCCGCAGTACCTTCATCGGCGCCGCCATAGGCATAACCGCCCCAGTTCAGATAGACCTCGGCCAGATCATCGCGGCTTTGCCACAAACGACCATCAATCGCGTTCTGCACCCCGGCGCCGTAAGCACCGGGCTTGGCACCGAATACACGCCAGCCGGCCTGTCGCGCCGCCAATTCGGGCGCAAGGCCGTCGCGCTCAAGCTGTTCGCGCTCGGCACGAACCTTGGCCGCCAGCGGGTTCAGATCATCCGGCTCATCCAGCGCCGCCACGGCTTGCACAGCGGCATCGAACAGACGGATCAGATTGGCAAAGGCATCACGGAAGAACCCCGACACGCGCAAGGTCACGTCCACTCGCGGGCGGTCCAGAAGGCTGACCGGGAGGATTTCAAAGTCATCCACTCGCTGGCTGCCGGTGGCCCATACCGGGCGTACGCCCATCAGGGCCATGGCCTGGGCGATATCATCACCGCCGGTGCGCATGGTCGCTGTGCCCCACACCGACAGGCCCAACTGACGCAGATGGTCACCGTGATCCTGCAAATGCCGTTCAAGGATCAAATTGGCCGACTGAAAACCGATTCGCCAGGCCGTGGTAGTGGGCAGGTTGCGCACATCCACGGAAAAGAAATTGCGCCCGGTGGGCAGTACATCCAGTCGCCCGCGGCTCGGCGCACCACTGGGGCCGGCCGGGACAAAGCGTCCGGCAAGGGCATCGAGCAGACCCTGCATCTCGGCCGGGCCGCAGGCATCCAGACGTGGTGCGACCACTTCCAGCAACGCATCGAAAATCGACCGGACCTCGGCCCATTGCTCTGCATCAGACAATTGCAGCGTGCCCGCCAGTGCTTGTTCGATCAGTTGCGCAGCGTACAACTCAAGACGCTCACGGGTATCCCCCGCCGTACGCCAAAGCTCATCACTGACGGCTTGCAGTACAGCAGGCCGACGCGCTGTCCAGGGTTCGGCCAGGGCACAGTCCAGCGGGTCGAAGCCCAGCTCAAAGGCCTTGGCCAGCGCCCGCAGCACGCTCGATTGCGCCCCACGGCCATCACCACGGGGGATGCGCAGCAAGGCGAGCAAGGTGTCGATACGCAGGCGCCCGGCGGGTGACTCGCCGAAAATATGCAGCCCGTCGCGGATTTGCGACTCTTTCAGATCGCACAGATAAGTATCCAGGCGCGGCAACCAGATCGCCGCATCTGCATCGCTGTCGAGGCTCTCGTCCAGTTGCAACTCACGGTCGATATGGGTATCGCGCACCAGCTTGAGAATATCTCGCTGCAACTCACGGGCGCGGCGCGGATCTAGCAGCTGCGCTTCGTAGTATTCGTCGGCCAGCAATTCCAGATTGCGCAACGGGCCGTAGGTTTCGGCGCGGGTCAGCGGCGGCATCAAGTGATCGATGATCACCGCCTGGGTACGCCGCTTGGCCTGGGCACCCTCGCCCGGGTCGTTGACGATAAAGGGATAGACGTTGGGCATTGGCCCCAGGATTGCGTCCGGCCAGCAGTTTTCCGATAGCCCGACACCCTTGCCCGGCAGCCATTCGAGATTGCCGTGCTTGCCCACATGCACCAGCGCATGGGCACCGTAGGTGTGGCGCAACCAGAAGTAGAACGCCAGATAAGCATGGGGCGGCACCAGATCAGGGTCGTGGTACACCGCACTGGCATCCACCTGATACCCCCGCGCCGGTTGAATGCCGACGAAGGTCAGGCCAAAGCGCAGCCCAGCGATCATCAACCGCCCGCGGCGAAACATCGGATCGTTTTGCGGCTCGCCCCAACGCTCGGTCACCGCCCTGCGATTGGCTTCGGGCAGGGAATTGAACATCGCCAGGTATTCATCCAGCGCCAGGCTTTGCATGCACGGGCGCAGGTCGAGACTGTCGAGGTCATTGCTCACCCCGCCCAACAGGGCTTGAATCAGCGCTGTGCCGGATTCTGGCAGCTCGCAGTCCACGGGATAACCCTCAGCCTGCAAGGCGCGCAAAATATTCAGCGCCGCTGCCGGGGTGTCCAGCCCTACACCGTTGCCGATCCGACCGTCGCGGGTCGGGTAGTTGGCCAGAATCAGTGCGATACGCTTTTGCGGGTTGGCCACCCGGCCCAGCTCGACCCAGCGCCGCGCCAGTTCTGCGACAAAATCCATGCGCTCGGGATGGGCGCGATAGCACACCACATCCGACTGACTGCGCTCACTGCGCCAGGCCAGGTCCTTGAAACTGACCGGGCGGCTGATAATGCGCCCGTCAAGTTCCGGCAAGGCGATGTGCATGGCCAGGTCTCGGGGCCCCAGCCCCTGCTCACTGGCTTGCCAGCCGGGTTCGTTGTCCTGCGCGCAGATAGCCTGGATTACCGGGATATTGCGACGGAACGGGCGCAGATGCGGGGCTTCGGGGCTGGACTGGGCAAAGCCGGTGGTGTTGAGAATAACCCCGGCATCAACCTCGTCGAGCAAGTCCTGCACCACCGTCAGGCAACCCGGTTCCTTGAGGCTGGCCACGGCAATCGGCAACGGATTAAGCCCCGCGGCCTGCATGCGCTGGCAGAACACATCGACAAACGCAGTGTTGGCCGCCTGCAAATGCGAGCGATAGAACAACAGTGCGGCAACCGCCTGTGCGGGCTGCCAGTCGGCCTGCCAGTGCTTGAGTTCGGCACTGGAATGCTGCGGGTGATAAATCGCGGTGCGTGGCAGGGTTTGCGGCTCGTTCCAGGCATAGTCGCGGCCCAGCCACTGACTGGCCAGGCAACGGTAAAGCTGCAAGGCGTTCTGCCGCCCGCCCTGACGCAAAAAGTGCCACAGGCGCTCGCCCTGTTCGGCGGGCACTGTGCTCAACGCACTCAGTTCCGGGTCCGGGCGATCATCGCCGGGCACCATAATCAACGTCACACCACGTTCGGCAAGTTGTACCAGCCGTTCGATGCCGTAACGCCAATAGCCAATACCGCCGTGCAACGACAGCAGGATCACCTTGGCGTGTTGCAGCACCTCGTCGATATACAAATCCACCGAACCGTGGTTTTGCACCTGCATCGGGTTGGCCAGACGCAGGCTTGGATAATCCTCAGGCAACTGCTGCGCCGCTTCGGCCAGCAGTGCCAGACTTGAATCACCGCTGCACAGGATCACCAGCTCGGCGGGGGTCTGGCCCAAATCGGCTATGTTGTCGTCCGATACAAAACCACCGGGCTGGGTCCTGAGCAAATGCATGGCTTATACGCTCAAGGCTGTGCGCAAGGTGGACTCGAGCAGTGCCGCGTCCAGGTCCTGGCCGATCAGCACCAGCTTGGTGGTACGCGCTTCGTCGCGACCCCAGGCGCGGTCGAAGTGCTTGTCAAAGCGTGTGCCCACGCCCTGGATCAGCAAGCGCATCGGCTTGCCCGGGATCGCAGCAAAGCCTTTGACCCGCAGGATGCCGTGCTTGACCACCAATTGGGTCAGAGCGTCCATCAATACGCGCTCTTCACCTTCAGGCAACTCGATGGAGATCGAGTCAAACGCATCATGGTCGTGATCGTCGTGGTCATCATCGCCATCGTGGTGATGGTCGTGGTGGCTGTGGCGGCCATCGATATGGTCTTCCGAGCCTGCGCCCAGCCCCAGCAATACGTCCAACGGCAAGCGGCCGCTGCTGGCTTCGATGATCTTCACCGCAGGCGGCAGCTCTTCAGCCACTTCGGCACGCACTTTGGCCAGGTCTTCAGGGCTGATCAAATCGGCCTTGTTGAGGATCACTAAATCGGCACTGGCCAATTGGTCGGCAAACAGTTCATGCAGCGGCGACTCATGGTCCAGGTTCGGATCAAGCTTGCGCTGGGCATCGACCTGATCCGGAAACGCAGCAAAGGTGCCCGCCGCTACGGCCGGGCTATCGACCACGGTAATCACCGCGTCCACGGTGCAGGCACTGCGAATTTCCGGCCACTGGAAAGCCTGCACCAGCGGTTTTGGCAGGGCCAGGCCCGAGGTTTCGATGAGGATATGGTCGATATCGCCACGACGGGCTACCAGTTCACGCATCACCGGGAAGAACTCTTCCTGCACGGTGCAGCACAGGCAGCCGTTGGCCAGCTCATAGACGCGGCCGTTGGCTTCTTCTTCGGTGCAACCAATGCTGCACTGCTTGAGGATTTCGCCGTCGATGCCCAGCTCGCCGAATTCATTGACGATCACCGCGATGCGGCGACCCTGGGCGTTGTCGAGCATATGCCGCAGCAAGGTGGTTTTGCCCGAACCGAGAAAGCCGGTAACGATAGTGACGGGGGTTTTGGCCAGTGTTTTCATCGGATGCCCTTTGGCAAAGCGGCGGGCATACGGGACGACGGCCACAGGCAGAGCGCGGCCAGTCTTCGCCACCGGATCACCCCGCCCGGTTGAAGTAAAAATCTGTCACGAGGCAGGTCTCCTGGCTTACGGTTGATAACTACCCCGCGCCTTCCCACCTATAGGCAGTGGCATTGCAGGGTCAAGAACCGTTTACAGTTGCGGGGGCAGCCGCGGCATACCGCGTTCCCTTCTTAGCTTCGCGTAGCGAAGAACCTCGAAGGCGCAAGGCTACGCAGTGCTTTGTAACAGGTCAATGCGCAGCTGTGACACATCGACTGTGGGAGCGAGCCTGCTCGCGATAGCATCACCCCTATTTAACAGACAGGCCGCGCTGCCTGCATCGCGAGCAGGCTCGCTTCCACAAGGCCCACAGGCCCTGCAGGTATGCTTTAATTGCGGCCTTTTTTCCGCCGCCTTGCTTCAAGGATCTGCCCATGCCCACTACTGCCCCGACCCGCGTCCTGATTATTGGCTACGTGTGGCCCGAACCACGCTCTTCGGCGGCAGGCGGGCATATGATGCAAATCATCGAGAGTTTCTTGCAGCAAGGCTGGCAGATCACCTTCAGCAGCCCGGCCGGGATCGGTGAGCACAAGGCTGATCTGGCGACGTTGGGCATTGATGAGGTAACTATCGAGCTTAATAACAGCAGCTTCGATACTTTTATCAGCGAACTGGCCCCGGATATCGTGCTGTTTGACCGATTCATGATGGAAGAACAGTTCGGCTGGCGCGTCGAGAAGCATTGCCCGCAAGCCCTGCGCGTACTGGAAACCTCCGATCTGCAAAGCCTGCGCGACGCCCGCCAGCAACAGCTCAAGGCGCGGCTCAAGCACAGCAGCGAGCAGGACGACTTCAGCAGCCTGTTTGCCCCGGCGCAGCGCGAAACCTTTGAACAGATGGCCAATGCCGATCTGGCACAGCGGGAAATTGCCGCGATCTATCGCAGCGATCTCAACCTGATGATTTCCGAATACGAAATCGATTTACTGGTCGAGCAGTTCCATGTGCCCAAGGCCCTGCTGCACTGGTGCCCGCTGATGGTCGACAGCGTGCCCGCCGAGTTCGTGCCTTATGAACAGCGCCAGCACTTTCTGAGCATCGGCAACTTTCGCCATGCACCCAACTGGGACGCGGTGCTATGGATGAAAACCCATATCTGGCCGCTGATCCGTCAGCAGCTGCCCGCAGCCCAGTTGCATATCTACGGTGCCTACACTCCGCCCAAGGCCACCGCGCTGCATAATCCGGCGCAGGGCTTTCATGTACTCAACTGGGCCGAAGACGCGCTAGCAGTAATGAGCAATGCGCGTATCTGCATGGCGCCGCTGCGCTTTGGTGCCGGGATCAAGGGCAAGATTGCCGACGCCATGCTCTGCGGCACGCCCAACGTGACTACTCCGGTGGGTGCTGAAGGCATGCACGGCGATATGCCGTGGGCCGGCGCCATCGAGCAGAGCGCCAGTGCGATTGCCGCGGCGGCGGTGCAGCTGTACCGCAACCCTGAAGCCTGGCATCAGGCCCAGCGCAATGGCCAGGTGCTGCTGGAAGCACGTTACCTGCAAGGGGTACATGGCCCGGCGCTGGTACAACGCATCGAAGCCTGCCGCGCCGACCTTGAGCAGCATCGGCGCAACAATTTCACCGGGGCGATGCTGCGTCACCACCAACACAAAAGCACCCAGTATATGTCGCAGTGGATCGAGGCAAAGAACCGCCCAACCGCTATCTGAAATACCTCCACCTTCCCCCTGTGGGAGCGGGCATTAACCTGTGCGCCTCAACAAATAGGTATCCATGATCCAGCCCTTGCGCTGGCGGGCGGCTTCGCGCACCTGCTTGATCTGTTCACAAACGTCCGCCAGCTTGCCCGCGATCAAAATCTCGTCCGCAGTGCCGATATACGCGCCCCAGTAAATCTCCAGGTCTTCATGCACAAAGGCCTGGAACGCGCAGTGGGCATCGAGCATCACCACCACATTGTCCAGGTCCTCGGCAGCCAGACGCCGCCCCGTGGTAATCCGGATCGGCTGACCTATGTCATTGAGTGGCACCCGATGAGCCGCCGCCAGCGCCTGCACGCTGCTGATCCCCGGAATCACCTGGTAGTCGAACCCCTTACAGCCATTGGCCCGCACCCGCTCAAGAATGCGCAAGGTGCTGTCATACAACCCCGGTTCGCCCCACAGCAAAAATGCTCCGCACTCACCTTCCACCAGCTGGTTTTCTATCAGTTGTGCAAACACTTGGGCCCGTTGCTCATGCCATTCCTCGACGCCCCGGGTATAGGAAGGGGTCGAGCTGTCACGCTTGGGATCGCTGACCTGCACCACGCGATAACCCGGTTCGCGAATATAGCGCTCGCAGATTTCCAGACGCAGGCGCACCAGGTCTTCAGTGGTCTGGCCCTTGTCCAGCACAAAAAATACCGAGGCGCGGTTCAGCGCTTTGATCGCCTGCACCGTAATGTGTTCAGGGTCACCCGCCCCCATCCCTATCAACAACAGTGTTTTCATCGCGTTTTATCCTTGGCTGGCAGGAACCCGGAGAAGACGGCATCATCGGCGCAACCAGAAAAACTGAAACGGTTAACCCCATGACTCGACTCGCCAGAGCTACAGACCCGTCTTATGAGCTGATGGACGACCACAATGGCCTGTCGATCATTTATCGCCAGCATGGCTTCCCCTGCCCCCTGGTGCGCTGGCATTTTCACAAGGAATACGAACTGCACCTGATCGTAGCCAGCAGCGGCAAAGTCTTTGTTGGCGACTATATCGGCAATTTCTACCCCGAGACATTGTTCCTCACCGGCCCCAACCTGCCCCACAACTGGATCAGCCAGATTGCCGAGGGCGAAGTGGTGAGCACCCGCGACATGCTGGTGAACTTTACTGATGAACTGCTCGAAGGCGCCGCCTCGGCATTTACCGAACTAAAAACCCTGACGCCGATGCTGGAACGCGCCCGTTACGGTATCGAGTTCCGCAACAAGGCCACCATCCGCAAGGCCGTGGACCTGATGCAGAGCATAGCGGGCGCCACCGGCATTACCCGCCTGGGGCACTTTCTGATCCTGCTGGAGCTGCTGGCCGAGTGTGAGGACTATCAACTGCTGTCGGGCGTAACCGCCGGGCAACTGGCCGACGAGCAGACCATCGACCGTACCAACCGGGCCGTGGACTATATCTTCAGCCACTACGCCCGCGAGCTGCCGCTTGATGAAGTCGCCGAGTATATGGGCATGAAACCCACCTACTTTTCCCGCGTATTCAAGCAGGCCACCGGGCGCAGTTTTATCGAATTCGTCAATCGCTTGCGTATCAGCAAGTCCTGTGAACTGCTGGCCGATGGCGAAAAAACCGTGACTGACGTGTGTTTCGAGTCGGGTTTCAACAATATCTCCAACTTCAACCGCCGCTTTCAACTGCTTAAAGGCATGACCCCGTCACACTATCGGCGCCTGGCAGTGCAGCGCTTGACCGAGCAAAACCAGACGGGGCCGGGTGATCGCCTGCGTAGTGCAAAATAGTATCAGTTTGAGTGCTGCCAGTGATTTGTCACGACGGTGATTGAGGGCTGTAATCGGCCCAGGCACTTGCTCCGAGCAAGCCGCTATAAAAACAATAACCGTCCTTCAAAAGCCGTCAGGCCGATGAAGTGGAGTGCTCAATGAATATTCCTGTCAAAGCGTTATGTGTCGCCACGTGCATGACTCTCAGCGGCCTGAGCCTGGGGGCCCAGACCCTGACCATCGCCACAGTCAACAACAGCGACATGATCCGCATGCAAAAACTGGCGAAAACCTTCGAGAGCGAGCACCCCGATATCAAGCTCAAGTGGGTGGTACTGGAAGAGAACGTATTGCGCCAGCGCCTGACCACCGACATTGCCACCCAGGGCGGCCAGTTCGACGTGCTGACCATCGGCATGTACGAAGCCGCACTCTGGGGCGCCAAGGGCTGGCTCGAACCCATGACCGACCTGCCTGCCAGCTACGCCCTCGACGATGTATTCCCCTCGGTGCGCGACGGCCTGTCGGTCAAGGGCACGCTCTACGCCCTGCCGTTCTATGCCGAAAGCTCGATGACCTATTACCGCACCGACCTGTTCAAGGACGCGGGCCTGAGCATGCCCGAACACCCGACCTGGGAACAGATCGCCGCATTCGCCAAGACCCTCAATAAACCGGCCCAGGAGCAATACGGCATCTGCCTGCGCGGCAAGGCTGGCTGGGGTGAAAACATGGCGCTGGTCAGCACCATCGCCAACGCCTATGGGGCGCGCTGGTTCAATGAGCAATGGCAACCGGAGTTCACCGGGCCGGAGTGGAAAGACGCCCTGAACTTTTACGTCAACACCATGAAAGAGTCCGGCCCGCCAGGGGCGACCAGCAATGGTTTCAATGAAAACCTGGCGCTGTTCAACAGCGGCAAATGCGCGATCTGGGTCGATGCCAGTGTCGCCGGCTCGTTTGTTACCGACAGCAGCCAGAGCAAAGTGGCCGATCACGTCGGCTTCACCTTCGCTCCTCATGCCGTGACCGATAAAGGCAGTGCCTGGCTCTATTCCTGGGCACTGGCCATTCCCGCCAGTTCCAAAGCCAAGGAGGCGGCCAAAACCTTCAGTACCTGGGCGACATCCAAAGAATACGGTGCTTTGGTAGCGGAAAAAGACGGCATTGCCAATGTACCGCCAGGCACCCGTGCCTCGACCTATACCGACGCGTATTTGAAGGCCGCGCCGTTTGCCAGGGTCACCCTCGAATCCCTGAAGGTTGCCAACCCGCAAGACCCTACCCTCAAGCCCGTGCCTTATGTGGGTATCCAACTGGTCACCATTCCCGAGTTCCAGGCGGTGGGCACCCAGGTCGGCAAGCTGTTCAGTGCCGCGCTGATTGGCCAGACCACGGTGGACCAGGCGCTGACAGCGGCCCAGCAAACCACCGAGCGAGAAATGAAACGGGCGGGTTATCCCAAATAACACGACCAACGCCAGACCCTGTGGGAGCGGGGTTGCGCGCGATGGTTTC
>Ga0302347_1001027_pt1 | contig 36602 bp, 42 predicted proteins | sample PhyWR1_FD_202178 | JGI IMG/M metagenome (GOLD analysis project Ga0302347, IMG submission 202178) | Leaf surface microbial communities from wheat plants in UC Gill Tract Community Farm, Albany, California, United States - DLSL W.R1 (v2)... | ecosystem: Host-associated > Plants > Phyllosphere >... | reverse complement strand
CGGTCGAGCTGGCCAGTGATGTGACGGACTTGGCGGGGCTGGTTGCAGCCTTCAACGTGGCAAAAGCATCAGCGCCTTTTATTGCCAGCGCCTCATCTGGACGGCTGCGGATCACAGAGCTTTCGCCATTCACCGGGCTGGCCCTGGCTGCGTCAGGCGGCTCAAGCGTGCTCGGCTCAAGTCCGGTCAGCGTGAAGGGCGCAGCGACAAGCAGCGGCACCCCAGAGCGCCGCGCCGAGATGACCCTCAACTACGACAGCGGCCAGCCGGTCAACGGCCTGGCAATGGGGGAGGGCCTGGCCACCATCGGCCCGCGTGGGCTGCGCTATCGAATCATTACCACCGCTGTTGGCACCCTCACAGTGGAACGCCTGACTTCCAGCGGTGATATCGACGAGGACTGGCCCGGGTTCAGCCTGCAGGAGACGATTCACGGCCGCATTGAACTGGACTCGTCAAACCTTGAGGGTGGATATCGAGGATCGTTCGCCGCGTGTCCTGAAGGCGAGCTGGTCACCGAAATCGAGTGGGACGTGTTCTTCACCGGCGGCCTGATCGGCAATGGTAAGAAGGGCGACCAGTACGCCGTTTCGTCTGGTCATCAGTTTGAGTACCGGGACATGGCCACATCAGGCGCCTGGACGGCGCTGCCTCAGTCCGTCACCGGCAACTCGATGGATGCCCAGGGCTTCACCTACCGCCAGACCTTGCCCTATCCCATGCGCCCTGAGTGCCGCATCAAGCGTATGCCCAAGGTGGGTGGGGTTAACTCGGGCGAAGTGATGGATGACGTCATGTGGTACGGCCTGCGCGGCAAGATGATGGGCGCGCCGACGCGCTACAACGACATGACCGTAATTGCCGTGCGCGTGCGCAACGGTGACCGGCTCTCGGCGCAATCCGAAAGTCTGGTCAGTGTCGAGGCCACCCGGGTGCTGCCGGTGCGCTCGGGTGGCGCCTGGGCCGTGGAGACACCGACGCGGGATATCGTGCCGTGGTTCCTCTACATCGCCAAGTCGGCCGGGTACACCGATGCGGATCTGGATCTGCCCGAGCTGGACCGACTGCACGAGGTTTACCGCGCACGCGGCGACACCTTCGACATGACGATTGATGACGCCAGTACAGTCAAGGACGCGATGAACGACGCGCTGGCCGCCGGGTTCTCCGAACTGACCATCAACCGCGGACTGCTGCTGCCGGTGCGAGATGAGCCGCGCACGCAGTTCGAGCACATGTACACGCCGCAGAACATGACCAAAGGCCTCAAGCGGCAACTGGTGTTTCCATCGAGCGACGACTTTGACGGTGTTGATGTCGAGTACTTCAGCTCGATCACCTGGGCGTGGGAGACCGTTGAATGCCGCTGGCCGGGTGATCTGGGCAACAAGGTCGAGAAGGTCAAGGTGCCGGGCATCGCCGATCGCACTCGCGCCTGGCGTATCGGCATGCGCCGCCGTGGGCACCAGAAGTACCGCAACGACACCTACCGCTGGGAAACCGAACTGGACGCGCTGAACTCCGGCTACATGAGTTACGCGGCCGTGGCCGACGATGTGCCGGGGTACGGCCAGAGTTCGATTTTGCTCAGCGTTGAGGCAGTACCTGGTGGGATCGCGCTTGAAAGCACCGAGCCATTCGACTGGTCCGCCGGCGGGCCGCATGTGATTGCGTTGCGCAGGCAGGACGGCACGCTTTCGGGGCCGTGGCCAGCGACCCAGATTGATGACTACCGGGTAAGCGTAAACAGCCTGGACTTCGACCCGGACACCAGTTGGGACCCGGAACCGCCGCATCTGCTGTTTGGCCCAGTCAACCGGTGGAGTTACCCCACGCTGGTCACCGTCGTGAACCCATCGAGCGGCGGCAACGTCACGGTAGAAGGCATGCCCTATGACGCCCGGGTTTATCAGTACGACAACAGCGCGCCGACATGAACCCACAAGCGGCATAAAGAGGCAGTTAATGATTGCATATCCAATGTTTCTGCCCGAGCCGCAGCGTGATGGTTATGGCTTCCAGCCAGTAAGCCCCATGGCCCGCTCTGAACTCCAGAGCGGGCGAGCCAGGCAGCGACGGAGATTCACCTCGGTGCCCACCGTGGCTTCTGTTACCTGGTTGATGGATGACGGTGAAGCGCAGCTATTTGAGGGGTGGTTTGAACACATCCTGCTGTCGGGCAGCTTGTGGTTTCAATGCCCACTCAAAACGCCGCTGGGCATGGATGAACACCGCGCGCGATTCGTTGATATCTACGAGGGGCCGATTCTGGTCGGTGAGAGCTTTTGGCGCTTTACCGCGAAGCTGGAGCTGTTCAAACGGCCGGTTCTGGGGGCTGAGTGGATCATTGAGGCACCCGACTACATCGCAATGGCTGACATCTTCGATATCGCCATGAACCAGAAGTGGCCGAAGGCTGAGCCCACCCCATAACAGCCGGCCCTGGTCGCTGCACCTATTACATATTCCACCGGCAGCTCGCCGGGAACTTAAAACAGCGCTAACGCTTCCGCACTCTTCGCGGTGGCATGGGCGCGCCTGCGAGAAAAATGCCCATGGCTTTCAACACTGGCAACACAGTCGGGTCCTCCTCCCCAAAAGACTTGTCCGATAACGCCCAGAACTTGGATCTATTACTGCTTGGGGGTGAGCCGTCATATCAAGACCGAAAGGGCGTACCGCGCAAGTCGTGGAAGGGCATGGAGGCTGATTACGTTGCGGATCGCCTGCGCCGCGTCACTGAGTTTGATACGGCTCAAACTGATCGCGAAGTCCAGTTCAAAGCGTTTTTGGATTCCAGCGGGTATGAAGCTCCTGTGCCCTATGCGCCAGGCTTAACTCTGGAGCGCGCTACCCAAATTGTTACTTATCTTGGCAATGAGTACCGGGTTAAAAGCCAGTTTCTGCCGCTGAAAACAACTGAGTGGGGTGTCGATGAATCAAAGCTGAAACTAATTGGTGACGATTCACTGCGGCAGGAAATGTATGCGGATGGAGCCGACCTTTCCGGCTGGAAGCGAACCGCGCTTGCTCAGGAAGTAACCAAGGTGGGTCACATGCTTTCCGCTCAGCGTTTGAATGCCTGGGAAAAAGCACATCTTGCTGTTGGTTACAGCGTAGGGAGCGATCCGGAGACTTGGGACTGGGTTCCAGCCATTAAGGCATCTGTTGCAGCAGCGGTTGCGCTGGGTGGTGGCATTGTCGAACTTCCGTCGATTGACCTGCTGCTGAAGACAAAAAGCCTTCTTTCTGCACCGTTCAGCGATCTTACAATTTCGGGATACGGGATTCACATTCCCGGTAATGTAGCGTTATGGGGGACTGGCAATACTCGGCTGATTCAAGGTTATCTTGGTACATCCTCCAACGACCGCCATGCGCTGGTATCGATGGCCGGCTCAATTGGGGCTGGCCTGCACAATGTAGATATCGTCGGAAGCCTCGCGGCTGTTGGTTTTACATACGGCTTGCAGTTGGTCAACTCCAGTGACTGTCGAGTATCCAAGGTCAAGGTTCAGGATACGTCGTTCTCCTCACTTTCAATGGCTTGCCTTGAGGGGGCATTGGTCAGCGGTCGCGGCACTAGCGACAATATTTTCATGGACTTTGAATGCGTTAATGCGGCTATCGATGCGATCACCATTCTCAATGGCCCAGGGGTAAACGACCCGATTCCGACCCGTGCACCGATACAGAATAATACTTTTTACACCCTTACGATTCGCGATGCCCGGCTAGGCGCAAGCCATGCTATCGGGCTTGGTATCCGCCGTGCTCATGGCACCAAAATTTACGATCTGCGCCTGATCAACATTCCTGAGGGTGGTGTGGTATTTGAGAGTGGGGCAAGCTTCAACGAGATTCACGGTATCTACGCCGAGAACGTTGGCACAGGTAGCGGCGCAGCAGTAATTAATCACTATCACGTAAGCGATGGTAACTCGGCGGGTGTATTTATCCCTGGCAGGGGGAATAAAATATTCGGAGGGATCACAAAGGGTAGCGGTCGTGCGTTCATGCATAAGGGCGATTACGACACGCTGCATTATGGAATCAGTGTTGAGGGCTGCGCGTATCGATGCGTTAGCACCAACAACATTGACTCGTCAGGTGCTGCCAACCCTGCAATAAACCCGATGCGTATTACCTATGCGGCTTGCACGTTTGACGGCCTTTTCAACGTCGTGACTGGGTTGGGCAATATCGAGCCGGGCGTGTCACTTTCTGTTGGTAGTGGACACAAGGTAACTGGCGGTCGGATCAGCCAATTTAAGGTTGGTATCTCTGACCCTGGCGAGGCTAATGTCTATTCTGATATTGCCATGACCCTGAATGAGCGAGACATTTCGACCCCGAACACTACGGGCAAAACGATAATTCGTAATTGCGGACCTACCTTGAATTCAACGCTTTCGCAGCAGAACGTAGCGTTGGCTGGCCTGATCCGACCTACAGATGCAGCCTTCGGTGCTTTCAATAGTGGGGCAAACGCTCTAGCTTCAGACCCGACCAGTATTGGCAATGATGATGCTGTTGCGGCTGTTACTGCTCCTAACCGGGGTGTGGCCTCTATTCCAGCGTTTGCTTACGTGGGTTATCCAGCTTCTAATCTCTTGATTCGAGTTCGAGCAAAGGCTGTTGGCGGGGCGTGTACAATCCAGACCTATCTAGCTTCTGCGCTCGTTACCATCTCGACTCAGACCGCGCAAAACGTGCCGGCCGGAAACTGGTCTTGGTACACTTTTAGCATCCCCATTTCACAAATGGTGGATACCCCTACCTGTGCTGTAGTAGTCCGTTCTGCGGGGGGGATGGCGGGAACACTGCTGGTTGATGCTGTAAAAATTGACGTTAGCTGATACTGGGCGTGCCAAATGGCGTTCTCGTGCCCCACGTTTGATGGTGGTATGAGAGCGTTTAGGATACGATTAGCACCAATAAATGCAGCCGCTTCATCCATACTGACCCTACGATATCGGAAGTTGTTATGAAAAGGATTGAGTCACTTGATTACCTGAGGGGGCTCATGGCTCTTTCAGTAATGATCTATCACTATATTAGTTGGGGTGCTGGTCCTATAGGTAGCGAACACCTACTTGGGAAGCTTGGCATATATGCTGTTTCAATGTTTTACATACTCAGCGGTCTGAGCCTCGGCTTAGTGTATTACGGCAGGATATCTTCTGTAAGTGATATAGGCTCATTTGTGATCAAACGAGTTTTCAGGATATTCCCGCTTTTTTGGTTGGTGTTAACAGCGTCATTGTTGGCCAGCGTTGCTGGGGGGCAGGCGCATTCACTTGATTTGTTTAAAGTATTTCTGAATTACTCATTGCTGTTTGGATTCGTTGACCCTTCTGCATATTTTAATGTTGGTGCATGGTCTATTGGTAATGAAATGGTGTTTTATGCAATTCTGCCAGTGGTGTTTTTGCTTTCGAGTAGATTACCCTGGGTTCTTCCTTTGGTAGTGGCTTTGAGCATTGTTGTGGGTGTTTATTTTGCCGTATATCGACTTGATACCAGCATGCCCTTGGCTGAGCAATGGGGCGTTTATATAAATCCGTTTAATCAGCTATTTTTATTCATGAGCGGTGTTGCGCTTGGTGTGTATGGCAAGTTGGCTAAGGTGAAAAATATTGCGTCGATCGTATTGCTGTCGACCTCCTTTCTAGTTTTTTGTTTCTATTCTGTTTCAGGTGATTCAATCGCAATCGTTACTGGGGCTGAACGCTTCGTGCTTTCGTTCTCTTGCATAGCTTTTGTAGCCGGCCTCTATTTCCTGAATCCATCATTCAAGGCTGCACCGGCTAAGATTCTCGGTTTCTTTGGGTCGGCCTGCTATTCCATTTACTTGCTACATCCAGTTGTAGCAAAGGTGGTTGTCACACTGTCGGCAAAGGTTGGGTTAGGTGCTTTCGCCGGCTACACAACTTCGGCTTTTGTCACGTTGGCGGTCAGCTGGGTAGTGTTCAATTACTTGGAAAAACCGATGATGAATGCCGGCAAAAAAATGGCATCATTATTTGAACGAAAAGAGCGTGTCGCCATATTGACATGATCTAGTTGTGAGCCAATAGAAGCCCGCCAAGTGCGGGCTTTTTAATGTCTGTAGGGAAATATTTTTAAACGAATAATACTTGTGATCGCGCCTTTGACGCGCGAAAAGAGCGAGGTTATTAAATGAAGTACTACCTGATTAAGTATATCAAAAAACTTGCCAATGAATTCGGCGGCAGAGCTCAAGGCCCGCTCATCAAAATAAAGCCGAAATATAAGGATGCTGCTGGTTTGATCGAACATGAGAAAACGCATGTGCAGCAGTGGTATGCATTGCTGGCCATTGGGTTGATGCTTTGCACGGCGCTGACGCTGTTCGTCCTAGCCTCTCTTTAGCCATTGTTTGGGCTGGCTCCCGTCTTGCATCAACTGCTTTACAAGTTCGTCCGACCGTACCGCCGTTGGTGTGAGGTGCAGGCCTTCCGTAAGCAGATCGCAATCGATGGCTATTCCAGAAATGACTTTGCCGTAACGCTGCTGGTCGAGAAATACGACTTAGACCTGACCATCGACGAGGCTAGAGCACAGCTTTTCAATTGAGCCAAAACCTCAAGTCACTCGCCTGCGAGCGGTTTTTATTGCCTGGAGAAAACCATGCCCATCACCATGCCGCAACTGCTGCAGATCCTCCCGAACGCCGGCCTAGTTGCCGGCGTTTTTGTTCCTTTCTTAAACACCGCGATGAGCCGGTACCAGATTGTTGGTGCGAAGCGCATTGCGGCCTTTATTGCGCAGGTCGGCCACGAATCCGGCCACCTAACGCGCCTGGTGGAAAACCTCAACTACAGCTCCGATGCTCTGCGCAAGACCTGGCCAAGTCGTTTCGACGTGGAATTGGCCAGCGCAGTCGCACGCAAGCCCGAGCAGATCGCCAACATCGCCTACGGTAATCGCATGGGCAACACCGCCACTGGTGATGGCTGGAGGTATCGCGGGCGCGGCCTTATACAGATCACCGGTAAGAACAACTACTGGGCCTGCGGTGAAGCGCTGGGTTTGGACTTGATCGCGCAGGCTGAGCTGCTAGAGAAACCACAGCACGCTTGTATGTCAGCTGCGTGGTTCTGGGCAACCAATGGGCTGAACACTCTGGCGGATGCTGGCAAGTTCGATGCCATCATCCAGCGCATTAATGGCGGCCAGAACGGTGCAGCAGATCGTCAGGTGCTGTACGCCAAGGCGCTGAAGGTGCTTGCGTGAGCCCGGGCCGCTGGCTGGGTCTTGTTGTACTGGTGGTAATTGCTTGTTTTTCCACATGGAAAGTGGACGCCTGGCGCTACGGGAAGCAACTGGCTGATTTGAACGCAGAGCATCAAACCGCGCTCACGCGCTTGGCCAACGCCAACTCCGTTTTGCTCCTTGAGCAGCAGGGCAAGCGCATAGCCCTGGAACAGTGGCTGGCAGCCAGTGATCAAGCCCATTACCGAGCCCTTTCCGATGAGAAAACCATACAAGCCCGCCTGCGCGATCGCATTGCTACTGCTGATCTGCGGTTGTCAGTCCAACTCGATGCCGCTGCCACAACTGATTGTAGCGGAGTGCAAGCCACCACCGGCACCGGCGGCGTGGTTCATGGAACCCATAGAGCCCAACTTGACCCAGCGCATGCTCAACGAATTATCGGAATCACTAGTGACGGCGACCAAGGACTGATCGCGTTGCGAGCTTGCCAAAGCTATGTCCGTTTGATTGAGTAAAATTTTAGGGGAGCACATTCACCGGAATTGGCGTAACAAGCAGCTTAGTACCTCTCTGAAAACTCCTATGGGAGCCGCCCGGCATATTAGCCCAAGGTGCTTCGGTTTTTGCTCTGATTTGGAACGGTCAACTGGTTTTTGGTCAGTCCCAACAAGAAAATTTATTGGCTATAACATCAATAGATGTATTTCATGTTCCTTAATGCGATACTATAAATGGTTGAAGTCTAATGCGTTTGGTTGGTGGTTAACAAGGAGTTGCAATTGTCAAGTAAAAAAACCGCGAGCGAGAGCTCTGTTGTAAGCGAAGTGCTGGGGATTAGTTTAATTAAGGCGCTGCGTGATTTTTATCCAATTGTAGTTGCATCAGTTGTAGGTGCGCTGCTTTCTGCAATAACATTGAATTATGAAATGTATGTGGGTTTTGCTGCGTATTTTGTTGCTGTAGTTGTTATGTGTATTGGGTTGTATATATCTAAAAAAAATCCAGGAGGCAAGGTCTCGTCATTTTTGAATCTGCTTATAACATCTTTGATTTGTATTTCGCTTACTTACAACGCAGTAGTGTTGCTTGCAAGTTTGCTAATGCTTAATCAAGGATTTTTTTCTGAGTCTGAATTTGTTAATAGGTTCAGCTCTAGTGAGCCAATTTTTAAAATGGTAGCTATGGCATTTGTTCCGCCTTTTCTTGTGGTTTTTGCAAATCGCTGGATGGACGAAAGATCAATATTAGCTAAAAAGTAAAAGTGGAAAGCAAATAATCCTTATAGCTATGTGCAATTTTTGGATATGTCTGTTGAACAGGTTTCTAGACTTCTGCGTAGGTGAATTCGTATTCGCTGTGAGGGGGAGAAAAAGCCTCAGTGACTTTTCGAGTGACATCGTTACTCGGTATCCAGCAGCGTAGGGCATCGTTGCAGCGAGCGTCTGTTGCTGGAGTCCCGTATTTGCTGGCGCTGAGTAAGTCCAGCTTGAATGGGGTGCTAGGGGTCGAGTGTTCGAATCACTCCGTCCCGACCATATTATTCAATGACTTAGCCCAATCTGTGAAGGTTGGGCTTTTTCATGTGCGTGACTTTTGCGTGACTTCTCCACATTTCACGCCTGCCTTCTCTTCAGAATCGTCAGCACCGTCCCACGCGAGTCAGTGGCTGACACCTTATTTGCAGCTTCTATCAGCTGCCCCAGCTCGGCGCCGGAGTAGTGACTGGTGATGCTGCCGTTCTTGTGTCCGAGCAAAGCCTTGCGGTCTTCCTCGGTTACACCTGCTGCTCGTAGCCGTCGACCAAACGTGTGCTTCAAATCGTGAATCCGGATAGACAAGTAGCCAGGGTGAGCGGGGCGAAGGTTTTTCTCCTGCCAGAGTTTCGCCGCTCTCACTCGCGCCTTCTTCCAGGCTGAGTCATTCATCCGGTGCATCGCAGTACCGTTGTAAGGAAACACCCATTCCTTGCTGATACCACGCTGCTTCTCAATGATCGATATGGCCACGGTGTTGAGCACCACCAGGCGCTCATCACCATTCTTCACTCCCGACCGCTCATGCCGGCCGCCAAAATCGGCCGGTATCAGAAACACACTGGTGCCCAGTTCCGCTACCGCAATCTCCCAATCCCATTTCAATTTGCACACCTCCTGCTCGCGACAGCCCGTGTTCACCTTGAACAAAGCCATCGTCTGCAAGTGGGCGGGCAACTCGCCAAAAAGAATCGACTGCTCTTCCCAGGACATGGGGTAGGGCTTGCGGCTCGATATCTTCTCTTCCAGTTTTGTCAGCATGGGCACGCTGTCCAGCCAAATCAGCTTTTGTGCACCGGGTATCGGTCTTATCGACTTGATCCCAGATCCGCATATTCATGGACACGACAGAATCCTTACCGCGATGCACGCAGCGTCAAGATGGATGGGGAAATATGGGTTGATAAATATTCTTATTCGCATTTAAGATATGTTATTACGTTTCAACTCGCCGCAAGGAGCCTCACCGATGAAAGTGCTGTCCTCACTCAAAGAAGCGAAAAATCGTCACCGTGACTGCCAGATCGTTAAGCGCCGTGGCCGTATTTATGTGATCTGCAAAACCAATCCGAAATTCAAGGCTCGCCAGGGCGGAGCGAAGAACAAGAACAAAGGCAAGGGCTGACCTTACGCAACGTCGGCTTTGCGTTGATCCGCCCGGTCGGCAGCAAGGTCTGTCGCCAGTTCCTCGGCGCGGGCCTGACCGTACTCATTGGCTCGAGGACGACTCAGTGACTCGGCAAGATCGTGCAAGGCAGTCGGGTGATGCTTGGCCTTTGGCGTGCCCAGAGCCGAGCAGGCCAAGTCGTAAGCCTTGCCATGAACGCGGCTCCCGCCGGCAATGATTTCGCAAATCATCTGCTCGATCGGGTATTCGCGATTGTCGGTCAGCAGCGGGGGCGATGTGTTCTTGTGCCCCCAGGTGTTCGGCCAGCGCTTCGTACAGCGACTGTGGTGTAACCAAGGCAACCGGTTTGCCGAAGGATCGCGGCGCCGTGACGGTGTCGCCGCAGATCAGGCTGTTGATGGCATCGTAAAGCCAGTCCGGGCCTTCGACGGTATCCAGAAAGTCAGTCATGGCAGCGACTCCTGTTCGAGTTTACGGGCGAAAGCCTTTCACCTTGCCGGTACCGGTATCGACGATGTGGAAGAACTCGCCACTCACTGGCACTACCCGGTAGCGCGGGGCGCTCTTCGGTGGGGTGGAGCCGGCAAGCCCGAGGCGAAGCGCGACGGACATATTGCGGCGCTGGTTTATTGCGAGCGCTACATCACAGCAAGCGCGTTGACTTGGGCCATGGTCGCCTCCAGAGCTGGGGAATATTCATCTTCACTTCTTTCGCTGACATTCATGGGGGTGAAATGAGTTTTTGAAGTTGGCTAGGATTGAGTATTTATGCGCTGAAATTTAATGAACCCTTTGAAGGGGAGCGCTTCTAAAGTCATTCAGTCCATCGGAGGCGTGCTGTGACTAAGATCATCACTGAGGAAATCCGGCTTCATCAGGAGTCGCCCTCAGACGTTTTTCTATTTGGCACTCCTAAAGATCGTCTAGATTTCTATCGGAGAGAAATTCACTATGAAACAAGTTTGCTCTCGAATAGAACGAACGCATATTTAACGGCCCAATCGTTCTTGGTTATTGCGTTTGCCTCTTCAATGGCGAACCTCAATCCCAGATGGGGCGAGCTTTTTACCTTGGTTGTACCAACCTTGATGGCCATCCTAGGAATATTTAGCTCATTGCATGCCTGGCCTGGGTTTAGGGCCTCGTATGTCATCATTGATCATTGGCATTTCAAACAAAGTCACTTATTGCGCAGTGACCCGGTTATGGGGGAGGCCTATGATGACTCACCCTTATTTAACGAAAAAGAATCGAGTCAGCAGGGGTATCGCAAATCGCTAATGTTCTCTATGAGGACACCATGGCTATTTGTAATTTTTTGGGCGCTGCTTGCAGGTTTTTGTATTTATGTTCAGCTCACTAATTCTAGTCCGTGAGCCTGGTAAACCTTTTCTATGATGGCTGACATTTCACCGTAGACTTTCCACAGCTTTCATTCCCTCCAACCTGCTCAGCGAGCGGCCTGCAGTGATGCTTTCCGTTCAGGCTGCGCTATGCCTGAATGCGCAGGTAAATCTCCTCCCGGTGACCCACCGCGTGTGGCCAATCAGAAGATTAACTTTATGACGCGGGAGCTATACGACAAGGCAGCAGCGCTTAAAAGCGCAGCGTTTGCAGCTGTTGTGGGTTCCGTGGCGAGCAGAGCGATTATTGATCAAGGGACGAATGCCAGCGGCAGCTTTATAAAGTTTGCAGATGGCATGTTGATCACATGGGGTATACGCATCATCAGTTATGGCGCAGGGGGTGATCTTCGCGCAGGACGCGGTTGGCGCCTTTGATTGCTGTCGAAGTTCAGTGGATCGAGCAGGAGCGTAAGTTTGTGGATGAGCAGTTGGAGGCCATCGAGGATGGCGAGCAGGTGCGGGTACGGAGCGCTTGTGGCGCGACTACCGTACTCAGATTCGAGCCTGGAAGCTGGATGCAGAGGGCTATCCCGATTCAAACATGCGGCCATTACGCCCAAGCTAGCCTGGGAGAAGTCCCGGTCGTCCAGTCAATGGCCCACATTCCCACATTTGTGCGAAGATCAGGGCGTAGATCACGTATGGAGTTGCCACATGAGCCGCCTGACCATCGACATATCCGAGCAGCAGCATCAGAGCCTGAAAGCGTTGGCCGCCTTGCAGGGCAAGACGATCAAGCAATACGCCATCGAGCGCCTGTTTCCGGGCAATGTCGACAATGATCCGGCATGGCAAGAGCTCAGAGGCGTACTGACCGCCCGCATCAATGATGGCCTGGCGGGCAAGGTTTCAGACAGGAGCATTGGTGACATCCTCGACGAAGAACTGTCCGGGGAAAGCCGGGCTTGAGCGGTGCCTACGTTCTCACGCTTGAGGCTGAAGCCGACTTGCGCGGGATCATCCGCTACACGCGCCAACAGTGGAGTGACCAGCAGGTGCGTGTGTACATCGGCAGACTGGAACGCGGGATCGCGCGCCTTGCCGCCCGTCAAGGCGCGTACAGGGACATGAGCGACCTCTACCCGACGTTGTTGATGGCTCACTGCGAACACCATTACGCATTTGCCCTGCCGCGTGAAGGTGCACCTGCTTTGATTGTGGCGATATTGCATGAACGCATGGACCTGATGACGCGACTGGCAGAACGGCTGAACAAGTGATGTCTTGCTGAAGTGAAACTGCAGTACCGAACCCCGCCAAGTGCGGGTTTTATTTGTCTTGAGATAGGCATGCCTTCCAGCGAAACAAGGCTTCAGCCTATGTCGTTGGCAGTGATGGCATAAAGCCTGCTACAGTCGGCGCCGAAATTATCCAGGTAAGGAAGTACCAAGTGAAGGGCATCCAGTTTTTGGCTGTAGTCGGCGCGGCATTGTTGATGAATGGCTGCGTGGTGCAGAGCACCTATAGCAAGACTATTTCAGTGACGAAAGATGCCAACGGCAAGATCATTCAAACGGTTGAAAGCGAAACTGTGGTTCAGCCAGCCAATGGCTATCCAATGCGCCTGGAGAAAATCAAAGGCATCCAGCCACAGTAAATACCTGCACCGATTCAAAGAAACCCGCCGAGTGCGGGTTTTTTATTATCTGGAGAAATTTATGCCCTTCACCACGCAGCAACTGCTGCTGATCCTCCCGAACGCCGGCCCAGTTGCCGGCGTTTTTGTACCTGTCTTAAACACCGCTATGAACCGGTACCAGATCGTCGGGCCTAAACGCATCGCGGCCTTTATCGCGCAGATTGGTCATGAGTCTGGCCAACTCAAGTACGTCAAAGAAATCTGGGGGCCAACGGCTGCCCAAGCCCGATACGAAGGCCGCAAAGACCTTGGCAACACAGTAGTAGGCGACGGCTCCAGGTACCGAGGGCGTGGCCTGATCCAGATCACCGGTCGTGCCAACTACATGGCGTGCGGCGAAGGGCTGGGCCTTGACCTGATCAAGCAGCCCGAGCTGCTGGAAAAGCCACAGCACGCCTGCATGTCAGCAGCATGGTTCTGGGCGACCAGGGGCCTCAATACCCTGGCCGACGCGGGCCAGTTCGACAGGATCACCCGACGCATCAACGGTGGCCAGAACGGCGCGGCCGATCGGCAGACGCTGTACGCCCGGGCGCTCAAGGTGTTGGCGTGAAGATCGATGCGGTGAAGTGGGGCGGGGTGCTGCTGATCATCCAGGCCCTGATGGCGGGCAGCGCGTGGGCCGCATGGACGTGGCAGGCCAATGCCTACGGCCAGCTACTGGCGGACAAGGAAGCGACACACCAAACCACGCTCACCAATCTGGCCAATGCCAACTCCGCGCAAATCCTGGCGGAGCAGGGCAAGCGCTTCGCCCTGGAGCAATGGCTGGCAGCCAGCGACCAATCCCATTATCGAGCCTTGACTGATGAGAAGTCGAAACAAGCACGCTTGCGTGATCGCCTTGCTACTGCTGACCTGCGGTTGTCAGTCCAACTCGACCCCGCCGCCGCAACTGGTTGTGACACAGTGCAAACCACCACCCGCACCGGCGGCGTGGTTCATGCAGCCCGTAGAGCCCAACTTGACCCAGCGCATGCTCAACGAATTATCGAAATCACCGGCGATGGCGATCAAGGACTGATCGCGTTACAGTCCTGCCAGGACTACGTAAAAGAAGTTTCAGACACTGAGTGAGCGAAACTGAAAATTGCCCAATTAGCGATTTATTTTGGTCCGGAAGATTTCCTAGTAGTGGCTTTAATAATCGCGGTTCACAAAATTTCTGCTTGGAGTTTCTGTTTTAATATGTTTACTGGCTCACTCACAGGTGTTGGGCTTGTCTCTCCAAGAATGGAGAGTCAAGGCTATAGTAAGAAGTTTTACCGTTCGTGAGATATTGACTTGCATCGCAAAGTCGAGAGCGCAACTGAGGGTGCAGCACTTACCCAGATCTTTCAGTGTGCGATGCATCGCTGACATTAAAAATCATGCACCTATAACCAGATATGGATATGGATATGGATATGGATATGGATATAGTGTTAGTGTAAATTTTCAGTAGTTAATCTCTTTTTACTTATGGCCTCACTAGTCAAAGAAAAACCTTGCGGAGGAGGAAGGAAATGATGGGGCTTTGGTTGGCGCTCATAGGGCTGGAGGCGTTTGAATGTAAGTTCGTTATATTAGAAAACGCTGCTGCCGTTTTGACGTGTGGATTGTGTGTTCTGCAGTGCATGGCACTGCAGAATTAATTCGTACTGTTTGCTATTGATTGAAGGAAGTTTGGCCGACTAAGGAGTCGGCGCCTAGTCATTGTAAGTCAAGAATTTACATGGTGCTCGATAGCTGTAATTAAGTTGTCAAACTCATCGCTGATTACTGATATATACTTCTCAATAGCATTTGTCCTTATTACGCTTTCTTCGGTCTCTGCTTCTTTTGCTAGGCATGCTGCGTATTTGTGATGGTCCGTGATGCTGTTCTTGTCGAGTACCCAGTTTACGTCAAGACCATATTTTGTTTTTAGAAAATCTTGGATAAGAGGGTGTTGAAAAACTTCTACTTCTGGAGGGCGGCTTCCAGGAAATGAGTACAGCTTTTCTTGAGGTGCGCTTCCAACGTCTGCATCTCTTACTGCAATTGCTTTTTTTCCTGTCTTCTCAAGTACTCGAACTGCTTCACGCACGGCATCTTTGTCGCCTATATCATGTATTGCGACGGCTTTCAATAGCTCTTTCTTTTTTAGTCTAATTACTTCGGTGAGTAAAACCTTTGCAAAAATATCTTCGACACAAATATCCAGTTGGCGGACATGTCCGGATGAAAGGATTGATCTAACTTGGTTAGATGAAATTCTATCAACTATTTCAACTCCGTTCTCATCTCTTAAAATCAACTTTCTTGCTTCGGAAGGTAAGGCTCCGATAATTACACTCGAGTGTGTTGATAGTATAATTTGGTGGTGGCGTCTATTGCATACGTCAATCAGGTATTTTGCAAACTCGTATTGAGCACTTTCATGTAGGGAGGTTTCGGGTTCTTCAAGTATGAATAGACTATGCTCTGGCGATGTTTCTAGTATGTCAACAGTGTAAAGTACGCGGCCTTCTCCGAAGCCCATATTGTTTTCAGAGTAAGAGTAGCCAAGTCTTGAGGCGATTCCAACCTCTAGTTCTTTTCCTTTGTGGGAAATTCCTTGGAAATTAACATCGTCGTATTTGTGGCCGATGATTTTAGCCATTTTTTTTATGATGCCTGACTCGATTTCTCTTTTGTCTGTGAATAGAAGTCAAGCTCCGCCATAAATACTTAGGTCGCGTCTTTCAACCTTTGGTATGTATACAGTGAACCCCACGTAGTAGCAGTGTCGTTCTGGTTGTCTCTTATATCCAGACCAGGCGGAGTTGGCTCGAGCAACAGAAACTTCCTGTGGCTTTTTATGATCATCCGTTTCATAAAAGTATGTTACTTTTGCACTGTCGGATATTGGCTTTGGATCCGCCGGAGAGACAGGAAAGAAGTCTTTAATATATTGTCTTTTATAGTCGGTGGCAGTCGAAGGTTTTTTGTATGCACAAATAGCAAGCTGGCCTAGTGTGCTTTTGCCGGCTCCATTTAATCCCGATATCACAGTAATAGGGTAGTCGAGGTTTAGTTCGAGTGAGTAGATTCCTCTGAACCCATCTACGACGACCTTTCTTAAACTAGATCCGAAGTTTGAGTATCGATTTTTTTCAATGTACTTTGATTGAAGTTTTTTTGCAAAATCAGCCATCTAAAATCCTTTTAGGGCAGAGCCCGTATGCTTAGTCGACAAATGCTGTGCGGAAGCTACTATTTTGACATCATATTGTCTACCTAGCCACTTTTCGTAAAGATTTGATGAGGTCGGGTACCCATTCAGGCGAGAAACTCGCCGGAGCACGGTTATGGCAGTGATATCTTCGCTTAGTCGAGATCGGGCAGTAGACGTAGGTAGAGGGCCCCGTGATATGCTTCTCTGGCATGGCACATTGCCGCTATGGCCGGTAGCGAATTTCCGTAAGGCGTTATGAGTGAACAATGAGGATTGAGCCTGCAGGGCCATCTTCTAGTTTTTGACGTGTTGCTGGAGGTTAATTTGGAAAAAAATGGGCCGCTGAAGTCCGTAGATTGGAAGTTTTGGGACAAATTGTCTTTATTTTTCCTAATCGCTTAGTGTCAAATTTTAAATGGAGTGGTGTATGGCCGAGCAAGAAGCGTCGCTGAAACAAAGGGGGAAATGTCCATTCTGCGAAGAAACCGTGGCTGCGAATGTCGTAGAGGACAACTCAGTTAGGCGAGACAAGTGTCAGTGCCCAAATTGTGGCGAATTTATATTTTTGTGCAGGTCTCCTGGGTGTCACGACTATGCTAAAGGGACTCAGGTATACGATCATGAACTTTGCCCTTCGTGCAGTGATACTGTTAGTGAGGGCTTTAAAGTGATTGGTAAATCAGCTCTTACACTAGCGACCACCGTGATCGGCGGACTGATACTGGCTTCAGCCAAGAAAAAGTAAGAGTGAATCGCCCCAGGTTTCCAAATACATTTCACAGAGCGCTTTTGGCCGAACGCTGCCTGCCATGCTTCCGCAATATATCGGCCTTTTAAGCCATTTCTATGTCAGATTACCAGATCAAATAGGTTTCATTCGTTCGACAGGCCGTAGGGGGTGTTGCGGGAAAACGTAAAACTTAGCTGCAAAATCACGAACATAGGCTCCGACTTTCAGGTTGCGGCGTTGCTTATCATTGGGTGTGGTAAAGGGTATTGTCTGCGTTTTCCGTAATCTTGCATCGGTTGATGCATGAGCAAAAACTATATATTAACTCAAGATGTGGCATGCATCTGCGCGCATAGAGCTCGAGGCGCAAGATGCGGTGAGAACTGTGTTTTTTGTATTTTAGCGGAGCGCGAAAATGGATAGTTGTGGAACATTTCTCCGAGGTGCGGAACCAAAAAATGGCCTGCACGAATAATCTCATGCAGCCCTTGGTTTGTTCGTGCCCTAAGTCGGAATCGAACCGGAACGTCCTTACGAGCAGGGAGTTTATGCTCCATGGTTGTATTACTCATTCATTGGTTTATTAGTCTGACGAGCAACCGAGATATGGGAGAAAATCCGAGTGACTTTTCGAGTGACTTGATTATTCGGTGTCTAGCAACGTTGGGCGTCGTTGCAGCGAGCGCCTGGTGCTGGAGTCCCGTATTTGCTGGCGCTGAGTAAGTCCAGCTTGAATGGGGTGCTAGGGGTCGAGTGTTCGAATCACTCCGTCCCGACCATATTCTGTAAGGGGATCAAGTACTTAGGTGCTTGATCCCCTTTCTCGTTTCTGGCCTGCGCAAAGCTGGCGCAAAACTAACCGGTTTTCCTCCTCAATATTGTCAGCGCCGGCCCTGTGAGCCGATCTATGACCCTTTTTCGATGCGTCAATCAGTTGCTGGCTAAAGCAATGCGCATCCTGCCAAAACTCCTCCCTTCATCGTTTTGAGCATTCCAAAACCGTGAGAGCAGCGGGCGGTGGACGGACTGATGGCTACGAGATATCGTTTGGCCATCCGTTGAACTGGCACTTAATTCATTAAGTGACCGCTCTATCTCGCCCAATACCGCTGTCAGCAAACGTTCAGTTGCCCATGAACAACGCTGCAGGTTTGATCTACAGGATTCGCGCATGAGTAACCCCATCACCTCGAGCGACCAGCTTGCTGCGCTGCGTCTTGAGATTGACCGTTTTTCTGAAGTCAGGGATTGGGGCCAATTTCATACCCCAAAAAATCTAAGCATGGCCTTGAGTGTGGAAGCGTCAGAGCTGATGGAACTCTTTCAGTGGCAAGTCGGCAATGAGGACTTTGCCCTGTTGGCAGATAGCAAGAAAGAAGCTGTCGCTCACGAAGTTGCCGACGTATTTATCTATTTGATGCGTTTTTGCTCCGTCACGGGTATTGACCCGCTCAAAGCGGCCGAGGAGAAGCTCAAGCTTAACGATGCCAAATACCCCGCGGGCGTAGTCAAGGGCAAGTCTGACAAGTACTCGGAGTACTGACGGATGCGCCAGATATTTATCTTCACCGCCGGCGACAAAAAAGCCCGTGTCCACCTGGATGACTCGATTCTAAAACCGGTTTCATTCGAGTGGATGCAGGAGGCTTTAGGGCAGGAGCAAACGCAATATTACCAATCACTGATACCTGATCAGCAGGGTTTCCATGCCTGGGGTGCAGTGCCCGGTCCTGTTAACCAGCGCACATGGACGGCCATGCAGGTGGGAGATTTGGTCCTCACGGTATACGCCAACCAGTACCACTTCTTGAGCACAGTCATTGGCAAGCTCCACAACCAGGCCCTGGCCAGTCGAATTTGGGGCAAGGACGAAGAGGGCAATACGTGGGAGTACATGTACCTGCTCAGCCAGCCGCAAAGCATTGCCACCGACGTACTGAGTCCTCCTGCAGTTGATTATCTGAACAAAGGCTATCGGGGTTTCACCCGTATCTCGGATGACAAGGTTCGAACCATCGTCAAGGATTTTGGCAGCCTGGATAGCTTCGTGGAGCAGGTTTTCCAGGCCCATATTCCAGAGGGGCATATTGAACGTGAGATTGAGCAGGCTGAAAAAGATGCCGATGCGTCAGTCGCTTTTGCACCCAAAGATATGGTCGATGGACGCAAAAAAGTCCTTCAGGAAGTTGTGCGTCGTCAAGGCCAGCCCAAGTTCCGCAAAGCGTTGCTTGCCGCTTATGGCAAAAAATGTGCGGTGACTGGCTGTGACGTAGAGAGCGTGCTGGAGGCTGCTCATATCGCTCCCTATCTAGGGAAGGAGTCCAATGCAGTGCAGAACGGGCTTTTGCTGCGTGCTGATATTCACACGCTGTTTGATTTGGGCGAATTGAAGATTACGGAACAAGGGCAAGTTCAGCTTCACGAGACGCTTTACGGCACCGTTTACGAGCAATACCAGGGCCAACAGATCAAGTTGCCAGCCAATCAAGCTTTCGCGCCAAGCGTGGATGCACTGGCACTTAAATACGAACGGGTACTATAAGCATATGGCGGCTCTTGAACAGTTCACCTTTAAGGATTTTTACGCGGCTGCGAAACGAGACAACTTTGCCAGTGCACTGGAGGCGCGTTTCCCCAGCGTATTTGGCAAAGGCGGAGTCTCTGCCTCGGAAAAGGGCTCGTGGGCAAAGTCTCTGCCCAAGCTGGCGGCTTTGCTTGAAATGTTGCCTATTGATGGGCACATTCTGATCGAATATCCCATGCCGCTGGGGACGCGGCGGGCAGATTGTCTGCTGATCGGAAGTGACGTTTCAGGTAGAACCCATATTGTTGTGGTTGAGCTCAAGCAGTGGTCCCAAGGCAAGGTTCGTATTAACGACCGCTTTGATATGGGCTGGTTAACTGTGGAGGCAAAGGAGCCGTACAGCACTGACCACCCTTGCGAGCAAGCGCACGTTTATCGCACGGCACTCGAGCATCTACTGGATTTTGGGGAGCAAAAGCCCGAGATCCATGCTCTGGCGTATCTGCACGAATACGAAGAAACCAGCAGTGAATTGCTCCGCCGGCCTCAGTTTGCGGAGCACCTGCAACACACGCACTTGTTGACCCGAAGTCACGGGCGTGAAGCAGCAGAGCAGATACTCGGCAAGCTCCAGTCGGCAAGTCCGCTGCTGGAGTGTCTGGTGTCGCCAACGCTTAAGTATTCAGGGGCCTTTATTGCCAACTTCAGCAATAAGCTCAATTGCAGTGCCTTGTTTGAGCCTTCAGCTGAGCAAGTTAAGACGTTCAGGGCGATTGCGGCCACCCTGGATCAGGTCGACCGTCCGACCTGTGTGATCGTCAGGGGCATAGTCGGGACAGGCAAAACCGTGCTGGCCATGATGTTGATCAGGCACCTGATGGAGCGTGGCAAACAGCCGATGTATACCGTCCTGTCGGCTGCCATCAAAGCCTGTATACAGGAGCTGGATTTCTTCTCCAGTGGCTGTGCCAACACCCAATATCTGATAGTCGATGAAGCTCACCGCCTTGGAACAACAGGGTTGTCTCAACTGGTCAACGATAAACGACTTACTGTTTTCTTCATTGATGACAATCAATGGCTTCAACCGCAGGAGAATTGTCGTAGCCACGATATCAAGCAGGTTGCAGAAGATGCCGGTCAGTTTGTGCTTGAGCTTTCTCTGGCCAAGCAACTGCGATGCCAGGATGCAAACGCATATATTGCTTGGGTCGATGCTTTCATAAACCAAAGCGAAATTACCAAGCTCAAGGCTCCGGAAAGCTATGAAGTCAAAGTAGTCGACTCACCGCAAGTCATGACTGAGCTTTTGAAAGCACGAGCCTTGGGTAATGCGACATGCCGAATTGTCGCGGGCTACTGTTGGTACTGGGCAACCAGATACTCACCGGGCAGAGGGCATGACATCGAGATTGGAGACTGGAAAGCACGCTGGAATGCCAGCCACTCGTATGCGTCATGGAACCGTCAGCCGGGCCTGCACGAAGAGGTGGGTGCTATCTACACCGTACAGGGATTCGAGTATGACTATGTGGGGGTTATCATCGGAGAGGATCTCGTTTATACCCAGGGAAGCCTGAAAGTTCGCCCCCCAGTCCAACAGTATCCGACCCTTAAGGCATCCCTACGCTCTGCTGGGAGGGACGATTTTGCGAGAGCCATTCGCAATATTTATTACGTGCTTCTGACGCGGGCCAAGAAGGGTGTTTTTATCTACGTGGTCGACCCCGGCTTGAGGGCGGTGATAAAAGAGGCTCTGCCTGAAGTAAAATGCTCAGCGGAGGGATGCTTGAGCCAGAGTGGGGCAAGTGGCGGTGGCGAAGTGACCAAACTGCCATAGAAATCTCTATAAACCTGTTATTGCGCAACTGGTGTACAACCTGGCGATGGCGCACTACCTAGGCCTGAACCGCTACAAGGAACACGACTGAGCGCGCATCCGCCAAGCTTTGGCCCAGGCCGATTGTTCGAGGAAAAGACCGCCCGGGCCGAGCGTCTTGCACTTCAAGCGGCCGCGCCTGCGTCTCCACCTGTTCAAATCTTTCCACCCGACGGCAGCAGCACCGCAGCCGGTTACACGACCCCCTCAACGTCGCAGCTCCATCAGTGGCGATCTTAAACGGCGCTGAAGTTAGAGGAGCCCAACGGCGGGGGCGATGATTTTTGCACCCGTGATGAGTTCTTCAGCGAGCAAGCCTTTGAAACTTTCCTTGCCGCCTTCTCTGGCTATCTCGGCCAGTTGCTCACGCAGAGAGTGGGCATGCGTCAGGCTGCGCGGGGTTGCATTAAGAACCTCAAGGCCTTTCGCGGTGAGCACCGCATCCGAGACATGGGTGTGGGAGAACAGCCCGCCGATGATGTATCCCGCGTTGATCAGCCATCCCGTTGTCGCGAAAAAAAACTCGGCGTCCTTGCTGGGTAGATCCATTTGACGCTCTTCACTCCACTCCACTGCTGATCCAACAAATTGCTCTGCGGCCAGGTTGAGGGGCAATGGGAAGTTCAGATACAACTCGCCCAGCACCTTACCGGTCAGCTCGTTGAATTTATCGATATTGGAAACAGACATGTCACAGAACTCCGAAAAAAAAGCACTGAACGTGCAGAAAATCAAAGCTGCTGAGCCATAGCGGCTCCAGCGGAAATCGGCTAAAGCGTTATCTGATGTCCTGGTGAGCTACTACTTGCAGCGGGGCATTGTAGAGCGAAGCCAACCGCTACTCTGCCCCATATCCCCCTTGGCGTCACCTCAACTCAAGAGTGCTCCCGTGTCCTTTACCCAAAAACACCTCGACGCCGTTGAGTCGGCCATAGCACGCTGCGAGAAAACCGTGCTCTACGCCGACCGCACGGTGGATGAGCTGCTCACTTACAACCAAGCTACCCGGGCGGCCTCGCAAATCGAGGAACGCATGGGCACCTTGAAAGAGCAGGCGGGCAAGGCTGCGGCAGCGATCAACAAAATCGCTGGCAATGCCAACCCGGCCCTGGCCAACATTATCCCCACCGGCGCCTTTGGCAAAGACCTGACCCCGGCCGTGGAAGCGGTGAAACCCTTTCCGCACCTGCTGATCATCCAGCCACTCAAACCACAATCCCAACCCTACTACTTCAACCGGGACACCGCCGCCTTTGAAGAACTGAGCCGCACCACCGACTTTCGCTGGGCATCGCAAGAACGCCTGACTCGCCGACCGGCCCAGCAGGCCAGCGGCATGGGCGAAGAGCGGATCAAACTCAAAGGCTCGATTTACCCGGGCTTTAAAGGCGGGCTGGAGCCACTGGACACCCTGCACAACATCGGCGCCCAACTGCAGCCGCTGGGCCTGAGCACCGGCTACGGTCACCTTAATGGCACGGTCGAGGCCATGCTTGATGCCAACCAAGGGCTGGCGGATGAGGTGCAGCCGTTTCGGGCAGGGGTGATGATTGTCCTGTCGGATCTGGTGGTGCCGAGTGAGGAAAGGGGTGATGTTGTGGGGGTAGTAGGCGCTTCGGTCAGTTGGTCGCGTCAATTTGCTCTTTGAAAGCCAACATCGCGGTGCTGACACGGGCCGATTCTCTGGCATCCAGAAGAGCGTCCCCGCAGGCCGGGCAGAAGTCGCCCGTCACCGCTGGTATCCAGGTGGATTCTTTCCTATCGGAGTAGGCCAGGTCACGGGTTTCATGAACAAGCGCAGCGACACCGCAAACAGGGCAAACAGGGCAAATCATTAACGCTGATGCTCTTGCACATACTGCTGCAACGCTTGATCCAGCCGCGTTTGCCAGCCACTGCCGCCTGCCTTGAAGTAGTCAACTACCTCGGGCGAAAGGCGCAAGGTAACCCGCTCCTTGACCGGAGCTTTTTGCGGACCGCGCTCGCCACGACGGCGCACCGTCGCCTGTTCAAAAAAGGCGTCAACAGCCGCCGGATCATTGGGGTCATACAGCGCCTGTGAGACCTGTGCTATCGGCGCATCGGCAGCCGCTTCTCGCTTGACGCGTTCCCAGTCAGTCTTGCTGGAGGCTTGCATAATGTTTTCTCTCCTGTTTCGAAGCGCGGCGCAATGAAATCGCCCGGATGTCCTGGTCGCGTTCAACGTAGACGAGCACAAGTACGATACCCACAATTTCGACCATCGCCACGTCCATCAATCCGCGTTCACCCTGGCGGGGTGAGCAGAGCGTGATCTTGTTCGGCGCGTCGTCACCAAGCCTGTATCCGCCAGATCCAGACCATGCTTGGCAAGGTTGGCTTGGCGTTTGGTTTCGTCGTAAACGATCATTATTTTATCGTGCTCACAAAAAAATAAGCAGGCAAACCGTGTCAGGTAAGAAGTAGACCGGTGGCGGGCAACAAAACTAGCTTTTTTTAGAGCCTTTTAAACCTTCCTCTAATCCGCGCTTTATGTGGGACTTTTCCCGGCATGAGTCTGCATGACCCCAACTTGCTGCATCGTCGCAGAAGGTGCCGACATCACCGCATTGATCAATGACCGTCTCTTACTACTGCGCACTACAGACAAGCCCGGGATGGAGTCCGACGACTTTGAGCTGCGTATCGATGGCCACGACAGCGCCGTATCCTTGCCCAGTCGCGGTGCCAGTATCGAGGTCTTTCTCGGCTACAGCGGCACAGCTTTAACCCGCCTTGGACGCTACACCGTGGACGAAGTCGAATTGTCCGGCCCCCCCCGTATACGCTGGTGATCCGGGGCAAGGCCAGCGATATGCGCGGCAGCGGCAAAACTACCCGCAGCGGCAGTTGGGAAAACGTCAGCCTGGCCAGCATTGTCAATGACGTGGCCGCACGAAACGGCTGGCAGCCCGTGTGTCCGATGGCCATCGTCGTGCCCCGGGCTGACCAACTCAACGAATCAGTCTTTAATTTCATCACCCGGCTGGCCAGGCAATACGACTGCACCGCCAAAGTTGCAGACGGCAAGCTGCTGGTCCTACAACGCCAGGCCGGGCAGAGCGCAAGCGGCAAGGTCCTGGGCGCGATCACCCTGACCCGTAGCGACGTCAGCCGCTGGCAATTCCGCCTCGCGGATCGCAGCACCCACAAAGCGGTCAGCACCCAGCATCAGGACAAAAAAACCGGCAAGTTGGCCATCATCACCCTGGACAACGACCAAGTCCCGGACGGCCTGCCGCCATTACACACCGACCGCCACATCTACCCGAACAAATCCGCCGCCGAGCAAGCGGCCAAAGCCCGGCTGTCCGCCTTCAACCGCTCCACCGCTGCGGTACGTCTGGATATGCCCGGCCGCACCGACCTGTTTGCCGAACGCAGCATCAACGCCCAGGGCTTTAAAACCGGTCTTGATGGCGAGTACCTGGTGGACTTGGTCGAGCAGGTCTTCACCCGAAGCGGCTGGACCACCACCGTCGAATGCAGTGCCGGGAAACAGGGCAAAGCCAAGGCCAAAGGCAAGAAAACCAAGGCAAAGGCACCGCTGCAAGTTATTGAGCTGTAACCCCCAAACAAACCTTTATCCAACCCGCCTTGTGCGGGTTTATTCGTTAGGGCAAACCCATGTCAATTACACGGCAACAACTGCTGCAAATCCTCCCCAACGCCGGCCCAGTTGCCGGCGTTTTTGTGCCGGTGCTGAACACCGCTATGGTGCGTTACCAGATCATTGGTCCGAAGCGCGTAGCCGCGTTTATCGCCCAGATTGGCTATGAGTCCGGCCAGCCTAAATACGTCAAAGAAATCTGGGGCCCAACTTCCGCTCAAGCCAGATACGAAGGTCGCAAAGATCTGGGCAACACCGTGGCCGGCGACGGCCCCAAGTACCGGGGGCGTGGCCTGATCCAGATCACCGGCCGGGCCAACTACATCATGTGCGGCGAAGCGTTGGCACTCGACCTGATTAACCACCCCGAGCTGCTGGAGAAACCACAGCATGCCTGCATGTCAGCAGCATGGTTCTGGGTGACCAGGGGGCTTAATACCTTGGCCGACGCGGGCCAGTTCGACAGGATCACCCGGCGTATCAACGGTGGCCAGAATGGCGCTGCCGATCGGCAGGCGCTATATGCCCGGGCGCTCAAGGTGTTGGTGTGAAGATCGACGCGGGGAAGTGGGGCGGGGTGCTGCTGATCATCCCGGCCCTGATGGCGGGTAGCGCGTGGGCTGCATGGGAGTGGCAGGCCAACGCCTATGGTCAGCAGTTGGCCACCAAGGAGGCGGCCTACCAAACCGAGCGCACCAATCTGGCCAACGCCAACTCCGCGCAAATTCTGGCAGAGCCGGGCAAGCGCCTCGCCCTGGAGCAATGGCTGGCAGCCAGCGACCAATCCCATTACCGAGCCCTTACCGATGAGAAAACCAAACAGGCACGTCTACGTGATCGCCTTGCTACTGCTGACCTGTGGCTGTCAGTCCAACTCGACGCCGGAACTGGTTGTGACGCAGTGCAATCCACCACCAGCACCGGCGGCGTGGTTTATGACGCCCCTAGAGCCCGACTTGACCCAGCGCATGCTCAACGAATTATCGGAATCACCGGCGACGGCGACCAAGGACTGATCGCGCTGCAGGCCTGTCAGGCCTACGCCAAAGAAGTCTCAGGCACAAAGTAAAAGGAGCGGCCGAAGCTGGATGCGTCAACATCCAGCCCGGCCACCGAACCCGCAGTCTCTACCTGCAAGCCCAGCCAAGGCTCCCGCTCTGTGCACAAAGCCGAGCGAGCCTAGCACCTGTTTATCCATACAGTAAAGGTCTTGCAAATTATGTCTTCCCCTCTCATCCCTTGGATGGGCGGCAAACGCCGCCTGGCCGACCGCTTTATTCCCCTGTTCCCACCTCACGAATGCTACGTTGAAGTCTTCGCCGGCGGCGGGGCGCTCTATTTCCTGCGCCCACAGCCCGCGCCATGCGAAGTGCTTAACGACATCAACGGCGATCTAGTGACCCTTTACCGAGTTGTCCAGAACCACCTGGAAGAGTTCGTGAGGCAATTTAAGTGGGCCTTGAGCTCACGGCAGATTTTCGAGTGGCAAAAAATGACCCGCCCCGAAACCCTGACCGACATCCAGCGCGCCGCACGCTTCTTCTACCTGCAACACCATGCCTTTGGTGGCAAGGTTTCGGGGCAGAGCTTCGGCACCGCAACGACTGCCCCAGCAATTAACCTGCTGCGCATTGAAGAAAACTTGTCTGCAGCCTGGCAGCGCCTGGCCGGCACCTACGTCGAAAACCTGCCCTGGCTTGAGTGCGCAGAGCGCTACGACCGGCCGCACACCTTCCACTACATGGACCCGCCTTATTGGCAGACCGCTGGTTACGGCGTGGACTTCCCGTTTGAAAACTACGAGCGCATGGCCGACTTTATGCGGCGCTGCAAAGGCAAGGTGATGGTCAGCATCAACGACCATCCTGATATTCGGCAGGTATTTGAGGGGTTTCATTTTGAGACGACCGAGATCAGGTACACGACCACGAATCAGCGGCAGGGGAAGGCTGAGGTGACGGGGGAGTTGATAGTGATGAATTGGGAACCAGAGGCGTTGGGAGGTTTGTTTTAGGTTAGTAGATTCGAAACCGTTAGCAGTCCATGACCATGGGCTGCTAACGGCCAAAAGCTGCCTGTTGCATTACAAAAAAACAGGCTACTCTTCAGCCCACAAAGAGCCTATACCGTGCCCAGTGATGCCTCGTTTTGGTCTTTAGCGCGTACTATGTTTTGCCATGTGCATCAATAAACTAAGTCTTATCAAAAATCTCCACGTCGATGGCTCTTGCTTGCAGCGGCGTCACCTTCAACGTCACCTTCAGCCTAGACCTATCCTTGTAGACCAGTCCCCCCGTCAAACCGGCTCCTGCCATCGGCCTGACCACTACATACAGCCTTCAACACAGCCTAGCCACCTTAGGCAGCTTCCCCTCAAACAGGCTCTTACGCAGGGCCCCCGGTCGTATCTTCAGCAATGTCTCCAGCCAAATCTTCACCGGAGTCGTCAGTCGACGCTTGAGTAGGATCCTGAGCCTGTGACGCTACAAACTCTTCATCTAGGGACTCTGCAGGAGCGCCTGCGATACGATCTGCGATGAATCCACGCGTACGCCAAGTAGCACGCACGAAGGACTCGAACGTAACATCGCCACTCAGCTCCAGTTCGTCGGCATGATCGGTCACGATGATCTGCGGCATCATTCCAGTTGCGTCTTTTGTTTGCTGGCAGAACTCGACAAGCTTATTAAACATGTTGCTGACGGACTGCAGGTCTGCATCTACTCTTGCCGTCGTATTCGTGAGCACGGCCAGTGCTTTTGCGTCAAAGGCCTGGCCATGATCGATCTTTGCAGGGAAATACACTTGTGTTGGCTGATCGAGGAAAAGGATAGGGGGTATTTTGCATCCTTCCTCATGTTTCAACGCAAATACTGAATGGAGAGCTAAAAATAAAGTTAGGTGCGAATATAACCAGTTCGCTCCACTGCCCATTGAACGCAGATACACGTTCCCCATTTCAGTGCTGTCATGCCAGAGATCAAAGTTGTGCAAGTCAAACTTGAGATTGATCGGTTTGTAAGCTTCCTCAAAGTCGAACCCGGCGCCTATGCGAGCCATTTCACTGTTGATCAGATCGCTTAGATCACTCATCTTATTGGGAACATTATAAGCGTCTAAGCGTGGCTTGATTTCCAGGAGCTTATTTTTGATTGTCAGCAGAGTGCCGTCGACTTCATATTTTGGCCTGCTGGCATAATCCTCAATAACTATTTCAATGCGATGTTTAACGCGTAATGCAATCTCGCCAACTGTCTTTTTCTTCTTAAGATCGTCTACCTGCTTATCCAGTTGAGTAATCTTGGTCTGAATGCCTAATAACTTCTCCTTTTCTTCTTTATGTTTGGATAGAATCCGTCCTTCCTCTTCGCGAAAGCTCTCACGTGCATAGGAGGAGGTTCTAAGTTCTTTGTTCATCCAGCCAATGGCATCAGTAAGTTTATTCGCTTCGTGTTCAACATGCTGGCTGGGTGAGTCACAAAACGGACAATGTGACTCTTTGATCTCTGCATATTCCGGTAGAGGGATTTCGCTTATATTTTTTGCAAAGTCCTCGGTGAAACTAATTGAAGATCTGACAGCGCTCAATTGATCGTTAAGCTCACGAACCACCAGGGTTTGATTTGACCTCTGTTGCTCTAGCTCCTTTTTCTGTACGGCATAATCGTCTGCTTGGCTATCAATTCGAACATTAGCATTACTGATTTTTTCAAGCGAGGACTTGAGGCTGGCCGCGATTTGCGCTCCTGTCAAAGCTGTTAAAGGAGTGCCTGCGGCTGACTTATACTCTGCAAGTAATTCATCTACTTTCTTGATGAATTTGTCTTTTACATCTTTGTTCTTAGGTATCTGTGCCTCAAGCTTCCTCTGGTCTGCCTTAAGAGCATTGTATTCCTGGGACAACCAGAAATAATCTTGATCCACAAAGTTCATGAATATATTGAGGTGATCAATAACCTGCTCACGTTTTTCCTTCTCGTCAAAACGATAGAAAAGAGCATGTTTGTTAGCCACAAGATTCTGGTGCTGCAACATGAAAGAGACAAAGCTACGAACAGAGGGCGTCGCGCTTTTGCTCTTACCAAACGCCCTGCCACTTTGATCTTCATCAATATCCGTCATTGTTATCGCAAAATGCCGGCCTAGTTCTTTCTTGAAGTCACGTAAAGGCAGAAATAAATTAGGACTGAAGAAGTTTTTAGGCTCTTTCATCCTAGTGAGGATTTCATCTAATGTGCCAGGAACTTCACTGATGAAGACCCGATCACTAATTCTGTCACGAGCCAGAACGACAGTTTGGCTCTCAAACTGCAGGATAGTGAAGTAATATTTTGAGCGCTGCGTTATAACCCCTTTGGGGATAGTGTCATCACTATTGCCGAAGCAGAAATCAAAAATCTCAATGATGGCGCTTTTACCCATCGAAGATTTTCCCGTAATGACGTTCAAACCTGGCTTGAATATTACCTTGTGTATTTCGTTGTCGTGATCAATCACGCCAACTGACTTGACGAAACACTTCATAACTGAGCAATCCCTAGCGACTTATATATATGCTGTGGCTCTCTATCTTCAAGTATTCTTGCAAGCTTTCGAGCCGATGCAATCTTTCTCTCCACACCCTGCAGGTGTGGGAATTTCTTGGCGGTCGGCTTTACAGCCAAATTTTCGTCAAACTCTAAATATCCAGCACTCTCAAGACTCATGATAGTGACATTAGTGATCTCTCTCAAAGTCTGGATTCTCCTATGCACTCCTGATATCCGGGTCTTATCCGAGATCATGGTTCGCCAGTTGCTGCGCGTGCTCAAGCGGTATAAATAAGCGGATGTGGGTTCATGAAGCACAAGGGGAAGGACAAGGTAGCTGAATAAAATATTGTTTGGGTTTGGTTTTAGTTCGCTATAAAAGGCATGAATAATTGGAGCCATCATAAATGGGCTTCGATGCAGGGTGTGGATATGATCAGATGTTGGAACCTTCATTCCCATAACGTCCATTTACCAGAGTCTCCAATGAAGCTTTTCAGAATCCGCCTCATCCTCGTCATCAGCAAGCATATGCCAGATGCCATTACGGAAATCTAAGCTTGTATCATTGAAGGTGGGTATTTTGTCTGGGGTTTCACCGCAGCGAAGATCGAAGAAACTCTTTGACTCATCACACCAGTACTCTTTAGGCTCACGGCGACATTTCCTCATTGCCGCAGCCCTGAGGCTCACATGACGGTTTAGCTGTTCTTTTTTATAGCGATCAATATCATCCTTCTCTAGGTTGAATCTTTGGAACTCACTGCTGATGGTATGGACAGCAATCATGTGCTCCAAAATCGCCGAAGGAACTCTTGTAGGGTATTTAATCTCATGAAGCTTCTTTACAAACAGACGCTCTGAATAAGACGGCTCGCCCACCTTGTCTTTGAATAGACTCTTATCCACAATTGGAAATCTTCGGGAGTGCCTGCCATACAAGGCATTTAGTGAGGCGATTTGTAAGTCAAAGTCTTCATAGGTAACCTTCCAACTATTCTTGGACTTTTCAGGATCAATCAAGAACCCCATCATGGCCCGGAAATAATCGTCATGTTTATCAGGGTGTACCCCCTTGCAGTGCACACTTTTTACGCGGTCAGCCCGCGTGACTAAATCAGGCTCATCGGTAAGGATGTGGACTTTCTCAACAACATCCAGCAATGTCTGCCTTCTTTCTTCAGCCATCACAAACCGCTGAGCCTGGACAGCCCGCGACGGTTTATCCCCTGAGGCTGAGCTCCTGGCCTCGCTTTGATCAAGGACACCCTGTAGAAGATCTAGCTTCTCCTGAACCGTCAACTGATTCCAGTGACGAAGCTTTGAAACGGCACCGTATGTCTGTGTAGTCAACAAGATCAACTCAGAATACTTTGCCTGTTTAAAATTGGGCGACATCCAGTTTTTCAGTGTATTCCAAAAGTTGATGTGCCCATCTGTCAGGTCTTCGACAAAATCCTTTACTTCAACCTGAACCTCGCCGCTGATAGTGACGTCGCCATAATATTCAAGCCAAAGGGTCTGCCCTTTAGACAGAGCATGGCAATACTCCAGCGTCACTATCAATTGATAGGAAATGGCTTCGAGTAGTCTCGTTGCGTTATTAGCGAGCTTATTCAACACGTCCTCCGCTCATCACGTTATTGTCGTGAAAAGGTGAATTTCACCAGGAGCGTGAGATACAGCCACCCTGGTAAGTCTCATCCAGCAATAAGAAAATCCGCTATAAACGCTGAGGTCAAATACGCCAATCATAGGGACTGTTTATATATACAGTGTTTCAGTGAGCGCTCATTGGATTCTATCGTGATGGCCTTTTATTGGCAAAGAAGCTGGAGAGCCCTAGCCAGCTGGGGGAGCTGGTGCAGCTGCTGATCAAGTCGACCCTAGCGGCTCTTCTGCAGGGAGTAAGTACGTACCATTGTATGAATTGCGATGAAGTGACGCTCTTTGACTTTCTAGACAGAGATAGTGAGGAGAAGTGAGTTAGGTGAAGTGCCCAAGGTGATCGGGTGCCTACCCAGGTCGGTGTGGCGGTCGGAATATTCAAGCCCCAAAAAAAGATATGGCCTTTGGTTCAGAAGGCCAGTTCAATTTGGGACTTGCGCGATCTAAGGAATTGTGGCGATATGCCATCTTTTGCTGGTTAAAGCCCTCTGCCGATGCGAGCACAGGGAAGGCAGATCCCCCGCATTTCCACAGGTATTCATCATGGATCGAAAAATAATTGTTGCGCGTTGCCACGAAATTCAGCTGGCAATGGGGACCAAGGATCACTCTCGGCTTGAGCGCATACCTGAAATGGGCATGGCTGTTCAGCTTGCTCTGCATATCCGTGGCTTGCCCCTGCTGGAATACTCACTTGTTAGGCTAGTAGCATCCAGTTTAATAGGAATTCCGACATTAGCTGTGGAGAGAGTCACGAGGCTTTTGGCTGAAATTGGCTTCGTCCGTCTGATGCAGGATGGAAAAAGCATCAAGTCAGTCTTGCCTACCGTTCCTTTTTTTGAAGAACTCTACGATGGACTCGGAGAGTATTTTGTGAACGAGTCAAAGGCTGATGAATTTGAGACGATGACCTTGCAAATCGTGGATCGGTTGGCAGGAGCACCCCAAAATGCCGATTCGCTAGCATCCGCGCTGGGAGCCGCTCGCAAGGATTTTGACAACAGCATCGAACTGGGCACGAAGAGCAGTTATCTCTTAAAGCAGCGCCACCGTTCTCGCGACATCCTGATGAACCCTACCTACTTCACAGAGAATGCGGATATTTTTGCTGATCAGGTGGCCAAGTCGGGGGCAAAAACCGTTCAAAACACGCTGACGCTACTCAAACGCGCTCAAGGCTGGCCGCTTAAGCTTATTGAGGCGACCGGTGAGATTGGCGGCACAAAGGTCTCCGTCGATGAGATCGCGCTACTCAAACGTTTGGCGCAGGATGGTATGGTTAAGCCGCCTTCGATCGTCACCTCTCACGCCGGTACTTCAATGTTCATGTTCACGCCTACGCCTGGGCTAGCGAACATCAGTCCTCTCAAGCGAGAGCAATATGAACGCGCACTGGCAATTGTATCTGCTGTGAGGCAGGGGGAACTGCTTCCTAATAAATACGCCATTCGAAATCCTGGCGCGTTGCTGTACAGACTGATGACCGACTTGGAGCTCAGACCGACAAGCGACTACGCCGAGCAATATCAGAATCTGGTGTTTTTACGGATTGCGAAACTTGAAAAACTGAGCAACGGCTGGCACCAGCTAAAAGTTATCGATACCCCCGAAAACCGGGAGTCACTACGAATCGCTCACAAGCTTGTTCAAGGTGACAAAATCTCTGATCTTGCCATCGATAAAGAGGCTGTAACGGCGATGACGGGCAGTCAGTCATATGTCGAATCGCTTGTAAGCGCCAAGGTTCTACGCGAACGTGAGACAATTACACTCTCTACTGAGACTCAAAATGAACTAGCCCAATTGCTCCTGGAGGGAATTTAGATGCTGAAGGACAGAGCTCAGAAGGCTACAGCACTTAAATTTTGCGTGTCTAAACGCTGGCTACCTCAGTTGGAGGTGGAGATTGAGCCAAACAATCGAATTGAGCGATCGCGGTACTTGCTTACGGATCTTGATGTGCTGGCCATTTCTGCGTCCCCGGTCGGAATGCATAGTAAGCTCGTCTTTGACTGCAAGAGTGGCATGAGAGAATCTGCAATTGGCAGAGCATTTTGGCTGCGGGGTGTTATGTCCAAGGTTGGCGCAGACCATGGTTTTGTCGTGCTAAATGCCAACCTCAAATTGTCCCGCGATCATCGGGCCAGCGCATCTGACCTTGGCGTGTCTCTGCTTCATGACACTGAATTTGAGGACTTGGCCCAAGGTCTACAAGGTGCGATCCATCTACCAGAAAACTACTCACAAGTAGCCGAAATCGAAGCCTGGGAGATGTTTTTGGGTTTTCGCTCGAAGTCACCAGCATTTGCTGAGTACATGAGCTACGCCGCGAGTTCCTTCTGGACTATTAAAGACTATGGTGAGCAGTGTCGTAAAACTGTCGCACGCTTACGTATATTGAGGCCTGAGCTGGACCCTTCAAAAAGCGATCACGTTGCAATATTTGGCGACGCTCTATGTCTATTTTTGACCTCGCTTTCCAGTCTCGCCAACAAGCTATTTCTGTTGCTAATGCGCCCATCGACAGCCGAAGACTTTTCATCTGCGCTCCTCTCGTCCGTATATGGTGGGTATGAAAATCTGCAAACTGCAAAAAAAATAAGGCAGCTTGCTACGGGACAAAGCGACGACTCAGTAAGTATTTTTCCCGATATTGAGCGATTTGAGCAACTCGTTCGCGAGATTGTGCAGGCCCCTCAGCAAGCGCTCCCAGCCGCTTTACTATCCAGGGAGATCGCCTTTGCCCACATGAGGAATATGCCAGAAACAGGACTGCAGATGGACATTGCTCGGGAGTCACCCTACGCGCCGAAGTTCGTCCTTTTGGCAGCAGAGTACTTACAGCGAGCGGTAAAACTCCCGCCTGAATTCTCAGTACTCTACTCGGACATCGCTTTCTCACTGATGTCGAGAGCGGTGCACGAGTGATCTGAGAGTTCTAAAGTGAAAATGCATTTACCGTCCCTGACATGACGGGTACCGGTGAGATGCGCCTCGAAGGCTTTTTAGGATCGTCTCGACGTCACCGCCAAATCCATATCTAAGGTGGCAATAGTCCCGACTAAGTGGGTCAATTTTGCATCAGCGACAACAGATCGTAACCGTCCGGGCAACACATCTTCCTGACACCTTCGCTTGAGGCGATGGTGTCCACCTAAGTGGACACCATTTTTAGCCTTTTAAGCGGACGCCTATGCAACAAGAACGCCGTTCCTGTTCCAAGTTCTTCAAGGCCCAGATCATAGCCGAATGCGCTCAGTCTGACACCTCGATCGCCAATGTCGCGTGGACCCACAATCTCAACGCCAACTTCGTCCATAAATGGGTACGCGTGCATACGCAGAAAAACCTGATACTTCAAACTGCCTTCATCCCGGTCAAGACATCGCCGCCGATGCCGGTGCCGATGCATCAGTCCCTTCTGCCAGGATCCGAATCGAAGTGCGGCATTCAAAAGGCGTAATCGTGGTGAGTTGGCCGGCAGAAAATGCAGCGGCGTTCAATGGTCTGACTTTTGCCAATTAGCCAGTTCTGAATGACGGAAGCGGGTCGGAAACCGACTGACCCGACCGGCGACTTTTGGCCGATAGCAGCCTGTAACGAAGGGCAGCTATCGACCTAAAGACGTCAGGAGTGTGTGGATTTTTTGAAAAATGGTTTCTGAGGCTATATTAGTCGTCCAAACCAACTCAGATTTTTGTATATGTTGGCAAGATGTTTTCGTAAACATTCATGTATTTTATTTCTATGTCTAACGTTCTTAGATTTTCTCTTATTAAATTTGCGATATTCAGTTGGTTAGTGTTTTGGGGGTCGTACTCTAATTCGAGGAGAATGATGTCTCCACTCGGCTTGATGCTTCTGCCATCTACGTTGTGCGCGAAAAATGTCCACCCGTTATATGCTGGCATTAATTCTATTAATGCTTTTGCGGTGTTTTTTTTGTATTTTAGTACGTTCAGTGTTTTTATGATTAAAGGTCCAGTTCCATTGTTTGTGAGTGATATCTTTATGTGTCCGTTCATATCTCTTAATTGAATTTCTGGAAATGGCCTGAAGGAAAGCTTGTTGTGTTGTCGTTGCATCCATGCAGTCCAACTTGAGACAATTACGGCAAGTAGCGCAATTATGGTTGCTCCGATGCTCAGATATGTTGCTAGGTCTAAAGGTTGTATAGCTGTAGGTACTGACATTGAAGACTCCATTCATAAGTTTTTTGTGTGTTTACCCGGAACTGTAGTCTTGATTTTTAACTCGTCAGTAGACATGGCTTGAATTCAGCTCATCAGCATATCGAATATGTCATATTTTACGGTGCTTTTGGAGGAACCCATTTGCTCTACAGGTAGTTTGAGGGGGGTTCTCGAAAATTTTTGATAGCGAGATGAGAGTTGCCATAGAAATCGACCAACATGGTGAAACCAGTACTACTAGTAGGTGACGAATTCACCGTGCGCATGCAGTTCACGGAAATGCTGGAGGGCCGAAAAGGGGGACGGATTTGTTTTTACCGTGTCCGGTTTTGGCCGAATGTAGACGATCACGCGGCACTGCCAGTTCTGAGTATCTGGAAAGAAAGACTAGGCTGGCGACTTACCAAAATCTGCGCAAAACCTACCCTGAAGGCCACGGTTTACCGTTTGCTTATGCACGAAAAGCCGTTAATTTTGCCATCTGAGATAAGGCTATTTATTCTTTAATTACAATGACTTATGGCGATATAGAATTGAATATGGGGTGCTAGGGGTCGAGTGTTCGAATCACTCCGTCCCGACCATATTTTTCAATGACTTGGCCCAGCCTAATCCGTTGGGCTTTTTCATGCCTAAAAAAGGCCCCTACTTGCACCCCTACCAGCCGGAAACTTGTGCCTGTTATTGCTCGTGGCAATCAGGGCTTGAAGTTTGAGTTTGTGCCCAGGCGAGCATTGCTGCCCAGCACATACCAGCAGTCCTCGTCGTTTAACTGCCATCTTTGAGCCTGTGCCGGGTGATCGCGAGAAGGTGGTCAGTTGGAAGGTATGCCCAGCGGTGTAACAGCAGGACGGGAGACAGGCACATCAGGGACGTGGTCGGTATCGAAATGGCTAGGACCTAGGAGATAAGGCTGCGTGCTGCTCGGCTGACAGGTAATCTGCAAAGCCTGCGTTAGCCTGTGCAAAGCGTCTTAGGGTTTGCCAGATGATCTTTGCCCGTTCGATTCTCAACGTCTTGTTGCGCAATACGCTACGGCCACCCAGTCGGTCACTGGGCCAAACACCACCGCAATACCACCCAGCACAATCAACAGGCGAGCAGCAGATCCTGACGCTTTATCGTTGCTCATCGCCTGATCGCCGAGCGGACCAACGTAATGGCTTGTGGTGTGTCCGTCGTCGTGCCGCAGCCATGGCTTAAACCCATGCAGTCCAGTCCCGGCGCTGATACTTCGAGTTAACTGTTGCCGAGTGCGCGCTTGTGCATTTCGGGCTCTCGATATTCGCGTTTGGGTGACAGCATGCGAGATGGCGCATGAGCAC
>Ga0302347_1001023_pt1 | contig 36663 bp, 38 predicted proteins | sample PhyWR1_FD_202178 | JGI IMG/M metagenome (GOLD analysis project Ga0302347, IMG submission 202178) | Leaf surface microbial communities from wheat plants in UC Gill Tract Community Farm, Albany, California, United States - DLSL W.R1 (v2)... | ecosystem: Host-associated > Plants > Phyllosphere >... | reverse complement strand
ACATCAGTCATTATTTGATGCATCGCTACAACTGGATACGGCCTCATCAATTTAATGGCGGGCTAACGCCGGCTCAGGCCGAGAAAAAACTTAACGTCGTGTCCGGGATTAGTTGACCACTACAGTCAGCGCTCTCGGAACCTGATGGTAAATAATCAGCGGCTATCGGGCCGGTATTGCAACGCTTCGGCCGTACCCAGAAAGCCTGTCCTATGAAGAGGGCGACGTGAGCGAGCCTTGAGCATGGTCAAGCCAACTCTTTGGCAATGCGTAAATTTGGGAAAGGTCCTACTTACTTTCGATAACCACCGCTCCAGGATGCTGCCTGAGGTCAATTAACGGCCGCAAACAGCTTGGCTTCGACCAGGCGAAATGGAGAAAAGTCAGTGACTGAAGGCTATTTCATTGGCTTGGGTGACAAAACCACCTGCGGCGGCAAAGTGTTGGAAGGTGATCCAAGAATCAACATCTATGGCCTTCTTCATGCTTGCGCAGGGGATCGCGTCTCTTGTGGAAAGGACGGGAAAATTTATCGGATCGTCGGCGGTATTTCGCATATGGTGAGTCATGGCAGACATTTGGCCGGCACACTGGATAGTTTCAGCGATTGCCCCTGCAGAGCCCAACTGATTCCCTCGGTGTTCACGGCCAGCTATCAGAACGAAACATCTGCCCCGCAAGCGGCACTAAGGACGGCTCAACCGGCCGCGTCAACGGTAACTAGTCCTTCGGTAGTACCGCGCCAATCTGCGTTTCCCCCGTCAGTACATTCAGCTCCGCCAGCACTCAACCGCGGAGCTGCCCAGGAACCTGGCTTCTATGTGGTGCCCAAAAGCATGACTCGCGAAGCACTGGAAGCCACGCTTTTCCCCGTGCGAGATTCAGCCGTGATGAACAAGTTTCAGACGCTCAACCCTAATCTAGCCGAGGTTAAAACCGGCTCGATGATCGTACTGAGCGACCCGAATAACTTTCAGTGCACCCGTGAAGAAGCACAACTGCTGGAGGCCGCTCAACACGTCAAAAAGTCCCTCGATCCCCTAACACCGGACGAGGCCGATTTTTTACAGCGCCACGGTGCTGAAATCGCAAGTTTTATCGGCCCGACCTCAACTTGGCTTGGCGTCAGTGCAGGGGTGATGGAAACGCACCTGACCAACTTGCGCGATACTCTTCTAGCCATGGAACGCTTGCATCAGAAAAGCTATCTCCAGGACGGCCACCTTAAATCGCCGCAGTTCTTCGCCGATCGCCAGCGTCTGATGGCCAAGCTTGATTCCCACTTACTGAATTCCACCCTCCTACGCAGCCAAACAACATTGGGCGATCACCCAAAGCTGAAAACAGCCCTAGGCATATCCAGCCGAAGCCTAGTGCATCACTGGAACAAGGCCGGTGCGCCGGGGCAGATTCCGGGTTATGCCACCCATGTGGATGCAATCAGTCGTGCTGCCAAGTACATGAAGGCAGGTGGTTACATCGGCATTGGTATTGGCGGTGTGTCCTCGTTGCTGGCTATTCAGCAGGTGTGTAACGGCGACTCCGGGGCGGCTTGCGAGAAAATCAAGTTTACTGAAGGTGGGAAATTCGGAATGTCCACTGCCCTCGGTGTTGGAGGTGGGTTGGCAGGTCAAGTTGCCAGTGCTCCGATCTGCTTGGCGATTGGCGTAGCATCAGGAGGTATCGATGGTGTTGTGTGTGTCGCAGCCATCGTGGGAGCTGGCGCTTGGGTGGGGACAAAGGCCGGTGAAATGGGAGGAGAAGCCATTGGGGAGATAATTTACCAGGCTACTCAACCATGATCAGTGTCGGCACTTGGTCTCCCTGGGCTGCGATCTTTTTTCTGGGGGCTCCAGGCCTGCTCGCAGTGGCCGGTATTGCCCACAGTCTGTACCTGAGCAACCGCCACTTAGACGCTATAAAGGCGGCGTTGAAAAACAGCCGTTATATTTATATTTGGGGAGATAGCTTAGGGAAACGGGGTTTTATTGGGTCCCTCCTGGAGATGGCAAAAATCGCCCAGATGGTCGTGTGGCCAAGGGCATCTATCATTATTGGAGAGGTAAACCCTGCTGATCTCAAAAGCTTCCCACCCTATCTAAAACATCATCTGATCGTAAATATGACGCTAATGATCATTTCTTTCTCTTGGGGGATAGTTGCTGCCCTACTAGTGAAGTTTAAATAGGTTGATGGACGACGACTCCAAGTTGACAACAGCCCTCCCGCGGGAGAAGAACTGTCGATCACGCAAAGCACAGTCAGCCGACACATCAAAACCCTGGAAGCACACTTCGCCTGCCAGTTGTTTCAATGGAACTCCCCGCCGTCAAACACGTGTTATAGGCCGCCATTCGAAACAACCGTCAGCGCTGTCGGAACCGGATGGTAAATAATCAGCGGTTATCGGGCCGGTATTGCAATGCTTCGGCCACATGTCTACGCGCGATGCGGTCCTCTTGCTCTAGGTCCGCCAACGTGCGCGCCACTTTCAACAAACGGTGCGCGGCCCGCAGCGACAGGTTCATCCGCTCGCACGCCGCCTCCAGCCAGGCGCTGTCCACGTCATCCAGGGTGCACTGACTGCGCACGCCCGGTAGGTCGAGGCAGGCATTGGCACAGCCCTGGCGCTGTATCTGCCGCCTGCGGGCTGCGGCGACCAACGCCGCCGCGCTGGCCGTGGTGTCGCCGCAAACCAGGGGCGGGTTGAGCGACGTGGTTTCGCGGGCCACCGTGAGGTGTAAATCAATGCGATCGAGCAGCGGCCCTGAGAGTTTGTTGCGGTAACGCTGAATCTGATCCGGGGTGCAACGGCAGCGGCCCGTGGGCTCGCCAAGGTACCCACAGGGGCAAGGGTTCATGGCGGCCACCAATTGAAAGCGCGCCGGAAAACGGGTTCGGTCTCGAGCACGGGCGATCACAATAAAGCCCGACTCCATGGGCTCTCTCAAGACCTCCAGCACTTTGCGGTCGAACTCAGGCAACTCATCGAGAAACAGCACCCCGTGATGGGCCAGGGTAATTTCACCGGGTTGCGGTTTCGAACCGCCTCCGACCAATGCCGGGCCCGAGGCCGAGTGGTGCGGTTGGCGAAAGGGGCGCTGTGGCCAGCTGGCCAGTGGCACATGGCTGGCAACGGACTGAATGGCCGCCACTTCCAGGGCTTCATGCTCATCAAGGGGTGGCAACAGGCCGGGCAAACGGCTGGCCAGCAAGGTTTTACCGGTGCCCGGTGGCCCGGTAAATAACAGGTTGTGACTGCCGGCGGCGGCGATCAAGAGTGCACGCTTGGCCGCCAGTTGGCCTTGTACATCGCTCAAATCGGGGTACGGCTTGCTCACGTTCAACAAGCCACTGGCCACATAAGGCTCGATCACGGCGCGCCCGGCAAAATGCGCCACCACTTGAAGCAGGTGCTCGACCGCGATCACCGTTAACCCTGAAGCCAGGCTGGCCTCTTCGGCATTTGCCAGCGGCACGACCAGCGCCCGGCCCGCCGCCCGGGCGGCCAATGCCGCGGGCAGTACGCCGCGTACCGGCCGAATTGCGCCCGACAAGGCCAGCTCGCCCAAACACTCGATATGTTCCAGCGCCACCGCCGGCAATTGCCCACTGGCAGCCAGTATTCCCAGCGCGATGGCCACATCAAAACGCCCACCGTCCTTGGGCAGATCGGCGGGGGCCAAATTGAGGGTGATGCGCCGTGCGGGGAAATCAAAACCGGCATTAATGATGGCGCTGCGCACCCGGTCCTTGCTTTCCTTGACCGCCGTTTCGGGCAGCCCGACCAGTGTCAGCGCAGGCAAACCATTGGCAAGGTGCACCTCGACCGTGACGGACGGGGCTTCCACACCCACCTGGGCGCGACTGTAAACGATGGCCAGCGACATGACTCACTCCTTGAGTTCACAAAAAACGCATCCTGCGCGCATTGACGATCAAGGACAGAGTGGAATGGATACGGAATGTGACTTCGCAGGCGAGGGCTGAGGGTGTTTGCCACAGCCCTGCGCGGTCTCTAGCGCCGCCCCGATCTAGCGCCGGATTTGAGCTGTGTCCAGAGTTTGGCGAGCACCTTTTGCAGCACTTGGCATTCCGCTTCATCGAGGCCGCTGGTCAGCGATTCGCACATTTCCCAAAACGCCGGCAGCGCCTGGTCCAACAACGTTCGCCCTTCGTCGGTCAGCTCCAGTGCAAAGCTGCGCCGGTCTTCGGTGCTCAACTTGCGCCGGAGCAAGTCGCGCTTTTCCAGCCAATCCAGCAAACCGGTCACCGTGGAGCGGGTCACGCCGAAATACTCAGCGATGTTGGATGGCGTGATCGCTTGACTCTCCACCAGGCCGCGCTCGGCCAGACCGAAGAACATCAGTACATCAAACTTGCTCTCAGACAGCCCAAACGGCGCGAGGCGGGTATTGGCGCTCTGTTCGATGTCGTCGCACAGCCACAGCATCAATAGACCGAGCCCTGCGCGGGTGTGGCTGGTGCTTTCGGCGGCGCTGGCGCGCATCAGCGCCAAGTGCGGACGCGTCGCGTCAAGAGCCGTCAAGGACTGCGGGCAGCGTTCAGCCGGCGTGGAGGTGGGTGTTTTCGACTGGCGCATGAAGGGTGAAGGCCACGGGGAAGGTTGCCAATCATAACCCATGGAAATAGTATTGTTTGCGTATAGTACGCCTACCGTACTATCTTGATAGTGCCTCGTAACAACCGCGGCTGAACCTCGACCAAAAACTCCCAAGGAACCTGTAATGCCCATGAACGTAATTGAATTGCACCACGTTGGCTTTGGCGTCGACCATGCACAGGCCGATGCCATGCTGGGTTTCTACCGCGACGTACTGGCCCTGCCGCAAGACCCGGCCCGCTGGAAGATCCCCGGCATCTACGGCTCGTGGTTCAACCTGCCCAATGGCACCCAACTGCACATTCTCGGCTGCGAAGGCGTTTCCCGGTACGCCAAGCGGCCGGACCAGGACCCGGTCGCGAACCACTTCGCCCTTGCCGTCGAGGACGTACTCGCCGCCGAGCAAGAGTTGCTGGAGCGCGGTATCGAGTACTTCACCCTCGATAACGTGGCCTCCCCCAACCTCAAGCAGTTGTTCCTGCGCGACCCGGCAGGAAACCTGATCGAACTGCACCAGGCCACCGCCCGCAGCGCTGGCGTCGCGGCGAGCGAGCAGCAAACCGGCCCCACCGACAATCGCTGAATGTGTAGCCAACAGGAGTGAGACATGTATTTCGATATGAAGGCTTTGACCGGCGAGCAACGCAGCAACCTGGTGCACTCCACGGTGATTCCCCGGCCCATTGCCTGGGTGAGTTCGTGCAGCGCTTCGGGGGCGATCAACGTCGCGCCGTTTTCGTTTTTCAATGTGATGTCCGGGGACCCACCGTTGCTGTGCCTGTGCATTGGTTCGCGCGCGGGCGAACCCAAAGACACGGCGCGCAACATCGTCGAGCGCGGTGAATTTGTGGTCAATCTGGTCTCGGCAAATATGGCTGGGCGCATGGCCATCACTTCAATTGATTTTGAGGCTGGGCTCAATGAAGCCGAGGAGGCCGGGCTCGACATGCTCCCGAGCCAGCAAATCGGGGTGCCGCGCATCGGTTCGAGCCCGTGCTCGATGGAGTGCCGGGTGCGTCAGTTGATCGATATCGACGGTGTGCGAACCTTCGTGTTGGCAGACATCGTCGGCGTGCACCTGTGTGACGAAGCGGTCACCGATGTCACGCGGATGTTTATCGACCCCTTGCCAATGGCCCTGATCGGGCGCTTGCACAGCCCCGGCTGGTACTGCGAAGTGTCACCCGATTTCCAGCTCTCCACGCCCACGCTCCCGCAATGGCAGGCCCTGAAAGCTCAAGGGCAAACGCAGCATTTGTTGAACTGGCAAGCCCCACGCCCGGCACATTCTGGAGGCCGCGATGCTGAATGCAACTGACGTGCGCCAAAGCGCCGAACGCCTGGACAGCGCCGAGCGCTCTCGCGAGCAGATTCGCCAACTCTCGCTAAGCCATCCCGAGATGAGCATCACCGATGCCTATGCCATCCAGCGGGCCTGGGTGCAGATCAAACTTGCCCGTGGCCAGCGGATCATCGGCCACAAAATCGGCCTCACCTCAAGGGCGATGCAAATGGCCTCCCAGATTGATGAGCCCGACTACGGCGTGCTGCTTGATGACATGCTCTGGGACGACGGCGGTGAAATCCCCCGCGAGCGGTTAATCCGGCCTCGGGTGGAGGTGGAGCTGGCCTTCATCCTGAACCGTCGGTTGGCGGGCGAGCAGGTGACCTTGCTGGATGTGCTCGATGCCACCCGTTATGTGGTGCCTGCGCTGGAGATCATCGATGCGCGCTCCGAACCGCTCGACCGTGACACTCAGCGGCCGCGCCGGGTGGTCGACACGATTGCCGACAATGCGGCCAACGCCGGGGTCATCCTCGGCGGACGTCCGGTACGCGTCGATGACCTTGACCTGCGCTGGGTGGGTGCCCTGCTGATGCGTAACGGCGTGATCGAGGAGACCGGCCTGGCGGCAGGCGTGCTCAATCACCCTGCCAACGGCGTTGCCTGGCTGTGCCGCCGCCTGGCCGCGTTCGACAGTGGCCTGGAACCGGGACACATCGTGCTCTCGGGCTCTTTCACCCGCCCGGTGCACGCCCACGCAAGCGACACCTTTCATGCCGATTTCGGCCCGCTGGGCAGCGTCGGCTGTCGCTTCGTCTGATCCTTCACTCCTCAGGAGGTAGCCATGCATAACCCCTTCAAACAAGCGCTTAGCAAGGGCGATCCGTTGATCGGCCTGTGGCTGGGCCTGGCCAATGCCTACACGGCCGAGCTGCTCGGTGGCAGCGGATACGACTGGCTGGTGATCGACAACGAGCACGCTCCCAATACCGTGCCCTCGACCCTCGCGCAACTGCAGGCCCTGGCAGCCAGCACAGCCTACGCCGTAGTCCGAGCCGCCAGTGATGACAGCGTAGAAATAAAACGCCTGCTTGATCTGGGTGCTCAGACGCTGCTGATCCCGATGGTCGAAAGCGCCGGGCAAGCGGCGCGGATCGTCGCCGCAACGCGCTACCCGCCAGAGGGAATACGCGGGGTCGGCGCGGCCTTGGCGCGCGCCTCGCGCTGGCAGCAAGTGCCCGATTACCTCGCCAGCGCTGATGCCCAGCTCTGCACGCTGGTGCAGGTCGAAAGCAGGGCCGGCCTGCTGGCCCTGCCTGAGATTGCACGGGTTAACGGCGTAGACGGCGTATTCATCGGCCCCGCTGACCTCGCGGCGTCGCTGGGCCATTTGGGCGACCCCGGCCACCCTCACGTGCAACAAGCCATTACCACTGCCATCGACGAGGTTCGTGAAGCCGGCAAGGCGGTGGGTATTCTCAGCGGCGACCCGGCGATGGCCCGCACCTATTTGCAACGCGGAGCGGTGTTTGTCGCCGTCGGATCAGACGTCGGGTTACTGTCGAACGGTGCCCGGGCCCTGCGCGAGTCGTTTCGCGATATCGCGTAAGTGTTCGACCATTATCCCCCGTGGCCTGTTTGCCAAAGCACGGGGGAATAGTCGCTGTCCGCTACGGCGTTTCTTGAAACGCTCTGTTCCCCAGATCTTCGGCAAACCGCAGCAGGTAGCCATCGGGGTCGAGCACCAAAAAGTTGCGCTCGCCAAACGCTCTGTCGTTGCTGCGATACCAACGTTCTTCCAGAGGTTTGCGCAAGCGGTGCCCTGCGGCTTCGAGGCGGGCGATCACATCGGGGGCGTTCGGGCATTTGATCGACAGGTTAATGCCCCGGCCAAAGGGCGCTTCGAGCGGCCCTACACGCCAGGGCGACTCGTCCGAATAATCCTGCTCCAGCATCAACTGGCTGCCATGAAAGGACAGAAACGCAAAAAGATCCTCGGGCCGCTGGTACTCGATGCTAAAGCCGAGCACCTCCACGTAGAACTGCAAGCTGCGCTCAAGGTTCGAGACGATCATCTCAGGCACAAGCGGGTTCATCACAACCATTTAACACATCCCTGATTTAAGTCCCGGCGCACTGCCTTTGCGCATTACTGCTCGGGCGGCGCTAACCGGGCTTGCAGCTCGGCCACTTGGGCCTCCAGGCTTTCAAGGCGGGCACGGGTGCGCGCCAGTACGACCATCTGGCTATCGAATTCTTCGCGGCTCACCAGGTCCAGTTTGCTGAAGCCACTTTGCAGCAAGGCTTTGAACTGGCTTTCAATTTCGTTGCGCGGCAGCGCGGTTTCGCCACTGAACAAACGTGAAGCTTGGCCACTCAGGGCATCGAGAAGGTCTTTGGGCGCGAGCATGGTTGAGGTCCTCAAAACTGATGGCGCGAGTGTATCACGGGGGTTGAGAGCGCACGGGGCAGGGCTCGGCGCACATTTTTCGCGCACAACCTCAGCGGCTCACGCACCAACTTCGCGCACAAATACCCGGCAAAATCAGGCAATGCGCCACTAACGTCAAATAACTCGCTGTAATTGTTGGCATTTTCAGATATGGCAAGGTTTCTGCTTAGTGACTCATGACTCATGCACTGAAGCAGCAGCTGTGACGAAGGCAGTGCGGGCAGGTGGTTCAAGGACAGTTTTCGTCACCAGCGATTGATCGACGTTGCGCAGCCAGAAGACGGCTGACGAAGCGTTACAAAGCCAGACACTGCGCATAGACTTGAGCCGGGTTTGTTTTCCTGGGGCAAGTCCACCAATTCGGGAGAAGTTTCATGAAGCTAGTCACCGCCATTATCAAGCCGTTCAAGTTAGACGACGTGCGCGAGTCGCTGTCCGAGATCGGCGTTCAAGGCATTACTGTAACTGAGGTCAAAGGCTTCGGCCGGCAGAAGGGTCACACCGAGCTGTACCGCGGCGCGGAATACGTGGTCGATTTCCTGCCAAAAGTGAAGATTGATGTCGCCATTGACGACAAAGATCTGGATCGGGTTATCGAGGCGATAACCAAGGCTGCCAACACCGGCAAAATCGGTGACGGCAAGATTTTTGTAGTGAATCTGGAACAGGCTATTCGCATCCGTACCGGCGAAACCGATACCGACGCAATCTAAGCCGCCAAACCCCAACGCCCCAGGAGAAAACACTATGACTCTGCGTAAATTCGCAGGGCTCGGAGCCCTGCTGTCCGTCGTAATGCCTGGCCTGGCCATGGCGGCAGACGGAGCAGCTGCTCCAGTCCTCAACTCCGGCGACACCGCCTGGATGCTGACCGCCACCGCGCTGGTGCTGTTTATGACCATTCCCGGCCTGGCGCTGTTCTACGGCGGCATGGTTCGCTCCAAAAACCTTCTTTCTGTGATGATGCAGTGCTTCGCCATCACCGGTCTTATCAGCATCCTGTGGGTCATCTATGGCTACAGCATCACATTCGACACCACCGGCATGGAGCAAGGCGTCACCAACTTCAATTCGTTTATCGGCGGCTTCTCCAAGGCCTTCCTGGCGGGCGTCACCCCGGACAGCCTGACCTCATCGACGGCGCTGTTCCCGGAAGCGGTGTTCATCACCTTCCAGATGACGTTTGCCATCATTACCCCGGCCCTGATCGTCGGTGCTTTCGCAGAGCGCATGAAGTTTTCCGCCATGCTGATCTTCATGGGCGTCTGGTTCACGCTGGTCTATGCCCCGATCGCGCACATGGTGTGGAGCGGCGACGGCGGCCTGATGTGGGACTGGGGCGTACTGGACTTCGCGGGCGGCACCGTGGTGCACATTAACGCCGGTATTGCAGGCCTGGTGGCGTGCATCGTGCTGGGCAAGCGTAAAGGCTACCCGACCACCCCGATGGCCCCTCATAACCTGGGTTACACCCTGGTAGGTGCGGCCATGCTGTGGATCGGCTGGTTCGGCTTCAACGCCGGCTCTGCCGCCGCCGCCAATGGCACCGCCGGTATGGCCATGCTGGTGACTCAAATCGCCACCGCCGCCGCCGCGCTGGGCTGGATGTTTGCCGAATGGATCACCCACGGCAAGCCGAGCGCACTGGGCATCGCGTCCGGTGTGGTCGCAGGCCTGGTGGCCATCACTCCGGCGGCCGGTACCGTGGGCCCAATGGGTGCCATCGTGATCGGCCTGGCGTCGGGCGTTATCTGCTTCCTGTGTGCCACCAGCCTCAAGCGCAAACTGGGCTATGACGACTCGCTGGATGCGTTTGGTGTGCATGGTGTGGGCGGTATCGTCGGCGCAATCCTGACCGGCGTATTCGCCGCGCCGGTGCTGGGCGGCTTCGGTACCGTGACCGATATCGGCACCCAGGTCTGGATTCAGTTCAAAGGGGTCGCATTCACCGTGATCTATACCGCGGTTGTGACCTTTATCATTCTCAAAGTACTGGACGCCTTGATGGGCCTGCGTGTAGCCGAAGAGGAAGAGGCGGTTGGCCTCGACCTGGCACAGCACAACGAGCGCGGCTACAACCTGTAATCGCCCAGTAAAAAAATACCCGGTTTGCCGGGTATTTTTTTGTCTGAAATGTAGCGATATTCTCTGCAATAGAATGAAAATTCCCACGCCTGCTGGAAAAGATCCGATCTACGATTAATGATGGGGTGAACGCTTACAGTACAACTCGACTATTAGCTGCTTTGCTTTTTTCTTCAGCACGCTAGAATGCGCGCCGAAGGGGGCAAAACGACACCCCGAGTACGACGAAAACAGGGAAGATCTCCCGACGTTTTCAAGGCCAGCGTACCGAACGACACGTTGGGCACCTGGCAGTGTTATAGCGCGAGCAACGTGAAACACATGGCGCTCGCAAAGCCCTCAACGCTTAATGGGCGAAGAGGCGTAAGACCGGGGTCAACCTGGCGACTTTTTCACCAGTGGCAATCGACAGTGGTCGCAACTGGTCTATAACTAATCTGCTTTACGCAAGTCATGGGGTAGAACATGAGCGACGACGATCTGGAAAATGATGACCTCGAAGTAGGTGACGACGACGAATCCGAAGAAGGTCTTGAGACTGCAGCCGATGACGTGGCTGACGACGATGGTGGCGATGATGCCCCGGCCCCTGCGGCCAAGGGTAAATCCAAGTCAGCGGTGTCGGTTGACGAGTTGCCAAGCGTAGAAGCCAAAAACAAGGAGCGTGATGCTCTGGCTCGTGCGATGGAAGAGTTTTTGTCCAAAGGCGGCAAGGTGCAGGAAGTTGAGGCTAATGTGGTGGCTGATCCGCCCAAAAAGCCTGACAACAAATATGGCAGCCGCCCTATCTAAGGGCTGTTGTTAGCAGTTGGAAAAACCCGCCGTCGCTGCGGGTTTTTTTGTGGCCCGTACCGCCTCGCTCTTCGCCAGCGATACAACATCTTGCAGGAGCGAGCTTGCTCGCGATCTTTTGATCTTTAAAAGAGCGATGGCTTTCAGCTCAGGCGCTTCAATACCGCAGGCAGTTCGCTCAAGCAGCCAATTTCAGCATCCGGTGCCTTGTCGCCCTCCCACTGTTTTCCGCCGGGGTTGAACCACACGGCGCGTAAACCCGCTTGCTGAGCACCCGCAATATCATCTCTGGGGTGGTCACCTATATGCACCGTTGCCTGGGCCTGAGCCTCACCGCGCAACAACGCTTCGTGAAACAGCCGCGCATCCGGCTTGGCCACCCCAATGTCTTCGGCACACAGCACAAAGGCAAAGTGATGCCCCAGCCCAATGCGGTGCACATCAGCGTTGCCATTCGTGACCACGCCCAACGCGTAGTCACGGGCCAATGCAGCCAGGGTCGGCTCGGCCTGTGGAAATACGTCGAGTACGTGGCGTGCCTCGATAAAGGCTTCAAACGCGTCACGGGCCATCACCTGCGCATTGTCGTACCCCGCGTCCTGCAACATCTGCTGCAATATCTGGAGGCGCAAGGCGCTGATGCGGTGCTTGAGGCCCGGCATTTGGACCAGCACCCGCTCGCGGATGGCCTGATACTGCGCCGCCTCAACACCCCCCAAGCGTGATGCGTTTTGGCTCAACCAGTCGCGCAACACCTGCTCGGCTTTGACAATCACCGGCGCGGTGTCCCACAACGTATCGTCGAGGTCGAAGGTAATCAGCTCGATTGTCATTCACTGTCCTTACTGCGTTTGGCCCGTGGGTGGGCGCTGTCATAGACCGATGCCAGATGCTGGAAATCCAGATGGGTGTAGATTTGCGTGGTTTTGATGTCCGCGTGCCCCAGCAACTCCTGCACGGCACGCAAGTCCTGGGAGGACTCCAGCAGGTGGCTGGCGAAGGAATGCCGCAACATGTGCGGGTGCAGGTTCAGACCCAACTCACGTTCGCCGGCGGCCTTGACCCGCAGTTGAATCGCCCGCGCGCCCAGGCGTTTGCCCCGCTGGCTGACGAAAACAGCGTCATCCTGCGGGTTAGCCAGTGCCCGTAGCGCCAGCCAGGTGTGCAACGCCTCGCGCGCCTTTTGACCCACCGGCAACACACGGGTTTTACTGCCCTTGCCGAGCACTTGCACCAGCCCATCGGCCAAATCCAGTTGCTGCAGATTTAACCCCGTCAGCTCAGACAAACGCAGCCCGGAAGAATAAAACAGTTCCAAAATCGCCTGATCACGCTGGGCCAAAAAGTCGTCTTCAACCGCCCCCTCCAGTAACTGCAAGGCACGGTCGGTGTCCAGGGTTTTGGGGAGCCGTCGCTCGCCTTTGGGCGGAGCCAGGCCGTTGGCCGGGTCGTGATCGCACAGGCCTTCGCGGTTGAGGTAACGGTAGAGGCCGCGCACAGCCGACAGCAAACGCGCAATGCTGCGCGAAGACTGACCTTGCTGATGCAGGCGCGCCACCAAGTGGCGCATGCGCTGGATATCCAGTGCCGTCCAATCGGGGATAGCAGCTTTGATGCAGAAGGCCAGTACCTTGTTCAGGTCGCGACGATAGGCCTCTAGCGTATGGGCCGACACTTGGCGCTCACTGCGCAGGTGAGCGCAGTAAGCGTCCAGTTGCCGTTCCATTTTTAGCGCACCGAGCGCAGAGCGCCGGTAAAGCGGGGCAGCGTGCGGCCCAAGACTTCAGCAATGTAATTAAGAAACAACGTACCGACCGTGCTCTTGTAGTGCTGAGGGTCTCGGCTGGCCACGGCCAAAACACCGTGCAGCCCCAAGTGATTGAGGGTGACGACCGCCGTTGAACCAATCTGCTTGCGCTGCTCTTCGCCAAACAAAAAGTCCAGCTCATGCTCGCGCAGGCTTCCGCTGACGGCTTTGCCTTCGCTCAGCAAGCCACCCAGGGCACGCTGGGCATCGGCACTGTTGACCCAGCGGCCCACCGGCATCGGGTTGTCCCCAAACAACACCAGGCTGACGAAGGGCACCTGAAAGTCCTGACGCAGGCTGTCTTCAACGGCGATCACCAACTCATCAAGGCTGGTGGCATCCATCAACGCCAGATTCAGGCGGCGGGTCTTTTCAAACAGGCGGTCATTGTCACGGGCCACGTCCATCAGTTGTGACAAGCGATGGCGCATCTCAATGTTTCGCCCGCGCAACAGCTCCAGCTGGCGCTCCACCAGCGACACTGCCGCGCCGCGCTGGTGCGGAATGCGCAACGCCAACAACAGCTCGTCGTGCTGGCTGAAGAAATCCGGATGCGCCTCAAGATAAGCCGCCACGGCCGCAGCCTCGGGGTTTTGAGCACAGGTTTTGAGGTCTGCAGACTGCGGCTGATCGGTCATCGTGGGCACTCACTCATAAACGGACTTGTCCTTCGTAAACACGCATCGCCGGGCCGGTCATGATCACCGAATGGCCTGGGCCGGCCCACTCGATGGACAAGCGCCCGCCGGGCAGGTCGAGGATCAACGGTGAGTCCATCCAGCCTTGGCTGATGGCCGCGACCGCAGCCGCACAGGCACCGGTGCCGCAGGCCTGGGTTTCCCCGGCACCGCGCTCCCACACCCGCAGTTGCCCGCGCTGGCGGTCGACAACGTGCAGAAAGCCGACATTGACCCGCGCCGGAAAGCGCGGGTGATGTTCAATTTTTGGCCCCAGTTCATGCACCGGTGCCGCATTGATGTCATCCACGCGCAGCACGGCATGGGGGTTGCCCATGGACACGGCCGCCAGCTCAACCCGCTGGCCGTCGACATCCAGTTCGTAGCTCAGCGCCTGTTCGTCGGCCACAAACGGAATATCCGCCGGGTTCAAGCGTGGCGGGCCCATATCGACGCTGATCTGCCCATCGCTGCGCACAGTCAGCTCGATAATGCCGCTTTTGGTTTCGACCCTGATTTCACGCTTGGTGGTCAAACGCTTGTCGAGCACAAACCGCGCAAAACAGCGTGCGCCGTTGCCGCATTGCTCCACTTCAGAACCATCGGAGTTGAAGATCCGGTAACGGAAATCTACTTCCGGGTTGCTCGGCGCTTCAACGATCAATAATTGATCAAAGCCCACGCCCGTGTGTCGGTCGCCCCATTGTTTAGCGTGCTTGGGCAAGATATGCGCATGCTGGCTGACCAGGTCAAGCACCATAAAGTCATTGCCCAGGCCGTGCATTTTAGTAAAACGCAGCAACATGGGCTTACTCCGGCAGCAGGCTTTCGCCAGCAAACAGCTCAGCCACGGTTTCGCGACGACGCACTTCAAACGCTTGCTCGCCATCGACCAACACCTCAGCGGCGCGGCCACGGGTGTTGTAGTTCGAGCTCATGACAAAACCGTAGGCACCGGCCGAATGCACCGCCAGCAAATCGCCTTCGGCCAGCGCCAACGAGCGGTCCTTGGCCAGGAAGTCACCGGTTTCACAGATCGGCCCAACGATATCGTAAAGGCGCGCTTCGGTGTCACGTGGGCGCACGGCGGTCACGTCCATCCAGGCCTGGTACAGCGCCGGGCGGATCAAGTCGTTCATGGCCGCATCGACGATGGCGAAATCCTTGTGTTCGTTGTGCTTGAGGTACTCAACCTGAGTCAGCAGCACGCCCGCGTTGGCCACAATGAAGCGGCCCGGCTCAAACACCAGCGCAAGGTCACGGCCTTCAATGCGCTCGCGCACGGCTTTGATGTAATCGCCCGCCAACGGCGGCTCTTCATCGCGATAACGCACACCCAGGCCACCACCGAGGTCGATATGGCGCAGGTAAATGCCGCAGTCGATCAGACGATCGACCAGTGCCAGCAAGCGATCAAGCGCGTCAATAAACGGTTCGAGGGTGGTCAGTTGCGAGCCGATGTGACAATCAACACCGACCACGTCGAGGTTCGGCAACTGCGCGGCGCGGATGTACACATCTTCGGCATCAGCAATGGCGATACCGAACTTGTTTTCCTTGAGGCCTGTGGAAATGTACGGGTGGGTGCCCGCATCAACGTCCGGGTTGACCCGCAGTGAAACCGGCGCACGAACGCCCAGCTCCGCGGCCACGACCTGAAGGCGCTCCAGCTCGTCGGTGGACTCGACGTTGAAGCAATGCACGCCCACTTCCAACGCGCGACGCATGTCATCGCGGCTTTTGCCGACGCCGGAGAACACAATTTTATCCGCCGAGCCGCCAGCGGCCAGTACGCGTTCAAGTTCGCCACGGGACACAATGTCAAAACCAGCGCCCAGGCGCGCCAGGACATTGAGCACCCCCAGGTTGGAGTTGGCCTTGACCGCAAAACACACCAGGTGCGCCATGCCGCCCAGTGCATCAGCGTAAGCGTTGTATTGCGCCTCGATGTGCGCCCGAGAGTAGACGTACGTCGGCGTGCCAAAACGCTCGGCAATAGCCGTCAGCGCTACACCTTCGGCAAACAGCTCGCCGTCCCGGTAATTAAAAGCGTCCATGGTGTTCCCTTATTCGTGCTTGTGCGATTGCGACGACTTCGCTTGGTCTTCTGGGGATTGGCTGTGATCGGGCAGATACAGCGGTCCTTTTTGACCACAGGCAGAAACAAGGCAGGCGACCGCGACGAGCGCAGCAAGAGAAGAGATCAGGCGCTTCATGGCGAAATCCTTTGAAAAGCATTAATTGCGCCCGAGTATACCGAGCGCCTACCAGCTTGCCTATGCAGCAGACGGCTCGCACAAACTGACCTGTGCGGATAATCAGTAGTGGGCAGCCGTGCCTGGAACAGGGGTTTGCAATCGGCCTGGAGCGCCCGTATCTTGCGAGCTCCGAGCATGACTAGACATTACGAGGTTCCACCATGAGTTTGACTGAAGCCCGTTTCCACGATCTGGTCGATGCAACCCAGGAAAACCTGGAAGACATCTTTGACGAATGTGATTTTGATGTCGATGTTGAAAACTCGGCCGGGATCCTGACGGTCAAGTTCGAGAATGGCAAAGCGCTGATCTTCAGCCGCCAAGCCCCCGTGCTGCAGCTCTGGCTCGCGGCCCCCAATGGCGGGTTCCACTTTGACTACGACGAGAAGCGCAGTTCGTGGAAATGCGACAAAACCGATGAACTGCTCTGCGAAATGGTTGCCCGCCTGACTTTGGAACATGCCGGTGCCGAGCTGGAATTTGACGAGATCTGATTGTGACCACCCCTGCTAAACCTGCAAAACCGTTGTACAGCAACGTCAGCCCGGCGGTGCCGTCACCTTGCATCAGCACCTGCCGGCTGGATGAGCACAAGGTCTGCCTGGGCTGCTTTCGACACGTCGAAGACATCCGGGAGTGGCGCTCGGCAGACGACCAACGCCGCCGGGTAATTTGTGAACAGGCCCGGCAGCGCCAAGGCTGAAACAGCGGCAGGTGAGTGGGGCTCTGCCCGCCCCCCGGCTTGTGTATTTATTTCGCTGTGGTAGTGTCCGGGTTCGCCTCGCACTATCGAGGTTGGTCAAAACCCCGCCATTACCTGGCGGGGTTTTGCTTTTCCGTGCAGAAAAAAGGAGTCTGCCAGGTCATGAGTACTTCACCTTCCATCATCCTCACGCGCCTGGACGTTCAACGTCTGGAGAAGCTGATCGACAACCTCGACGACTCACTGCCGGGTGTTGTTGCATTGCAGGAAGAACTGGATCGCGCCGAAACGATCGTCGGCCACACCGAAGTCCCTGCTGGCGTTGTGACCATGAACTCTCGCGTGCATTGCCGCGAAGAGGGTAGCGCCAAGGATTACCACCTGACATTGGTGTACCCGAAGGATGCGAACGCCGACGAAGGCAAAATTTCGATTCTGGCACCGGTAGGCAGTGCATTACTGGGCCTGCAAGTGGGCCAACACATCAACTGGCCAGCACCCGGGGGGAAAACCCTCAAACTGAAACTGCTGGAGGTTGAATACCAGCCTGAAGCCGCTGGCGACTTCGATCTTTAGTCCCCTCGAAACATAATGTCACAATAATATCACTTCACGCCGTAGCCTCAGGTTGCGGGCACTCTGAGCGTTTTATCCTTGCGGGCAAAACGATCCAGAAACCGGTAGCTGATAGTTAACTCGCGGGCCAATGCCAGACGCTCATGGCAGGCCTGCTCGGTTTCCCACTGCGCATGATTGTCGAGCTGCGACAACTGGCGCTCATCCCAGCCCCATTCTGCGGTCAAGCGCGCCAGTACCCGGTGCTGCCAGCGCGCCGCCGGTTGAACCGCCGTGTCACTGAGCTTGCAATTGGCCTTCAGGTACAAACTGCGGCGCACCAGTTCAAGGCGCTGCAGGTCACCGCTCCCCTTGAGGTAATGCTCAATACGCCGGTAAACCATCACATAAGGGTCCAGCTCATCCAGGTCCAGTCGGTTGGTGTACACCGCATGCTTGAAGTGCAGGCTCAGGCAATTCACTCGCGGGTACTCGCTGGCGTAGACCTCGATCAGCAACAGCTTGAGCACCGACTTGTAAGGTGACTCAAGCCCCTTCAGCAACTGGCGCTGGCCGGCCCCCTGGAACTCATCGACCGGCACGTGCGCCAAGTGCCCAAGGTCAATGACGTCATCGCGGCACAACGCCCGCCCGGCCAGCAACCGCTGGGTAAAGGCGTCATAACGGCCTTCCTCACACCTGGGCACCCACCACCACAGCGGCGTACGCCCCGCGAGCCAGATGGCCGTGCGGTAAAACTCATCCAGCAACAGCGTGGGCTGCATCACGCCGTCATGGTGGGCACTCAATTGAACGTCGTGCTCATCTTCAGCAAGGCGTTGCGCATGGATCAGAAAGAAGTGCACCTCCCCACCCTGGCCCGCCGCCCAATGCTCCAGCCGCTGGCATTTTTTGCGTAAGGCCTGCAGCGCCGCTTTACCCAAACCGGGGTCGTGGCAGATCCAGACATCAATATCGCTCTGATCGGTCTGGGCCAACGTGCCCAGGCTGCCCATTAAAAACAGGCCCTGGATGGGCGCGTGCGCGCTGACCCGAGGGGTGCAGGCAAAGCCGCGAAACAACGCCATTGCGGTGGTCAGCGAAGCGGTAGCCGGCTCGTAGCCCGCCACCCCGGCAGGCGTTGTGTCCGAGACATAACCGGGCAAGGACGGGTGGTTAACGTGAAAGAACAGCGCCATCAGTTCCAGCAGCGTTTGTTGAGACAGCGCCAGACCTTCCATCGCGCGCGCCAGCCGGCCTTGGTTGACGGCCAAAAACCGCCCACGCAGTTCAGTGAGAAGCTGTCGATCAATGCCCTCACCGACGGTCGGGCATGGTTCTGAGGGGCACGTCATACACTCAACCGGGTCGCAGCGCGAGGTAGAGAAGGGGAGGTTAGTGAGAAGGGAGTTTACAACCAGTCATGCGAAAGGATTAAGACCAAAGCGTTTTTGGTGTCAGATTTTTTACCGTGCCAGAAAATGTGCCCGCGGAATCGCGTGTTAATGGATCCCGTGGGCGCGGCGTGGCATCAGGCTTTTTCGGGGGACTTCGTCGTCAGAATCGTCAACAGCGTTTGAGTGTTTTGAGCCGCATCACGACCCAGGCTGGTCAGATAACCGCCATCCGGTTGATCGATCAGTTCTTTTTCGTACAGTCGCTTGGCGGCTGCAATCGCTTTGGGATCAGCGTTTTGATGGACTTTCAGACCCTCTTGGGTACTGTCCAGGTTAAACAGTGCAAGGACTTCCAGTTCGGCAACCAACTCAGGGGTAAACGACATAAGGACTCCAGACCAGGCGGAAAAGACGACAGAAGGCCTAAGGTGATCTCACTTGAGCGGACTGTCCAGCGACAGTTCGCACCTTAATCATGGCCCATGCCGCACCTGCCCCGCGTTGACGCGCAGGCGAGGCAGTTGGAGTGTAGTCCGAGTCTTCAATTGCACCCGATCAAATGAGACCTCGCGCGGCCTTTTAAAAGATCGCAGGCAAGCACGCGCTTGGACGCGTGTCGGCGCATTCAGATGAAAATGATTTTTCAGTTATATAAGCATTCTTAAATAGTATTTTTAAGAATATCCGCGCCTCACTACTATTGCTCCCACGCCAGCCCCCTTAGGCATTCCCATTTTCAGGAGCACACCATGAGCGCATCTCTGCGTAGCGTTGACGGTCAGGACGAAGCCACCATTCTGCGGGAAATCCAGAGCGCGCTACGGGACCTGCGCTTTGGTGCCGTTGAAATCACTGTGCATAACGCGCAGGTGGTGCAGATCGAACGCAAAGAAAAATTCCGTTTGCAGAACCCGGGCCAGAAAAGCAACTGACCGCCCACTAGCGCCCTCGCCTGAGACGCTTATAAAAACTAATAAATGCACACTTTGGAGCCTCACCTATGTCCCTACGCCGTTACGCTCTGGCCGCGCTGGCCAGTGCCATTTTTGCCGGCTCCGCTGTAGCCAAAGACTACGAGTTGTTGAACGTCTCCTACGATCCGACCCGTGAGCTTTATCAGGATTACAACGCCGAATTCATCACGTTCTGGAACCAGTCGCACCCAGACGACAAGGTTAAAATTCAGCAGTCGCACGGCGGCTCGGGCAAACAAGCCCGTGGCGTGATTGATGGCCTGCGCGCTGATGTGGTGACCCTGGCCTTGGCCGGCGACATCGATGAAATCGCCAAACTGGGCAAAACCCTGCCTGAGAACTGGCAAACCCGTCTGCCGGATGCCAGCACGCCTTACACCTCGACCATTGTGTTCCTGGTGCGCAAGGGCAACCCCAAAGGCATCAAAGACTGGGATGACCTGATCAAGAAAGACGTTTCAGTGATCACCCCCAACCCGAAAACCAGTGGCGGCGCGCGCTGGAACTTCCTGGCGGCTTACGCCCACGGCCTGAAAGCCAACGGTGGCGACGAAACCAAGGCCAAGGCGTACGTCCAGGAGCTGTTTAAACACGTGCCGGTACTCGACACCGGCGCGCGGGGCTCAACCATTACCTTCGTCAACAACGGTCAGGGCGACGTGTTGCTGGCGTGGGAAAACGAAGCGTTCCTGGCGTTGAAAGAAGACGGCGGCACTGACAAATTCGAAATCGTCGTACCTTCGCTGTCGATTCTGGCCGAGCCACCGGTTGCCGTGGTGGACAAAAATGCCGACAAAAAAGGCAATGCCGAGATCGCCAAAGCCTACCTCAACCACCTGTACAGCCCGGCGGGTCAGGAGATCGCCGCGAAGAACTTCTACCGTCCCCGTGACGAAGCCGTAGCAGCCAAGTACGCACAACAATTTCCGAAACTGGAGCTAGTCACTATCGACAAAGACTTCGGTGGCTGGAAAACTGCGCAGCCGAAATTTTTCAATGACGGTGGCGTGTTCGACCAGATCTACCAGGCGCAATAACCTGTGGGGTGGGGCTATAAGCCTCGCTGAAAGCTAGAACATAGAGCCCGCGATTGAGTTGCGGGCTTCGTGCGTTAACCAAGGACTCTTATGTCACGTCGTATCTCCCCCGTCATACCCGGCTTCGGGCTGACGCTGGGCTACACCTTGGTGTACCTCAGCCTCATCGTGCTTATCCCTCTGGCGGCCATGTTTGTACATGCCTCGCAACTGACCTGGGACCAGTTCTGGACCATCATCACGGCCCCTCGTGTGTTGGCTGCGCTGAAGCTGAGCTTTGGTACCGCCTTTGCGGCGGCCCTGATCAATGGTGTGATCGGTACCGTGCTGGCTTGGGTACTGGTGCGTTACACCTTCCCGGGGCGCAAGGTCATCGATGCCATGATCGACCTGCCGTTTGCGCTGCCCACTGCCGTGGCCGGTATCGCCCTGACCGCGCTCTATGCCCCCAACGGCTGGATCGGCCAGTTCGCCAACGACCTGGGTTTTAAAATCGCTTACACCCCACTGGGTATTACCCTGGCGCTGACCTTCGTCACCCTGCCGTTTGTGGTGCGCACGGTGCAGCCGGTACTGGCTGATATCCCGCGTGAAATCGAAGAAGCCGCCGCGTGCCTGGGTGCCAAGCCCTTGCAGGTGTTCCGCTACATTCTGGTGCCCGCCCTGCTGCCGGCCTGGCTGACCGGTTTTGCGCTGGCTTTTGCTCGGGGCGTTGGTGAGTACGGCTCAGTAATTTTCATCGCCGGTAACATGCCGATGAAAACCGAAATCCTGCCGCTGCTGATCATGGTCAAGCTGGACCAATACGACTACACCGGTGCCACTGCCATTGGCGTGATGATGCTGGTGGTTTCCTTCATTTTGCTGCTGCTGATCAACCTGATTCAGCGCCGCATCGAAAAACCGTGAAGGGGGCCTGATTATGTCCAGTTCAACCTTAAACGCAGCCAACGCTGCCAACGCCGCCCGCCGTGGCAGCCCGCTGTCGCGACGCCTGTTGATCGGCTTCGGCTGGTCGTTCTTTATCCTGTTCCTGTTGCTGCCCTTGCTGATTGTGGTATCGCAGGGCTTGAAGCTGGGGTTCGGTGCGTTCTTCGACGCCATTCTGGAACCCGATGCGTTATCAGCCCTCAAGCTGACCATCATTGCCGTGGTCATTTCGGTGCCGCTCAACGTGGTGTTCGGCGTCAGCGCCGCCTGGTGCGTGAGCAAATACAGCTTTCGCGGCAAAAGCATCCTGGTGACGCTGATCGACCTGCCGTTCTCGGTCTCGCCGGTGATCGCCGGCCTGGTGTACGTGCTGATGTTTGGCGCACAGGGCTTTCTGGGCCCGTGGTTGCAAGACCACGATATCCAGATCATCTTCGCCTTGCCGGGTATCGTGCTGGCCACCATTTTCGTGACCGTGCCGTTTGTGGCCCGTGAACTGATCCCGCTGATGCAGGAGCAGGGCACTCAGGAAGAGGAAGCCGCACGCCTGCTGGGAGCCAATGGCTGGCAGATGTTCTGGCACGTCACCGTACCCAACATCAAGTGGGGCCTGATCTACGGCGTGGTGCTGTGTACGGCGCGGGCCATGGGCGAATTCGGCGCGGTGTCGGTGGTGTCCGGCCACATTCGCGGGGTCACCAACACCCTGCCGCTGCACGTCGAGATCCTCTACAACGAATACAACCACGTTGCCGCCTTCGCTGTGGCCACTCTGTTGCTGATCCTGGCGCTCTTCATCCTGCTGCTCAAGCAGTGGAGCGAATCTCGCATTAACCGCCTGCGCGCCAGCGCCGCGGAGGAATAAACCATGTCAATCGAAGTCCGTAACGTCAGTAAAAACTTCAATGCCTTCAAGGCCCTGAACAGCATCAACCTGGACATCCAAAGTGGCGAGCTGGTGGCATTGCTGGGCCCGTCGGGCTGCGGTAAAACCACCTTGCTGCGCATCATCGCCGGCCTCGAAACCCCGGACGAAGGCAACATCGTGTTCCACGGTGAAGACGTCTCGGGGCACGACGTGCGCGATCGCAATGTGGGGTTTGTGTTCCAGCATTACGCGCTGTTCCGCCACATGACGGTATTCGACAACGTGGCCTTCGGCCTGCGCATGAAGCCCAAACGCGAGCGCCCGAGCGAAACCCGCATCGCTGAAAAGGTGCACGAACTGTTGAACATGGTGCAACTGGACTGGTTGTCGGACCGCTACCCGGAGCAGTTGTCCGGTGGTCAGCGCCAGCGTATTGCCCTGGCCCGCGCCCTGGCGGTCGAGCCTAAAGTGCTGCTGCTCGACGAACCGTTCGGCGCGCTGGATGCCAAGGTGCGTAAAGAACTGCGCCGCTGGCTGGCCCGCCTGCACGAAGACATCAACCTGACCTCCGTGTTCGTGACCCACGACCAGGAAGAAGCGATGGAAGTCGCTGACCGTATCGTGGTGATGAACAAGGGCGTGATCGAACAGATCGGCTCACCGGGCCAGGTGTATGAAAACCCGGCCAGCGATTTCGTGTACCACTTCCTGGGCGACTCCAACCGCCTGCACATCGGTGAAGACCAGCACCTGCTGTTCCGCCCGCACGAAGTGTCGTTGTCGCGTCACGAGATCGAAGACCACCACGCCGCACAGGTACGTGACATCCGCCCGTTGGGTGCAACCACCCGGGTGACGTTGAAGGTTGAAGGTCAAAGCGAGCTGATTGAAGTGGAAGTGGTCAAAGACCACGACAGCCTCACCGACCTGGCGCGTGGCGAGACGTTGTTCTTCAAACCGAAGGTGTGGCAGAAGGCTTGATGCTGTCGGCGCTGACGAGGGATGAAGGCTGCGATGCGGGTCGCATCGCAGCCTCAACGGTGGCGCTTTAAGGCTTTTTCAGCTTCGGATTGGGGAAGAACTGCACCGCCTGCACTTTAGGGTCCGGGGCTTTCTTCAACGCTGACGTATTGACCCGCGTGCCCAATTCATTGGGCACCGACAACCCTTGCTCATTGAGCGTGTCCGAGTACCCGCACGCCACGCATTCGCGGTGCGGTACGTCGTTCTCGTTCCACATCATCAACTTGTCCGGCTCGCTGCACGCCGGGCAAACCGCCCCGGCGATAAAGCGTTTTTTGGTCACATTCACAGGTGTGTCGCTCATGCTGCTGCGTCCTCGGTCAGACCGCTGTGACGCAGGAGCGCGTCAATCGATGGCTCACGGCCACGGAAATCCTTGAACAGCTCCATCGGAGCTTTCGAACCGCCACGGGCCAGGATGGCCTGACGGAACGCCTTGCCGGTGTGCGGGTTGAACACGCCTTCTTCTTCGAAGCGCGAAAACGCATCCGCCGACAGCACTTCCGCCCACTTGTAGCTGTAGTAACCCGCCGCGTAACCGCCCGCAAAAATATGCGCGAAGCTGTTCGGGAAGCGGTTATAGGACGGCGGGCGCATCACCGACACTTCGTCGCGAATGCCGTCGAGCACCTGCGCCACGCTGCGGCCGTCGCCGTGGGTAGCGTGCAGTTCGAAGTCAAACAGCGAGAACTCCAACTGGCGCACCATCATCAGCCCGGACTGGAAATTCTTGGCCGCGAGCATTTTCTCCAGCAGGTCCTGGGGCAACGCCTCACCGGTTTCGTAGTGACCGGAGATCAGCGCCAGGCCTTCAGGCTCCCAGCACCAGTTCTCCATGAACTGGCTCGGCAACTCGACCGCATCCCACGCCACACCGTTGATGCCGGACACGCCGGCGTGTTCGATCTCGGTCAGCATATGGTGCAAGCCGTGGCCGAACTCGTGGAACAGGGTGGTGACTTCGTCGTGGGTCAGCAGCGCAGGCTTGCCCGCAACAGCCGGGGTGAAGTTGCACACCAGGTTGGCCACCGGGCTTTGCAGCTCGCCCGCCGCGGTGCGACGACGATCACGGGCACCGTCCATCCAGGCTCCGCCACGCTTGTTGGCGCGGGCGTACAGGTCAAAGAAGAAGCGGCCGACAGGCTGGCCGTTCTCTTTGATTTGGAACAGGCGAACGTCCGGGTGCCAGGTGTCGAAGCCTTTGAGCTCAACAATGTCGATGCCGTACAGCGTGTGCACGATGTCAAACAGGCCTTTCAATACCTTGTCGATCGGGAAGTAGGCGCGCAGCGCTTCTTGCGACACGCTGTAACGCTGCTCGCGCAGTTTTTCGCCGTAGAACCCGCTGTCCCAGCTTTTCAGTTCCGGGCAACCTTGCTCTGCGGCATACGCCTGCAACTGTTCGAGGTCGCGGGCGGCAAACGGCTTGCTGCGCTTGGCCAGGTCGCGCAGGAAGGTCAGCACCTGATCCGGCGATTCCGCCATTTTGGTGGCCAGGCTCAGTTCGGCAAAACTGGCAAAACCCAACAGTTGCGCCAGTTCCTGACGCAGGTCGAGGATTTGTTCCATCACCGGGCCATTATCGAACTGGCCGGCATTCGGGCCTTGGTCCGACGCACGAGTGCAGTACGCGGCGTAGACTTCTTCGCGCAAAGCGCGGTCTTGGGCGTAGGTCATGACCGGGAAGTAGCTCGGGAACTCCAGGCTGATCAGCCAGCCGTCCAGGCCTTTGGCCTGCGCCGCTGCGGCCATTTGGGCCTTGGCCGAATCGGTCAGCCCCGCCAGCGCGGCTTCGTCGGTGATGTGCTTGGTCCAGGCCTGGGTGGCGTCCAGCAATTGGTTGGAAAACTTGCTGCCCAACTCCGACAGGGTGCTTTGCACTTCGGCATAACGCTGTTGCTGCGCCGGTGGCAGGTCGATACCCGACAAACGGAAGTCACGCAGCGAATGCTCAAGGATGGTTTTTTGCGCCTGATCGAAATCCGCCACCTGCGGGCTATGGGCCAGCGCTTCGAACGCCTGAAACAGCTCACGGTTCTGGCCCATCTCGGTCGAATACGCGCTCAACGCAGGCAAGCATGCCTCGTAGGCTTCGCGCAGTTCAGCGCTGTTGCACACGGCATTAAGGTGGCTGACCGGGCTCCAGGCCGCGCCCAGACGGTCGTTCAGCTCATCCATGGCCAACACCAGGCCCGCCCAGGTCGGGTGCTGACCTTGCTCGGCGAGGATCTTGCGAATGCCGGCGCGGTTGTCCGCCAGGATCTGCTCGATGGCCGGCTGAACGTGCTCAGGACGGATCGCCGAGAACGGCGGCAGGTCGTAGGACTGCAAAAGAGGGTTGTTCTCGCTCACGATGGGCACCTTGGCTTGAAGAAACATTGGGCCATCTTAATTACAATCGCCGCACTGCGCAGCAACCAGCCCTGCTATCACTGCTAAAGAAGGAAGCTATAGGTGTCTATCCGTTCATTTCAGCAACACACACCGGCCCTGGGCGAACGCGCCTTTGTCGACCGCTCGGCGGTGGTGATCGGCGATGTCGAGATCGGTGCCGACAGTTCCATCTGGCCCCTGACGGTGATTCGCGGTGACATGCACCGCATCCGCATCGGCGCGCGCACCAGCGTGCAAGACGGCTGCGTGCTGCATATCACCCACGCCGGCCCGTTCAACCCCGACGGTTTCCCACTGCTGATCGGCGACGACGTGACCATCGCCCATAAGGTCATGCTGCACGGCTGTACCGTGGGCAGCCGCATTTTGATCGGCATGGGCAGCATTGTGATGGACGGGGCCGTGATCGAAGACGACGTGATCGTCGGCGCCGGTAGCCTGGTGCCACCGGGCAAGCGCCTGGCCAGCGGCTTTCTGTATGTCGGCAGCCCGGTCAAAGCGGTGCGCGAACTGACTGAAAAAGAGAAAGCCTTTTTTACTTACAGCGCCGGCAACTACGTGAAACTCAAAGATCAGCACTTGGCCGAAGGCTACGATCAGCCCGCTTGAGCCGACTTATTTGGAGCCTTACATGCATTACCAGAACGTACTGTTCGACCTTGACGGCACCCTGACCGACCCGCGCGAGGGCATCACCCGCTCCATCCAGTATGGCTTGAGCAAAATGGGCATCGACGAACCGGACCTGACCAAACTCGAGCACTTTATCGGCCCGCCCTTGCTGCAAGCGTTTATGGAATTTTACGCCTTCAGCGAAACCCAGGCCTGGGAAGCCGTGGGCTTCTACCGCGAGCGTTTTGCCGTGACCGGCCTGTACGAAAACCGCGTGTTTGAAGGGGTTACACCGTTGCTTGAAGCCCTTGAAGGCCAAGGCCGGCAGTTGTTTATCGCCACGTCCAAGCCGCAGGTGTATGCCCGCGAAATCGCCCGCCATTTCGATTTCGCCCGCCACTTCAACGAGGTGTACGGCAGTGAACTGGACGGCACGCGCACTAATAAGGTCGAGCTGATTCGCCACTTGATGACCGAACAAGGGCTGGACCCCGCCCAAACGCTGATGATCGGTGACCGCAAACACGACCTGATCGGCGCGCACGAGAACGGCCTGGACGCGGCGGCGGTGGGCTACGGGTTTGGCAGTTTTGAAGAGCTGAATGCGTTTGCGCCCAAGTACCACTTCGCAACCCTGGCGCAATTGCATCAAGCCTTCAAAGGCTAATAAACCGCGAGCACGTTCACGGCCACCGTACGCGCTCGCCCCCCTTTCACCCTCACCAAAATAAATTTTTTGGTTATTACCAAATAGCTTCTTATTCCTTAGCGATTCTAAAAACCCTCCCTATACTGGTTCAGTAATACAAACACAGCGGGAGACGCGCACCCATGGGCAACGAAGCGATTCGCTATTTGATAGTGCCGGGCTGGCAAGGTTCGTCCGACGATCATTGGCAAACCCACTGGCAAAACAGCTTACCGAACAGTGCCCGGGTGGAGCAGGCCGACTGGCTGACACCACGCCGCGAAGACTGGATCGCAGCGCTGGCTGAAGCCATTGCGGCTGACAGCACACCGGTGATTCTGATTGCCCACAGCCTGGGGTGCATCACCGTAGCCCATTGGGCTGAACGTGCGCCCGCCAGCTTGTTAAGCCAGGTGCGCGGTGCGTTGCTGGTGGCCCCGGCCGATGTCGAGCGCCCCACCTGCGCACCCGCCTTGCGTAACTTTGCACCGATCCCCAGCCGGACCTTGCCGTTTCCCAGCCACATTGTCAGCTCTGATAACGACGCGGCCGTCAGCGCACCGCGGGCGATGGCGTTTGCCCTGCAGTGGGGGGCCGAGATTGGCATCATCAGCGGTGCCGGGCACATCAACGTCAAATCCGGCCATCAACGCTGGGAACAAGGGTTTGCCTTTTTGTATCGCCTGCAAACCCGCATTGAGCACGGTGCCCTGCGCCGCGCCTGACTTTTCTGTAACGCCCGCGCCCACCCTTTGGCGGCGGGCGGGAGCCCGCCATGAGCCTGCATGAAACCTTCGGTCAGCCATTGTTGACCTTCCCTGACGCTGAAAAAAGCCCGCTGAGCATCCGCGCCAAGGCGCTGGTGTTTGTAGACCCGCGCTCGCGCCAGCTGCGCAACGACCTGGAGCAATTGGCACCGCGTGCGCTGCCGGTACTGATTCGCGGCGAGACCGGTAGCGGCAAAGAGCTGCTGGCCCGGCATATCCATCGCGCCAGTGACCGTAGCGGGTTATTTGTGTCGGTGAACTGCGGTGCCATCAGCCCCACGTATGCAGACGCCGAATTGTTCGGCTATGCCCCCGGCACCCATAACCGTTCGGCCAGCAGCCGCGCCGGCTGGTTCGGCTCAGCCAATGGCGGCACTTTGTACCTGGACGAAATCGGTGACTTGCCGTTAGCGATCCAGATCAAGTTGCTGGCGGCCCTGGAAACCCATGAAGTCACCCGCGTCGGTGCCCACCAGCCCAGCCCCGTGGACGTGCGACTGGTGGCCGCCACCAGCATCGACCTGACTCAGGCGGTCAACGCGGGCAAGTTTCACGAACGGCTGTATCACTACCTCAGCGAAGGCCGCCTGGATTTGCCCGCCTTGCGCGAACGGCCTGGGGATATTTTGTCGCTGGCCGAATATTTTCTGGGCATCTATAGCCAGCGGTTGAACCTGCCCGTGCCATTTATCAGCGACAGCGCCCAACGGGTGCTGGAGCGCCACAGCTGGCCGGGCAACACGCGGGAGCTGGAGAACGTGATTCACTTTGCGCTGCTGGTGAGTACGGGCGAAGAGATCCAGCCCGAACACCTGAACCTGCCGGATGCATTGAGCCAGATCGAGCTGTTTATCAAAGGGGCCACCGCGCAGGAACTGGCGGCGCTTAAAAACCTGCTGCCCTAGACCAAAACCGCCAGGAGCGTGCTTGCTCACGCTCTTTGGATGGGTAAAGATCGCGAGCACGCGCGCTTCCACAGCGGGGCGAGTCGAAAAAAATCAAATGAACAAAATGGCATAAGAAGCTGAATAAATATTATTGTTCTGGAATAAAGAAACTCGGTATTGTTCGCTTCGTCTTCCAATAAAACCGTCGCATGAACGGTCACACTTAAGGGTATTGCATGAAAAAGGTTCTGTTGTTTACCGCACTGGCGGCTGCTTTGACGGCAGGCCTGGCACAGGCTGGCGAGAAACTGGTGGTGGCGGCGACCCCGGTTCCTCACGCTGAAATCCTTGAGCTGATCAAACCCACCCTCGCCAAAGAAGGCGTGGACCTGGACATCAAAGTCTTCACCGACTACGTACAGCCCAACGTGCAAGTCGCCGAGAAGCGCCTGGACGCCAACTATTTCCAGACCCTGCCTTACCTCGAAAGCTTCAACAAAGGTAAAGGCACCAACCTGGAAACCGTGATCGGCGTTCACGTTGAACCGTTCGGTGGCTACTCGAAGAAAGTCAAAAGCCTGGCCGAATTGAAGAACGGCGCAACCATCGCCATTCCGAACGAAGGCAGCAACAGCGGCCGCGCCCTGATCCTGCTGCACAAGGCGGGCCTGATCGAGCTGAAAGACCCGAACAACGCGGTCTCCACCCCGAAAGACATCGCCAAGAACCCGCACAACTTCAAGTTCAAAGAGCTGGAATCGGCGCTGCTGCCCCGCGTGCTGAACGAAGTTGACCTGGACATGATCAACACCAACTACGCGCTGGAAGCGGGCCTGAACCCGAAAACCGACGCGCTGATCATCGAAGGCTCCGATTCGCCCTACGTGAACTTCCTGGTGGCTCGCCCGGACAACAAAGACAGCGAAGCGATCCAGAAGCTGGCCAAAGCCCTGACCAGCCCAGAAGTCAAAGCCTTCATTGAGAAGAAATACAACGGTGCGGTAGTGCCAGCGTTCTAAACCACGCCCGCCTCACTGAAAACGCCGACGGCTCACACCGCGTCGGCGTTTTTTATGGCGCACGGTTTAAGTGTCGGCCCAGTGCCATGCCGGTTGATCCAGCAACCGCTGGCCCACCACTTCGGTCTGGCCGAGGTTTTTCTCCAGCACGATGCAATTGCATTCGGGGTCTTGCTGCAGCGCGGCAATCAACCGCCGCGCATGGGACACCACCCACACTTGGGTGTGCTGCGACGCCTGAATGATCAACCGCGCCAAGGCCGGCAGCAAATCGGGGTGCAGGCTGGTTTCCGGTTCGTTGAGCACCATCATGGTGGGCGGCCGTGAGGTCAACAGCGCGGCAATCAGCAGCAGGTAGCGCAAGGTGCCGTCCGACAATTCTGCCGCCGACAAGGGTCGCAACAAACCGTGCTGATAGAACTCTATGCCGAACCGGCCGCCGGGCATCACGTTGATGTCCAGGCGGGCACCGGGAAACGCATCGCTGATCGCGCAGTGCAAGGCTTCGGGGTCGCCCAATTCAAGGATGGTTTGCAAGGCCGCCGCCAGATCTCGGCCGTCGTGGTGCAGCACCGGGGTGCGAGTGCCCAGTTGCGGCTGACGCGCAGGCGCTTCGGGGTCGGTGCGAAAGTGATCATAAAATCGCCAGCCCCGAATGGTTTCGCGCAGGCGCACCACTTCAGGGGAGGTGTTCAGGTTGCCGACCTGATCAAACAGGCTGTCGAACATCGGTGCGTGTTGCACCAGCACCTGCCAGCTGCGCCCTTCACGGGCGCGAATCATCGGGCCTTTGCGTTCCACCAGTTCGCTGGCCGGGCGGTAGTAGGGGCCCACCCAGAGGCTTTCATGCTTGATTTGCGGGTCGAGGGCAAACGCCGAGCGCTCCGGGATCGGCAAGCCCAGCGCGATGGCATAGCTGAAGTCCTCTGCGGCAAAACCCAGCCGCAGGCGTTTGGTGTCCTGGCGCACGGTGGCCGTGATATCGACTTCACCGCGCTGCATACCGCGCGAAAGAGTGTGCGGCCCGGCCCAGAACGTCGATTCCAGCCCGCCTTCACGGGCCAGGGCATTGATGACCCCGCCCTGGGCGGTTTCGGCCAACAGCCGCAAGGCCCGGTACAGGTTGGATTTACCGCTGCCATTAGGGCCCGTCACCAGGTTGAGCCGGGCCAGCGGAATCACCAACTGGTTGATCGAGCGGTAATTGGCCACAGCGAGGGTCGTTAGCATGGGCTAGCCTCTTTTTTCGTCACGGGGGCAGGTCACGATGGGCAGCGCATCACGCTCTGGCATTTATATCGCCGCCTACACCCGTTTTTACACTGAATCGCGGTTGGCACATAGAACGCCACGGACTAGGATCCCTGATCTACGCTATCAAGCGTTTCTAAATGTTAAATCAGCATCAGGCAAAGGAGCATGCATGGTGGGTCCACGAAACACAGGGGTTTTGGGCTTGAGCTTGCTGGTGCTGTTAACCGCGTGCGGAAAGGAAAGCCCAAAGGAGCCATTATCGCCTCGCGTCTATGTGCAGCAGGTCAGCAGCCGCGAATATGCTTCGCCCATTCTGCTCAGTGGCGACATTCAGGCCCGGGTCGAGACCCAGTTGTCATTCCGGGTGGGCGGCAAGGTGATCGAGCGCACGGTCGATGTCGGCGATCACATCAAGGCCAACCAAGTGCTGGCACGCCTTGACCCCAAAGACTTGAACATCCAGGTACGCACGGCGCAAGCCAGCGTGGCCGCGCAAAAAGCGCAAGTGGCGCAAACTGGGCAGGCCTATGTTCGTCAGCAAAAGCTACTGCCCAAGGGCTACACCAGCCAAAGCGAATATGACGCCGCCAACGCCGCGTTTCTGAGCGCAAAAAGCGCCCTTGCCGCCGCACAGGCGCAACTGGACAACGCCCGCGAGCAACTGAGCTACAGCCAGTTGGAAGCCGAAGCCCCAGGCATTATTACCGCGCGCCGGGCGGAAGTCGGGCAAGTGGTGCAGGCCACCATGCCGATGTTTACCTTGGCCCGCGACGGGGCCCGCGACGCGGTCTTCAATGTGTATGAATCGCTGTTCATTGAGCCGCCCAAAGACCCCACCGTGCACGTCACCTTGCTGAGCGATCCGAGCATCCAGGTCAAAGGCCAGATCCGCGAAATCACCCCCACCGTGTCAGCTCAAAGCGGCACGCTACAAATCAAGGTACAGCTCGATGAGTTGCCCAAAGGCATGAACCTGGGCTCAGTGGTCAGCATCAACCTCACCCCGGCCCCCAGCCCCAGCATTGAGCTGCCCTGGTCGGCCCTCACCAAAGACGTCAGCGAGCCCGCCGTATGGGTCACGGACGAGAACAGCATCGTGCGTTTGCAGCGGGTCAAGGTGGCACGCTACCTGACCGGCAGTGTGATCGTCAGCGAAGGCCTCAAGGATGGAGAACGTGTCGTGATCGCAGGCGGGCAGTTGCTGCACCCCGGTATCAAGGTTGAGATTGCGCCTCTCCCGGCACAGGGGGCGCAATTATGAGCCGGTCATTGCTCAACCGCTTGTGGCTTGCCCCGCTGGCCGGCGCGCTGTTGCTCGGCTGCACCGAAGAACACGCTGAACCGCTGCCTGTGCGCCCCGCGCTGTATGTCGTGGCGCAGCCCCAAACGAGCGATCAGCTGGGGCGCTTTGCCGGCAATATTGAAGCGCGCTACGAGAGCACGCTGGGGTTTCGCGTACCCGGCCGTATTGTGCGGCGCTATCACGACGTGGGCACACAGGTGAAGGAGGGCGATATTCTGGCCAGCCTCGACCCTACCGATCAGCAAAATAACCTGCGCGCCGCTCAAGGCGACCTGGCCAAAGTGCGCGCCCAACTGATCAATGCCCAAGCCAACGCACGTCGCCAGCAAGAGCTGTTCGACCGGGGCGTGGGCGCAAAAGCGCAACTGGACACGGCCCAAGCCGATCTTAAAACCACCGCAGCGTCGGTGACGCAGGCCGAGGCCGCGGTCAACCAGGCCCAGGACCAACTCAATTACTGCAACCTGCGCGCCGATCATGACGCCGTGATTACCCACTGGCAGGCCGAGGCCGGCCAAGTGGTGAGCGTCGGTGAAGAAGTGGTCACGCTGGCCCGCCCCGAAATCAAGGAAGCAGTGATTGACCTGCCGGGACAACTGGCCGAAGCCTTACCGCCGGGCATTGAGTTCCGCGTAGCGGGGCAACTCGACCCGAACGTCAACACCGCCGCCCACGTGCGCGAAATCGCCCCACAAGCCGACAGCGCCACCCGCACCCGACGCACCCGCCTGACCCTCGACCAAACCCCGGCGGCCTTCCGCCTGGGCAGTTCGGTCAGCGTGACCGTCAGCTACCCCATTGCCGAGCACTTCAAAATCCCGCTGACCGCCCTGCAAGAGGTGGATGGCCGCACGCAAGTCTGGATCATTGATAAGACGGCGCACACCGTCACCCCACAACAGGTCAGCGTGCTGCGCCAACGTGGCAAAAACGTGCTGTTGGCAGGCGGTTTGAAACGCGGCGACTACGTGGTCAGCGCAGGGGTGCACAGCCTCACCCCGGGACAGACAGTCAGACTCGATCTCGATAAGGAAGCCTCACAATGAATGGGAAGTTCAACCTGTCCGCGTGGGCTCTGAAGCACCAGTCGTTCGTGTGGTACTTGATGTTTATGGCGGTGGTCGCCGGGATCTTTTCTTACATCAACCTGGGCCGCGCAGAAGACCCGAGCTTCGCCATCAAAACCATGGTGATCCAGGCCAAATGGCCGGGGGCCACGGTTGATGAAACCCGTTTGCAAATCACTGACCGCATCGAGAAAAAACTCGAAGAGCTGGACACCCTCGATTACGTGCAGAGCTACACCCGCCCTGGCGAATCCACGGTATTCGTGTTTTTGAAAGACACCACCAAAGCGGACCTCATCCCGCACATCTGGTACGAAGTGCGGAAAAAGATCGGGGACATTCGCGGCGACTTCCCTCAAGGCATTCAAGGCCCGGGGTTCGACGACGAGTTCGGTGATGTGTACGGCACCATCTACGCGTTCACCGGCGATGGCTTCACCATGCGCCAGCTGCGTGACTACGTCGAGCAAGTGCGCACCGGCATTCGTGACGTGCCCAACCGCGGCAAGGTCATGACCATTGGTGAGCAGGACGAAACCTTTTACCTGAACTTTTCAACCCGCAAACTCGCGGCTCTGGGCCTGGATCAACAACACATTCTTGAAAGCCTGCAAGCGCAAAACGCCGTGACGCCTGCCGGGGTGATTGAGGCCGGGCCGGAGCGCATGTCGGTGCGCACCTCCGGGCAGTTCCACAGCGTGGCCGACCTGGAAGCCGTCAACCTGCGGGTCAACGACCGTTTCTACCGGCTATCTGACATCGCCGAAATAAACCGGGGCTATGTCGACCCGGCCGCCCCAATGTTCCATTTCAATGGCAAACCGGCCATCGGCCTGGCGATTGCCATGAACGCCGGTGGCAATATTCAAGAATTCGGCAAAGAACTGCAGCAACGCGTCAACGAACTCACCGCGCAGTTGCCCGTGGGCGTCGACGTGCAGATGGTGTCCGATCAGGCGCAGGTGGTTGAGGTGGCCGTCAACGGGTTTACCAGCGCGCTGTTTGAGGCGGTGGTGATCGTACTGGCGGTCAGTTTTATCAGCCTGGGCTTGCGGGCGGGCCTGGTGGTGGCGATTTCAATCCCCCTGGTGCTGGCGCTGGTGTTTGTGTTTATGGAGTTCACGGGCATCGCCATGCAGCGGGTCTCGCTGGGTGCCCTGATCATCGCCCTCGGCCTGCTGGTGGACGACGCGATGATCACCGTGGAGATCATGATCACGCGGCTTGAATTGGGCGAAACCAAAGAGCAAGCCGCCACCTTCGCCTGGCACTCCACGGCCTTCCCCATGCTCACGGGCACGCTCGTGACGGTGGCGGGCTTTGTGCCTATCGGCCTGAACAACAGCTCGGCGGGGGAGTACACCTTTACGCTGTTCGCCGTGATTGCGGTGGCGATGCTGGTGTCGTGGATCGTGGCTGTGCTGTTTGCCCCGGTGCTGGGCGTGCATATCCTGCGCGCCAAGGTCAAACCCAAGTCCGAAAAACCGGGCCGGTTGGCACAGGCCTTCAACACCGGCCTGCTGTGGTGCATGCGCAATCGTTGGTGGACCATCGGCACGACCGTGTTGATGTTTGTGTTGTCGATTTTCGGCATGGGGTTGGTGCAGAACCAGTTCTTCCCGGCCTCTGACCGCCCCGAAATTCTGGTGGACCTGAACCTGCCGCAAAACGCCTCGATTCAGGAAACCCTGAAAGTGACGCAGCGCTTTGAGGAGACACTCAAAAACGACCCGGATATCGTGCGCTGGAGTTCCTATATCGGTGAGGGTGCGATTCGTTTCTACCTGCCCCTGGACCAGCAACTGCAAAACCCCTTCTACGCGCAACTGGTGATCGTCAGCTCCGGGCTGGATACCCGCGACGCCCTGATGGAGCGCCTGAACAAGCGCCTGCGTGAAGACTTCGTGGGCGTAGGCAGCTTTGTCCACACCCTGGAGCTGGGCCCGCCCGTGGGCCAACCCCTGCAATACCGGGTGAGCGGCAATAACATCGACCTGGTGCGCAAGTACTCGCTGGACCTGGCCTCGGTGCTCGACGCCAACCCCAACGTGGGCGAGACCATCTTCAACTGGAACGAGCCAGGCAAGGTGCTGCGCATCGACATTGCCCAAGACAAAGCGCGCCAGTTCGGGTTGTCTTCCGAAGACGTGGCCCAGGTGATGAACAGCATCGTCAGCGGTGCCGCCGTCAGCCAGGTTAAAGAAGATATCTACCTGATCAACATCGTCGGCCGCGCCATTGCCAGCGAACGCGGCACACCGGAAACCCTGCTCAACCTGCAAATCACCACACCGAGCGGCACGTCCATTCCGTTGCTGGCGTTTGCCACCGTGCGTTACGAGCTGGAGCAACCGTTGATCTGGAGCCGTGACCGCATCCCCACCTTGACCCTCAAGGCCTCGGTACGCGGCTCGATGCAACCCACCGACCTGGTCGCGCAGCTCAAGCCTGAAGTCGACAAGTTCGCCGCCAACCTGCCCCAGGGCTACACCCTGCAAACCGGCGGTACGGTGGAGCAAAGTGCCAAGGCCCAAGGCCCGATCGCTCAGGTCATACCGTTGATGCTGTTCCTGATGGCCACCTTCCTGATGATCCAGCTGCAAAGTGTGCAGAAGATGTTCCTGGTGGTCAGCGTGGCTCCCCTCGGCCTGATTGGCGTGGTGCTGGCGTTGGTGCCCACCGGCACGCCCATGGGCTTTGTGGCCATTCTGGGGATTTTGGCACTGGTGGGCATCATCGTGCGTAACTCGGTGATTCTGGTGACCCAGATCGACCAGTACGAACGCGATGGCTTCGACCCGTGGCACGCCGTGATGCAAGCCACCCAACACCGTCGACGGCCGATTTTGCTGACCGCCGCCGCGGCCAGCCTGGGCATGGTGCCTATCGCGCGTGACGTGTTCTGGGGGCCGATGGCCTACGCCATGATCGGCGGCATTATCTCGGCCACCTTGCTCACCTTGCTGTTCCTGCCGGCGCTGTACGTGGCCTGGTACAAAATCAAGGAAAGCAAAGACCCGGCCCCTACGCCTACGTGATGCCTGATGTAGGAACGAGCGTGCTCGCGATCTTTTAAAAATCAAAAGATCGCGAGCAAGCTCGCTCCTATGTATGGACTCGCCCCCCACTGTCAACCCGCTTTTGCCCACTGACACCCGGCTGCATCTATGTATAAGGCCTATTCTAGGAAGCCATAATCGGCTTC
>Ga0302347_1001022_pt1 | contig 36669 bp, 36 predicted proteins | sample PhyWR1_FD_202178 | JGI IMG/M metagenome (GOLD analysis project Ga0302347, IMG submission 202178) | Leaf surface microbial communities from wheat plants in UC Gill Tract Community Farm, Albany, California, United States - DLSL W.R1 (v2)... | ecosystem: Host-associated > Plants > Phyllosphere >... | reverse complement strand
CATCGAATCGCTGGCCATGGATGAAGGCGAGATCTTCAACATGTACCACGAGATCCCGTCGGTCGCTAAAAAGGCAACCTGGGGCCTGAAGTACACCCGTTCGATCTCCGATCCGAAGTTCGAAACCGGCACCGTTGAAACCGACAAAGAACTGCTGCGCAACCTGATCGCCTACTACTGCGTTCTGGAAGGCATCTTCTTCTATTGCGGCTTCACCCAGATCCTGTCGATGGGTCGCCGCAACAAGATGACCGGCGTTGCCGAGCAGTTCCAGTACATCTTGCGTGACGAATCCATGCACCTGAACTTCGGCATCGATGTGATCAACCAGATCAAAATCGAAAACCCGCACCTGTGGGACGCTGAAATGAAGGAAGAAGCGACCCAGATGATCTTGCAGGGCACTCAGCTCGAGATCGAATACGCGCGTGACACCATGCCACGCGGCGTACTGGGCATGAACGCGGCCATGATGGAGGACTACCTCAAGTTCATCGCTAACCGCCGCCTGTCGCAGATCGGCCTGAAAGAAGAATACCCGGGCACCACCAACCCATTCCCATGGATGAGCGAAATCATGGACTTGAAGAAAGAGAAGAACTTCTTCGAGACGCGGGTGATCGAGTACCAGACTGGCGGCGCGTTGAGCTGGGATTGATCCCTGGCTTGAACTGACTGCTGATAAAAGGGGCTGCCGCGAGGTGGCCCTTTTTTGTTTTCAAGATGTCGCCCCCTGTAGCAGTTGACGAGCCTGCGAGGCTACGTCCGACTGCGCAGCAGTCGTAAAACCTCAAGGCCAGATCAAAAGATCGCGAGGCAAGCTCGCTCCTACAAAAACATCGCCCGCCCTGTCGTTGTTGAAGAGCCTTGCGAGGCAACACCGGCTGCGCAGAATGGTTTATATCGAAGTTTTCGACCGTTGCTTACCGCGCAAACGGGCTTGAATCACGGGTTCTCTGCGACCGCACTGATTCAAAAAATGAGTTTGATCGACCTCGAAAACAACTGTATAAAAACACAGTATATTTTCAAGCACTGACTCAGCCCTGGAGATCTCCCCATGCCCAACTCAGCCATGCGCAACACGTTTGAACGCATCATCATTAACCAATTCACCCCGCTGCACTGTGCGCAAGCCCGGGAACTGCTCGGCTGGAGCCTCGAACAACTGAGCGACAAGTCAAAGGTCTCGGTGCCGGCCATTCAACGGTTTGAAGCCTCCGAACGGGTGCGCGATGTCACTCTCCTGGCCCTGGCTTACTCCCTTGAAGCCGAAGGCCTGGTGTTTTTCCCGGGCTTTGCGCCAAGTTGGGCCAGTAACTTTCGCGGCACCACGCCCGACCCAATGGGCCGGGAGGACTTTGCCCTGATCGAGTAAACCGCCCGCACCTCAGAGGCTGGCCTGTTTGGCCGGCACTTCGTCGGTGGCTTGCACGCCAAGCCACCAGGCGCGGCCTTTGTGGGGTTGCATCAGGTTAAAGGCTTCACCCATGGCAGGCGTCGAGATAAGCACATTACGTTCTGCTGCCAACGCCACAATGCGCTCAAACGGTTCGTACCAGGCATGAAAGGCCAAATCAAAGGTGCCGTTGTGAATCGGCAGCAACCATCGGCCTTTCAAGTCGATATGGGCTTGCAGGCTGTGTTCAGGCTGCATATGCACATCGGGCCAGTCAACGTTGTAGGCCCCCGTTTCCATGAGGGTCAGATCAAAGGGGCCAAACTGCTCACCGATCAGTTTAAAACCGTCGAAGTAGCCAGAGTCGCCGCTGAAGAAAATCCGCACGTCATCAATAATCATGACCCACGACACCCACAGGGTCTCGTTGTGGTCAAACAACCCTCGACCCGAAAAATGCTGGCACGGTGTGGCGATAAATCGAATGCCGTCACGTTGTGTTTCTTGCCACCAATCCAGTTGCTGTACTTTGTTTGCAGGCACGCCCCACTTGATCAGCAGGTCGCCCACCCCTAGCGGGGCCAAAAAGTGCTCGGTCTTGGCCGCCAGTTGCAGCACTGTTTTCTGGTCAAGGTGATCGTAGTGGTTATGCGACAGGATTACGCCTTGCAACGGTGGCAGTTCATCCAGGGTGATCGGCGGTGCGTGAAAACGCTTGGGCCCCGCCCACTGAAACGGCGAAGCACGCTCGGCATACACAGGGTCGGTCAGCCAGAATTTGCCCTTGAGCTTGAGCAACAAGGTGGAGTGCCCCAGCCGGAACACACTGAAGTCAGGCGCTTTATCCAACGCTTCGCGGCTCAACGGGGTGACCGGGATCGCTGCGGCGGGCCGAGTGTTTGAAGGTTTTTGGAACAGCATCTTCCAAAAAATGCCCAAGGTTTTGCCCAAGCTTGCGGCGGGCCTGACACCCTGATTTCGAAACTTACCTTGATGCTGCTCGGCAGGCTTAAGCTCAGACTTTGTCGAAGACTCGATTGGCATGCTTCAAAGACTCCAGAAGACAAAGTGCAATTATTACGCTGGTTTTTTGGGCGGTAGAAGGTCAATCGTCATTTTCTAACATCCAAGTGTTAGTTTTAAGGTTATTCCCCTTAAAGCTCAGGCAGAATGCCAGCATCGATGATCGACATTACCTGCACGTTAAACCGACACGTCTGTGTTTAACGAGCGGGTGTGGCATTCCGTGCCTCAACACCTTGCGCAGATACCTATGAACACTCAAAGAGGTAAAGGTTTGTCATTTTCACGGCGCATTTATGTGCCGCGAACCTTTGGCCTGGGAATTGGTTGCCTGTGCGTGATGCCTGCTCTGTACCCATTGAACATGCCCACCTGGGTCTGGGTATTGTTCTTCGCCTCGGGTTTTGCCTGGCCACAACTGGCCTACTTGCGCTCTTCCCGCTCGCCATACCCGTATCGTGCTGAACGCCGCAACATATTGATGGATTCTGTGTTGGGCGGCTTTTGGGCTGCCACCCTGCAGTTCAATCCTCTGCCGGCCATCATTATTGTGTCGATGATGACCATGAACAACGTGGCGGTCGGCGGTGCAAAAATGCTGCTCCGCGGGCTCGTGGCGCAATGCGTGGGCATTGTCATCTCATGGCTGATGTTCGGGATTGCCTTCAACCCTGAGACCACATCGATACAACTCTATGCGTGCCTGCCCATTCTGATCCTCTACCCGTTTACCGTGGGCATGATCAGTTATCGAATGGCTACCACCCTGGCCGCGCACAAGCGCGCCTTCAGCGCCCTCAGCCGTACCGACAGCCTGACCGGCCTGCTCAATCACGGCTCCTGGAAAGACCTGCTGCAACTCAGCTTCCATACCTGCAAGCACACTCACGCAGACGCCACGCTGGCGCTGATTGATATCGACCACTTCAAGCGTATCAATGACACCTACGGGCACATTGTCGGCGACAGCGTGCTGCGCCAGTTCAGCATTGCACTCAAGGAAAACCTGCGCGCAGAAGATCTGGCCGGACGTTATGGCGGCGATGAGTTTTGCGTGATTTTGCCCAACCGCTCGCTGGCGCAGACGCAAGAAATCATGGAGCGTCTGCGCCACCGCTGCTGCGACTTTCGCTACCCCGATGCACCCGAGCTGCGCTTTAGCCTGAGCATCGGGCTGGCCTCATGCCAGGCGGCCTTCACCGACGCCTCGATGTGGCTCAACGAGGCCGACAAGGCGCTGTACATCGCCAAGAACACGGGCCGCAATAAAATCAGCATTGGCTCTGGCGACCTGCTGGCAAACACCGTGCTGGGCGAGCCTTAGCTGAGGCAGCGACGCACCGCTGAAATTTCCGGTACATCTTCGCGCCGCATGTACACCCGCAAGGGTTCTGTGATGTTCAGGCGATCGTCGATATTTTGATCCAGCAACAACTGAATCAACTCGCGCTTGAGGGTCATGGTGTCGGCCCCGACGGCTTGCCAGACAAACTCGCTGGTGGGGGTGATGGCGTCGTCGGCAACATCCATCCCGAATGAGTCCTCGCTAAAACGTACGATGTACTGCTGCGTCTTGCGATTGAATCCGACAAAACCGTGGAGATCGTCGGCGGCCTGGCAGATGAGTTGCGAAGTGATGCGCATGGTAAACCTCTCTCTGGAAACGATGGTTTACACACAAGGTGAATGCTCATCCCTCTGACGGGGACGCTAATGACTCAAAGGGTACGTCACACCTTTGGTTTCAGGCAAAGGGCAAAATTAAGGATGAGTTAAGTTGCCATGGTTACTCTGATCCCACCTAAACAGATCACCCCAGAGGGATTAACCATGAAAGCACTTAACGTCATCTTCGCCGCTACCGCCCTGACCCTGACTGCCGGCCTGGCTCAAGCCGATGTGCGCCCTGACCATATTCCGGGCTTGCTCAAGTCGGGCGAAATTGCCGCTTTTGAGAAACTCAACCAAGCGGCGCTGGACAAGCACCCCGGCGCGACCATCCTCGACACCGAGCTGGACCATTCCTACGGCAAGCTGGTGTATGAAGTTGAATTGCGCGACACCAAAGGCGTGAAGTGGGATGTAGACATGGACGCCAAAACAGCCGAAGTCCTGCAAGACAAACAAGACACCTGATTCCCGCTGTCCATCGCCTGCTATAGGAGCGAGCTTGTCTCGCGATCTTTTGACCTTTTAAAAGATCGCGAGGCAAGCTCGCTCCTACAGGGGTCAGGCGAGCAAATGCATACAATATTTATACAAATTTGTACCGGTATTCCCAGACTGGCTAGAATCATCTTTTTATAACATTCAAGCCGAGATTCTCTTCTATGAGGCCAAGTGCCGCTGCGGATATCGCCACGATTAACCGGATCAGCGCAGTCCCGGCAATCCTTCAAGTCGTTACTGAAATGACCGGCATGCGCTTTGCTGCCGTTGCCCGGGTGACACCTAACAGCTGGACAGCCTGCGCCGTGCTCGACAACTTGGGGTTTGGCTTGAAACCCGGTGGCGAACTGGATCTGGTCACGACGCTGTGCTTTGAAAGCATGAACTCGCAGCAGCCCATTCTCATCGACAAAGCCAGCGAAGACCCGCAGTACCACGACCACCCAACGCCCAGAATCTACCGGTTCGAGAGCTACTTCACGATACCGGTGTACCGCACCGACGGCCGCTTCTTTGGCTCGCTGTGCGCCTTGGATCCTGAACCCGCGACCCTTAAAAACACCTCCATCCAGGCCACACTGGAGTCTTTTTCGCGCCTGCTCTCGCTGCAGATCGAAGCCGAAGAAAACCTGGAACAGGCGCAGTCAGAGCTGGCTCTGGCCCGTGAGCACGCAGAGCTGCGCGAGCAGTTTATTGCAGTGCTCGGCCATGACCTGCGCAACCCGTTGTTCGCCATGACGACTGCGGCTGATCGCTTGCTCTGCAAGTACCCGAACCCTCAAACCCACGATCTTGTGCAACACATCAAAACCTGCGGCCTGCGCGCCTCGCAGTTGGTCGAGGATGTCCTGGATTTCGCCCGTGGAAGGCTCGGCAGCGGGATCCCGGTGCTACTGAGCCCGTGCCCGGACCTCGCGCAAGTGCTAGAACACGTGATCTCGGAAGTCCGCCATATTTACCCTGAGCGGCAGATCGACTCGGCAATCGGCTCGCTAGAAAGCATTGAATGTGACAGCAGCCGCCTGGCTCAGCTGCTATCCAATCTGCTTGCAAACGCCATCGCCCATGGCTCTGCCACAGGTCCGGTGCACATCACCGGGACGACGCAAAACGCACTGTTTGCGCTAAGCGTGACTAACCAGGGCCAGCCGATTCCAGTTGAAGCGCTGCAGCATTTATTTCAGCCTTACTCGCGCCCTGCCAGCAACACCCCGCAAGCCGGTCTTGGCCTGGGTTTGTACATTGCCAGCCAGATTGCCCTGTCTCACAATGGCCGCTTGAGTGTGATGTCGGACGAACTGCACGGCACCACGTTCACCTTTACCATGCCGCTTTCCCTGCCCCCTGAGGCCTAGCATGACCCGCCTCTGCCCCTACGAAGACCTTAACGCTGAGCAGCGCGAGCAACTGCTCGGCATTGAGGTGCTGCCAGAACAGTTACCGTTCAGTGGTGACATCGCATGCGCCTTGTACTCATTGCCCGCGCAATGCCATCCGGGGATCAGAGGCTTTGCCCTGTTAATCGATGAACGCCCTGTGGCCTTTATGCTGCTCAAGCGGCATCCGCTGTTGGCGCACTGGGCTGACGCCGGCAGCGCCACGCTGCACGCCTTGCAGGTGCACAGGCAAGTGCAAGGCCAAGGGCTGGGCAAAATCTGTTTGCGCTTGCTCACGCAGGACATCCAGCACTACTGGCCCGACGTCAGTCAGTTGATGTTGTCGGTGAGCCCGGACAACACGTCAGCCCTGGCTTTTTACTTAAGCCAGGGCTGGTCTGAGCGCGGCGAAGCCTATCGGGGTGAGCGGCGTTTGGTGTTGCCTCTCACGCCCTTGCAGGCAAAGCCTGCGGCTTGACCGGCCCCCCGTTAAAACGAGCCTTTGGCAAAACGCGAAGTTGGTAATAGGAAAAACGCCTAAATAAACCTTATTTTTCAGAAAATTCTCTCGCCAGACATCTAGACAAAAGGCCATTACGCCGTTTATTGTCTCGCCGCAGACCACCGCAGTGGTCAACGTCGCTCGGACGGTTCCGGGCGCTTACGTATCAGAGGCATACATGGCAGACCAAGGTTCGCCGCGCCGCTTTGCGCGCATAGATCGACTCCCCCCTTACGTGTTCAACATCACTGCTGAGCTGAAGATGGCCGCCCGACGTCGTGGCGAAGACATCATCGACTTCAGCATGGGCAACCCTGACGGCCCGACGCCGCCCCATATCGTTGAAAAACTCTGCACTGTCGCACAGCGTGAGGACACTCACGGCTACTCGACTTCGCGTGGCATCCCACGACTGCGCAGGGCTATTTCTCGCTGGTACGCCGATCGCTACAACGTGGAGATCGACCCGGAAAGCGAAGCCATCGTCACCATTGGTTCCAAAGAAGGCCTGGCGCACTTGATGCTCGCCACCCTCGACCAGGGCGACACCGTACTAGTGCCGAACCCCAGCTACCCGATTCACATCTACGGCGCCGTGATTGCTGGCGCACAGGTGCGCTCGGTGCCTTTGATTCCGGGCGTGGACTTTTTTGCAGAGCTGGAAAAAGCTATCCGCGGCTCGATCCCGAAACCCAAAATGATGATTCTGGGCTTTCCGTCGAACCCGACGGCGCAGTGCGTCGAACTGGACTTCTTTGAGCGCGTGGTGGCCCTGGCCAAGCAGTATGACGTGCTGGTGGTTCACGACCTGGCCTACGCCGACATCGTCTATGACGGCTGGAAAGCGCCTTCGATCATGCAGGTGCCTGGCGCCAAAGACGTCGCCGTCGAGTTCTTCACCCTGTCCAAAAGCTACAACATGGCGGGCTGGCGCATCGGCTTTATGGTCGGCAACCCGGAACTGGTCAACGCCTTGGCGCGGATCAAGAGCTACCACGACTACGGCACCTTCACCCCGCTGCAAGTGGCGGCCATTGCCGCACTTGAAGGCGACCAGCAGTGCGTCAAAGACATTGCCGAGCAATACCGCCAGCGTCGTAACGTGTTGGTCAAAGGGCTGCACGAGTTGGGCTGGATGGTCGAAAACCCGAAAGCCTCGATGTACGTCTGGGCCAAGATCCCCAAGGCTTACGCCGAGATGGGCTCGCTGGAATTTGCCAAGAAACTGCTGGCCGATGCCAAGGTGTGTGTCTCACCGGGCGTAGGCTTTGGTGAGTATGGTGACGACCATGTGCGCTTCGCCCTGATTGAAAACCAGGACCGTATCCGTCAGGCCTTGCGCGGTATCCGCGCGATGTTCCGCGCGGACGGTTTGAGCGCCAGCTGAACAAATATCTGTAGTCGCTGCCGCAGGCTGCGATAAGGGCCGAAGGACCTTCTGCTTTTGAGGGTTGCTACGCAACCCATCGCAGCCTTCGGCAGCGACTACAAGGTTTCACAACGCTTAAACCACCAACGACAGCAGCATGATGAAGATCAGGCCGACCACCGAAAGGATGGTTTCCATCGCGGTCCAGGTCTTGAAGGTCTCAACCACGGTCATGTTGAAGTACTGCTTGACCAGCCAGAAACCCGCATCGTTGACGTGCGACAGGATCAACGAGCCTGCGCCCGTTGCCAGCACCAGCAGTTCGCGGTTCACGCCCGGAATCATATCCACCACCGGCAACACAATCCCCGCCCCGGTAATGGTCGCCACGGTTGCCGAACCGGTTGCGATACGAATCACCGCCGCCACCAGCCACGCCAGCAAAATAGGCGAGATGTTGGCGTGCACCGCCATGTGACCGATCACGTCACCCACGCCGCTGGCCACCAGCATTTGCTTGAAGCCACCGCCCGCGCCAATGATGAACACGATCGCAGCCGTCGGCGCCAGGCTCGCGTCGAGCAGTTTGAGCACGCGCTTGGAGTCGATCCCCTGTCGCGCACCAAAGGTGTAGAGCGACAACAGCAACGCCAGCAACAGCGCGCTGATCGGGTGGCCGATCATGTCCATCCAGCCGCGGAAGAAGTTGCCCGTGGGCAATGCCACGTCGGCAAATGTCTTCAGCAACATCAGGAACACCGGCAACAGCACCGTGGCCAGGGTGATGCCAAAACTCGGCAGGCTGCTGGACTCCGGCTCGCTGGCCAGTTGGTCGACGAGTTCCTGAGACGGGTTGCCGGGGATGTATTTGGAGATGAACGTGCCGTAAATCGGACCGGCAATAATCGCTGTGGGCAGTGCCACGATCAGACCGTACAGGATGGTTTTACCGATATCCGCCCCGAACACGCCAATCGCCAGCAACGGGCCAGGGTGCGGCGGAACCAGACCGTGCACCGCCGACAAACCGGCCAGCAACGGAATACCAATCTTGATCAGCGACACGCCGGTACGCCGCGCCACGATAAAGACCAGCGGAATCAGCAAAACAAAACCAATCTCGAAAAATAGCGGAATACCGACCAGGAACGCGGCAAACATCATCGCCCACTGCACCCGCTCCTTGCCGAAGGCACGGATCAAAGTGCGGGCAATCTGATCGGCGCCGCCCGAGTCAGCCATCATTTTGCCGAGCATCGTGCCCAGCGCCAAAATGATCCCGACAAAGCCCAGTACGCCACCAAAACCTTCCTGGAACGACTTGAGGATCTGGTCGGTCGGCATACCGGTGGTCAGGCCCAAAAAGGCCGACGCGATAATCAGGGCAATAAAGGGATGTATTTTGAACCGAGTGATCAGCACGATCAGCCCGATGATCGTCACCACTGCATCAAGCAGCAGAAAGGTGTGTTGGGACATGCCTAGCATGGGGCGTCTCCTGCCTTGTTTTTGTTATCAACGACGAATGAACAGCCTGGGGTCACACAGACAGCGCTGTCTTTTTGAAACAAAATCATGACGTTGCCAGTAAAGAATGTTCACGCCACCACTCATGAGAAGCGAGCGCCAACTGGTCAATGTTCAGGGCCGCCGCATTCAGCGTCAGCACCAAGGGTTCCTTGCTCGGCGATTCGAGAGCCGCAAACTGGCTGTCGATGAGCGTCTTGGGCATAAAGTGCCCCGGGCGATGCGCCACACGGTCAGCGGCTACTTGCGGCGTCAGTTCCAGAAACACGAAACCCAGGCCATCAACGGCGGCACGCAAACGCTCGCGGTAACGCAGTTTAAGCGCCGAACAGGTCAGCACCGGGCGCTGGCCACGGGCAATCGCCGTGCGCAGTTCATCGCACAAGCTGTCCAGCCAGCCAGAGCGGTCTTCATCGGTCAGGGGAATGCCGGCGCTCATTTTTTCAATGTTGGCCGCCGGGTGAAAGGCATCGCCTTCAATCGGCGTTGCACCATTAAGATGGCACAACGCCTGGCTCACACTGGATTTGCCGCAGCCGGCAACACCCATGATGACCAGGGCAGTGATAGGTTGGTTCATGAAACACCTCAGTCCGTAGACAGCGCTGTCTGAGTCAAAGCGTTCACTAGCTGAAAGCAAAGCACAAAGACCAGGCTACCGACGTCTATTTCTCATTTTTATGGGGAGACGCCGTGACGCTCTCGACATACAAAGATCTTGAATAATCCCACAGACAATTAGGCAATTGCCGACAGACAAGGACAGCGCTACCTTAGTGACTTGTTTTTTGTTTGGCAAGCCGCCCCGATGACCTCCTCTAAAAACGATAAAAACCCCCGTACCACGGGCCGCCCGACCCTTAATGAAGTCGCCCGACTGGCGGGTGTCAGCCCGATTACCGCCTCCCGCGCCTTGCGCGGTATCAGCAGCGTGGCCACAGAGCTGGCCGAAAAAGTACGCCAGGCTGCCGACGAACTGAACTACGTGGTCAACCCTGCCGCTCGGGCACTGGCCTCGGCGCAAAGCCACTCGGTAGTGGTGCTGGTGCCATCGTTATCCAACTTGCTGTTTATCGACACCCTCGAAGCCATCCACGAGGTCTTGCGCCCCAAAGGTTTTGAAGTGCTGATCGGTAACTATCACTACTCCCGCGAGGAAGAAGAAAACCTGCTGCGCAACTACATGGCGTACCAGCCCCGCGGCCTGTTGCTGACCGGCTTTGACCGCACTGAAAGCTCACGGCGCATGCTTGAAGCGAGCAATACACCTTGTGTGTACATGATGGAACTGGATGCCGGTGCAGGCCTTAATTGCGTTGGGTTCTCGCAGTTAAAAGCCGGTGAAACAGCAGCCCAGCACTTGATCTCAAGCGGGCGTCGACACCTTGCCTACATCGGTGCACAACTCGACCAGCGCACGCTCTTACGCGGCGAAGGTTATCGTCGCGCCTTGCAGGAGGCCGGGCTGTACAACCCGGACCTGGAAGTGCTGACACCACGCCCTTCTTCCGTGGGCCTGGGCGGCGAGCTGTTCTTACAGCTGCTGGCCACTCACCCTCACGTAGACGCGATCTTTTTTGGTAACGACGACCTTGCCCACGGCGCCTTGCTCGAAGCCGCCCGCATCGGGATTAAAATCCCGGAGCGAATTTCCATTCTGGGTTTCAACGACCTGCCTTCTTCCGAGTTCATGGTGCCGCGCCTGAGCAGCATTCGTACGCCTCGAGAAGCCATTGGCCGTCGCGCCGCCGAGCAGATGCTCACATTGATGGCCGGCAACAAGGTGCAACAGCCGGTGCAAGACATGGGCTTTGAGTTGATGCTGCGCGAAAGCACCTGAGTTCGCCGCCGAGCGGCAAGAATTGTCCGCTCGCCCTGCCCCACTCCACCCTCGCCCAGCCTGCGGCCCTTTAAAAATGGGTGTTTGCGACTGGGCACGGTTATTGCCCTGCTAATAGTCATCACCTTTTAGAGGGGCACATTCATGTTGATCAACACGCAGCATACGTCTGCAATTCAAAAGACCCAGCGCACCGACCTCGACCCGGCGAACGCTGCCGCCAGCGCGTTGTACAGCGCGGCCCAGCAGAATGCTCAGCCACTGACCAACCTCCAGGCAACCCCGGCATCCGTGGCCGGCAATGCGCAAGCGGATAACGTCAACGCGGCCTTCGCCAAAACCCGAGTCATGTTGCAGGCCAGCGCTTCAAGCACAGGCACGGCGACCAAGACCTCGGCCACCGACGAGTTCAAGGACTACATGAGCAAGTCACCGGCGCAACGGATTCGCGAGCAATTGCTCAAGGAAATGGGCCTGACGGAAGACGACTTTAAAGCCATGCCGCCAGAAAAGCAGCAAGCGATTACAGACCAGATCACCGCGCTCATGCAGCAAAAAGAAGCGATCAAACAGGCTGCCACCCAGCAGCAGGTTGCTGAGAAGCGCTCAACCGACTTGGTGTGACCGCACATCTCGAATCATAAGCCCGGTAACAGAAGGGCATCGTGGGAGCGAGCTTGCTCGCGATGCTGTCGACGCGGTCTTACCGTTAAACCACGCCGATTCAATCACGAGCAAGCCCGTTCCCACGGGCACGCGCCTCAACTGATCTGCAACGTGGAATTGAACTGGCTGATGGCGTCGACCACATGCCGGGAGCCCTGCTGGATCTCCAGAATCGCCTCCCCCGCCTCATTGGCCAGTGAAACCCCCAGCCCGGTGCGGCTCAAGCTCGATTGCATGCTGTTTACCGCGCTCAACGACAGGTCATGGTTTTTACGCACCACCTCGACAATCTCAATGGTCGCCGCACTGGTGCGCGCCGCCAGGCTCCTGACTTCGTCAGCCACCACCGCAAAGCCACGCCCGTGCTCACCGGCCCTGGCCGCTTCAATGGCCGCATTGAGTGCCAACAGGTTGGTTTGATCGGCAATGCCGCGAATGGTCTGGACGATCTTGCCGATGATTTCCGACTGCTTGCTCACCGCATCGATACTGCTAGCGGCCTCGTTGAGGTCTTTGGAAATAGCCTCGATGGTTTGCACCGTTTGTTGAACCACTTGCGAACCTTTCTGCGCACAGGCGTCGTTTTGCACTGATGTCGCGTGGGCCGATTCAGCGGCGGTTTGCAGGTTGCTGACTTGTGCGGTGATGTCGCTGGCAAACTTCACCACTTTATACAGGCGGCCTTTGGCATCGAATATCGGGTTGTAGGAAGCCTCCAGAAAAACCGTGTGGCCATATTTATCGACCCGTTCGAAACGTCTGGAATGGTATTCACCGCGATTAAGCGACTCCCAAAAGGCTTTGTACTCCGCGGACTCGGCTTCGCTGCGGCGGCAGAACATGCTGTGGTGCTGGCCTACGATCTCTTGCAACGAATAATGCACGGTGTTGAGAAAGTTCTGATTGGCATTGATAACCCGGCCATCAGGGGAAAACTCGATCATGGCCATGGAGCGGCTCAAGGCGTTCACGATGCTCTGGTTTTCGTGCTCTTTATTGACCCGGTCGGTGATGTCGGCCGCCACTTTCATCACACTGAGCACCTGCCCGCTGGCGTCGGTGATCGGCATGTAGCTGGCCTCTAGCCAGATTTCACGCCCTGCTTTGTCGAGCCGGGTGAACGTCCCGCTCAGCGGCGCACCACTGGCCAGGCTCTTCCAGAATTGCGCGTATTCAATGCCGCGCTGGTAAGCGTCTTCGCAAAAAATCCGGTGATGCTTGCCGCGAATCTCGTCGACGGTATAACCCATCGCCCGGCAAAAATTGTCATTGGCCTCAAGAATGATCCCTTCAGGGGTGAACTCGATGATGGCCATTGAACGACTGACGGCCAATGCCTTGGCCTTCATGTCCTCCAAAGAACAACTTAAGCGCTGATTCTCGAGCAGGTCGGCTTTACGACGCGAATTAAACATGACTCAACCCCTGATGATGCTTTCTTGTGATGATGTGTAATTTTCAAGGCACAACAAAACCTCAGCCCATGTAACGCTTGCTGTTTGCATTACAACGAATCAGGGGAAAAGCCACTTCATATTCGGGCCCCTATGGTCCCAAGCATAGACAGGCCTAAACAGGGTGCAAGCAAATTGCCAGCAAGGGGCGACGAAACGCACAGCACGGGCTGCAGGCATCTGCTCGATTCAGTTAGCTGGCTAACTTATGTTTAAAGGTGAATATTCAAAAAAGCTCGCAAAGTGCACTTTCCAATAACCAATAAACACTCAAACGAATACAAATCGAGAGACTTAAATGATTCAGCGCTGTGTATATACTGCGCGCTTATTTTTAACGCCCGTGGACGACATGACCGCCATTGTTTACGCCCCGCTCGAAGCGCCATTGTGGCCATTAATGAACAAGTTTTACCGCGCGCATCAGTCGTCGATGAAGGCCAGTAAAGACGCACAACTGTGGGTTGCACGTCAGCAAGACATCATTGGCGGGTTGTGCCTGCGCTCAATGGCTCATGGTTATTGGCTGACCGGGTTATTTGTTGCGCCCGCGTTGCGTGGGCAAGGGGTTGCCGGGGCATTGGTGAAGGCGTCGGTGGCCGCCTGCGAGGGACCGGTGTGGCTGTTCTGCGACCCCGAGTTGCAAGGCTTTTATGAAGGGCTGGGGTTTAGCGTGGAAGTCGACTTGCCCTATGTGTTGCATGAGCGGCTGGTTCGCTATCAACGCAATAAAGCGATGATAGCGATGGGCCTTGAGCCTACTCTTGCGTGCCCGGCGCCAGCTCCGGGAACAACACCTCAATAAAGCCGAACTTGCTGAAGTCCTTGATGCGTGACGGGTACAGACGGCCGATCAGGTGATCACACTCGTGCTGCACCACACGCGCATGAAAGCCATCAGCAACGCGTACGACGGGATCACCCTTGGGGTCAAAACCTTCGTAACGGATCTTCTCGAAGCGCTCGACCACACCGCGCAGCCCTGGCACTGACAAGCAGCCTTCCCAGTCTTCTTCAACTGCAGGGCTCAAAGGTGTGATCAGCGGGTTGATCAAGATGGTTTGCGGCACGGGTTCGGCGTCCGGGTAACGCTCACTGTGTTCAAAGCCAAAGATCACCAGTTGCAAATCAACGCCAATTTGCGGAGCCGCCAGACCAACGCCACCGGCGTGCTCCATGGTCTGCAGCATGTCGTCGATCAACTGCCACAGCTCTGGCGTATCAAACATCTCGGGAGGCACTGGCTTGGCAACTCGCAGCAGGCGCTCATCACCCATTTTCAAAATTTCACGAATCATAATCAGGCTTCATCTGAAGTGGATTTAAGGGAGTGGTCGCGCCCAAGCCCGGACACATGCGGTGTGTCGTCGGACTCTTCGAAGGTTTTCTCACCCGGATCTTTGCCTTCAGCTGACATGTGCTCGATAACAGCGTTCATTTCAGCCCCCAACAACAATACGGCTGACGAAATATAGAAATACAGCAACAGCACAATGATCGCCCCGATGCTGCCATACATCGCGTTGTAATCGGCGAAGGTTTTCACATAAAACGCAAAACCCAACGACGCAGCGATCCACACCACCACGGCCAACACCGAGCCTGGCGTAATAAAACGAAACTTCTGCTCAACGTCAGGCATCACGTAGTAAATGACCGCCACGGCCACCATCATCAGCAGGATAATCACCGGCCAGCGCAGGATGGTCCACAGCGTGACCACAAACTCCTCAAGCCCCACCTGCCCCGCCAGCCAGCCCATCACTTGCGGCCCAAGCACCATCAACGCAGCAGCAGCCAGGAGCATCCCGGCAATGCCGATAGTGTAGAAAATCGACAGCGGAAAACGCTTCCAGATTGGCCGCCCTTCCACCACGTCGTAGGCGGCGTTCATGGCACTCATCATCAAGCGCACGCCCGCCGAAGCGGTCCACAGCGCGACGACAATACCGAAAGACAGCAAGCCACCCTTCGATTGCTCCAACTGGTCAATCACCGGGTTTACCTGCTCCAGCGCTTGTGGCGGCAGGACCAGTTCGGACTGCAAACGCAGCCAGCTGAAAAAGTCAGGCAAATGCAAAAAACCGATCAGTGCGATCAGAAACAGGATGAACGGGAACAGCGAGAAGAGCATTTGATAGGCCAAAGCCGAGGCGTAGGTCGACATTTCATCGTCGATAAATTCTTTGACCGTACGCACCAACACTTTGCCTAACGGCAGGCCATTCAAGACCGGAAAAATCATAGCGTCTCCTTTCGCCGCTTATAAATTGAGTTCGACACACCCTCTGCAACGGGTTCAGTACGGGGGTTTTACCTCAAAAGTAGTTCAAATGGCGACTTTGGAAATACTTAACCGCAAAACCCATAAAAACGGCCACCTCAAGGATGGCCGTTTTCAGGGCTAGTGACGAAGTCACCCGATTACGCTTTATCGACGGTGTTCTTCACTGCATCTTTGGCTTTACCGACAGTCTGTTGCGCTTCGCCCTTCAGTTCCTGGGCTTTGCCTTCTGCGCGCAGCTTGTCGTTGTCGGTGGCTTTACCCACCGCTTGTTTGACATTGCCTACTGCTTCGTTCGCCATGCCTTTGATCTTATCGCCAGTGCTGCTCATGGGATTTCTCCTAGTGAAAGTTCGGATGTCATTCTCGACATCTAGGTTGACCCGCAGACGCCGAGCAGAGTTTCATTTATTTTCTGTGGCTCATTTCGTCGCGCAGCGCAGGTTGAGCTTTATGTTTGCCCGCTAACCCCTGAGAATGCGCAACGTATTCAGGCTATGGCGCTGAAGATCCGCAATTGTAGGAAGGTTATGAAACTCGATAAAAAGCAGGCCATCGCCCGCAGAAACCAGGAACTTGGCGGCGCGGTATTGGGCGTCAACAACTGCCATCTCGCTACGTTGAACACCAACAAGAACATTTGGTGGTTCGATATTCCTTTGGCCCGCCTGGCCATTGGTCAATACGAATGGGTGCACCTGCTGTTGCACACCCCGAGCACCGATGAGTTGCTGCATTTGAAGGTCACTACCGCTTTCCTGCGTGAAAAACGCGAAGGCATGGTGGTCCGCGCGACGCACAAACGCACGCCGACCATGAGCCTTGAACTGAGCGCAGACAAAGACTCCTTCCTGCAGGACGTGCGTCCAGCAGGCACCGGCGTCAATTTCGCGCAGTTCCTGCAGAAGTAATTGAGTTCACCCTCTGTAGGAGCGAGCTTGCCTCGCGATCTTTTGATCTTTTAAACAGATCGCGAGGCAAGCTCGCTCCTACAGAGGGTGTGCAGCCGCTGCAAAAACAACAAAGCCCCGCAATGCGGGGCTTTGTTGTGTCTGGGCGGGGTTACTTTTTGAGGCCCAGTTTTTTCAGTTCTTCATCGCGCAATTCGCGACGCAAGATCTTGCCCACGTTGGTCGTTGGCAGGCTCTCACGGAACTCGATGATCTTGGGTGCTTTGTAAGCCGTCAGGTTGGCCCGCATGTGTGCCATGACCTGTTCTTTGGTCAGGGTCATGCCCGGCTTGACCACGATGAAGACCTTAATCAGTTCACCGGTTTTTTCATCCGGAATACCAATCGCCGCCGACTGCAAAACACCTGGCAACGAGGCCATGACGTCTTCCAGCTCGTTCGGGTACACGTTGAAGCCCGACACCAGGATCATGTCTTTTTTGCGGTCAACGATGCGCATGTAGCCATCTGGCTGAATTACCGCAATGTCACCGGACTTCAACCAGCCATCGCTGTCCATGATTTCGGCGGTGGCATCAGGACGCTCCCAGTAGCCTTTCATGACCTGCGGGCCTTTGATGCACAGCTCGCCAATTTCACCCAACGGCAACTCTTCGCCCGCATCGTTGATGACTTTGCACAAGGTAGAAGGCATCGGGATCCCGATGGTGCCCACCTGGATGTTCTGGATCGGGTTGACCGACGCCACCGGGCTGGTTTCGGTCATGCCGTAGCCTTCGCAGATAGGCGAACCGGTCACGGTCTTCCAGCGCTCAGCCACTGACAATTGCAACGCCATACCGCCCGACAAGGTGACCTTGAGGTGCGAAAAGTCCAGCTTGCGGAAAGCCTCGCTGTTACACAGCGCAATAAACAAGGTGTTTAGCCCGACAAAGCCGGAGAACTTCCACTTCGACAGCTCTTTGACCATCGCCGGCAGATCGCGCGGGTTGCTGATCAGGATGTTGTGGTTGCCCAGCAACATCATCGCCATGCAATGGAAGGTAAACGCGTAGATGTGGTACAGCGGCAACGGAGTGATGAGGATCTCGCTGCCTTCATTGAGGTTGGAGCCCATCAGCGCTTTGCACTGCAACATGTTGGCGATCAAGTTGCGATGGGACAGCATCGCGCCCTTGGCCACGCCGGTGGTGCCACCGGTGTATTGAAGCACCGCAACATCACTGCTGATCGGGTTGGCTTCCTTAACGGGCTGGCCATGACCTTTGCTCAGGATGTCATTGAACTTGATGGCGTTCGGCAAGTGGTACGCCGGGACCATTTTTTTCACGTACTTGATGACGCTGTTGATCAGCACACGCTTGAACGGCGACAGCATGTCGGCCACTTCGGTGACGATCACATACTTGACCGAGGTCTGCGGCACGACCTTTTCGGCCAGGTGCGCCATGTTGGCCAGGCACACCAACGCCTTGGCGCCGGAGTCATTGAACTGGTGTTCCATTTCCCGCGCGGTGTACAGCGGGTTGGTGTTGACCACGATCAAACCGGCGCGGATGGCTCCGAACACAGCAATCGGGTATTGCAACAGGTTGGGCAGTTGTACGGCGATACGGTCGCCAGGTTGCAGGTCGGTGTGCTGTTGCAACCAGGCAGCAAAGGCGCCTGACAGCTCGTAAAGCTCACCGTAGGTGATGGTTTTGCCGAGGTTACTGAAGGCCGGCTTATCGGCGAAACGTTGGCAAGATTGGCGCAATACCGTCTGAATATTTGGGTATTCGTCAGGATTGATTTCAGCAGCAATCCCAGCTGGGTACTTATCCTTCCAAAAGTCTTCAATCATGGAAGCCCACTCCTCAGCGTCGCGAATTCTTCACCGCATTTGATGCGGTTATTATTTGTTTGATTTTTGTAATGGTAATTCTGGCTTTTTTACTTACCGAGAAGTCACAAAGCGCGCCGAGAGTAGCAGCTTTGCCAGAGGCCGCCTAGAGCCAAAAAAGACCCTTAGCGTCACTTTTCTGACTGTCCTACAATCCTAAGTCACCATTAGAGCCATAACTCTATTTTTGTCAAAACCCGTCTAAACAAAGGCTTACAGCGCCATCAACGCCCTTTTCAAGACGCGCCCCGGTTGATTTCACACTCAATAAAAAAGCCCGCGTGCCAAAGGCACACGGGCATTTGTCGCCTGACTGAACGAATCAGACGGTATCTCGTAACTCGCGGCGCAGGATCTTGCCCACCGGCGTCATGGGCAATGAATCCCGAACCACAATCTGCTTGGGCACTTTGTAGCCGGTGAAATTGTCTTTGCAGTACGCCTTGAGCTCTTCAACGCTCACCCCGCCGGCACGCGGCACCACGAACAATTTGACGGCTTCGCCTGTCCGTTCGTCGGGTACTCCGATAACGGCACAGTTCGCCACCTTGGGGTGAGCCATCACGATGTCTTCGATTTCGTTGGGGTACACATTGAAACCCGAGACGATGATCAGGTCTTTTTTACGGTCAACGATGCGCACATAGCCATCGGGATCAATCACCGCGATATCGCCGGTCTTGAACCAGCCCTCGGCATCCAGCACCTCGGCCGTGGCCTCGGGGTTTTTCCAGTAGCCTTTCATGACCTGCGGGCCTTTGACACACAGTTCGCCGCGCTCCCCCAGCCCCAGTTCAGCCCCGTCATCGTTGATGACTTTCATGAGTGTGCCCGGCACCGGCATGCCCACCGTGCCCAGCCGGGCAAACCCGCCGTAGGGGTTAGCACTGGCAACCGGCGAGGTTTCGGTCAGGCCGTAGCCCTCGACGATGCGGCAACCGGTGAGTTTTTCCCAACGCTCAGCCGTGGCCTTGACCAGCGCCGTGCCGCCCGAGTTGGTGAGTTTGAGTGAGGAGAAATCCAGGGTCTTGAATTCCGGGTGATCCATGAGTGCCACAAACAGGGTGTTCAGGCCCAAAAATGCAGTGAACCGCCAGTTTTTAAGCTCCTTGATAAAACCTGCGATGTCACGCGGGTTGGTGATCAGGATGTTGTGGTTGCCGGTCACCATCATGCACATGCAATTCGCGGTAAACGCATAGATATGGTAGAGCGGCAACGGCGCCACCATGATTTCCTGGCCTTCCTTGAGCAGCGGCAACCCATCTTCGGCATGCTGGGACAAGCAGCCACGAATCTGCTGCATATTGGCTACCAGATTGCCATGGGTGAGCATGGCGCCTTTGGGCAAACCTGTGGTGCCGCCGGTGTATTGCAGCACAGCTATGTCGTCCAGCCTGACTTGCAGCGACCGCAACGGATGCCCTGCTCCCTGCTGCAACACCTGCTTGAAAGGAATGGCCTGCGGCAACCGGTAAGACGGCACGAGCTTTTTAACCTTGTCGACCACCAAGTTGGTGACCCAGCCTTTGACGGTGGGCATCAGGTCGCCCATTTTTGCTTCGATCAGGTATTCGATTTCAGTGTCTTCGAGCACCTCCTGCACGCGCTTGCCAAACATGTTCAGGTAGACCAATGCACGTATGCCCGCACTCTTGAACTGATGGCGCATTTCACGCGAGGTGTACAACGGGTTGGTGTTGACCACCACCAGGCCCGCACGCAATGCACCAAACACCGCAATCGGGTACTGCAGGATATTGGGCATTTGTACCGCGATGCGATCACCGGGCACCAGGTTGGTGTGCTGCTGCAAATAACCGGCAAACGCCGCGCTATGGCGATCAAGCTCGGCATAGGTCAGGGTGACCCCGAGGTTACTGAAGGCAGGCCGGTCTGCAAATTTTTTGCAGGAGCGCTCAAAGACATCCACCACTGAGGTGAAGGCAGTCATATCAATGTCCAGCGGTACGCCTGCGGGACGTTTGTCGTTCCAGAAATCAGGATGCATTGTTTTTATCCTCTTACCTGAGCATGTCTGGCTGCATCGTGATGCAGTAAAAGCACAGCATCCGGACGTTAACAGTTATCAAGTAGTAGGCAAATAAGGCGATCTTCGCCATTTACATCTTGAATCTTATTACTGTGATTTCGCCTGTGGTGCCGTTAATGCGCTATACAGTGCTACGACACCGTGTAAAGGAACTGCCATGAACCCACACACCTTTTGGCTGGAGACGAATGACCGTACAGGGCTTTTCGTGCACCAGTGGCTGCCTGAAGGTAAGCCCAAGGCGATTGTCTTGCTGGCCCATGGCATGGCCGAGCACAGTGGGCGCTATTCACGTTTGGGCCAGGCCTTGAGTGAGGCCGGTTTCGGGCTGTATGCCCACGACCAGCGTGGGCATGGCAAGACGGCAGAACGTGGCACACTGGGCTATTACGCCGATGAAGACGGCTGGTGCGCCGTAGTCAGCGATGTGGCGACCCTTAACCGCCACATTGGCCAGACTCACCCCGGCACACCCGTGTTTATTCTCGGTCACAGCATGGGCAGCTACATCGCCCAGGCGTACTTGCTGCATCACAGTGCCAGCGTGCAGGGTGCGATTCTCAGCGCTTCGAATTCTCAGCCGGTGGCGCTGTATCGCAGCGCCAGCCTGATTGCCCGTTTCGAACGCTGGCGCCAAGGGCCTAAAGGTCGCAGCGCGCTGATCGAGTGGCTGTCGTTCGGTTCATTCAATAAAGCCTTCAAGCCCAATCGCACACGTTATGACTGGCTTAGCCGCGATCCGGTCGAGGTCGACGCCTACGCCAATGACCCGTTGTGCGGTTTTAGGTGCACCAATCAGTTGTGGGTCGACCTGCTCGGTGGCTTGCAGCAAATCAGCAAAGCGTCCAATCTCGTCCAGATTGACTCTTCACTTCCGGTTTTGGTTATCGGCGGCACCTGTGACCCGGTCAGTGAAAGCAAGCGTCTGGTAGATCTGAGCGACGCTTTGCGCAAGGCGGGTATTCAACAGGTGCAACTCAACCTGTACCCCCACGCGCGTCATGAGCTATTTAATGAAACCAACCGCGACGATGTGACGGCTGATGTCATCGCATGGCTGAATCAGGCGCTAAGCTGTTCACGCCCGCCGCGCAGCGAATAATCGAACCACCTATTTTAGAAAAAGACTTTAAAATCAAAACCTTGAAACTAATCACCCGTCACAGGACATGCGCTAGATGACCCAGGTTACCAACACCCCGTACGAAGCCCTCGAAGTCGGCCAGACTGCCAGCTACAGCAAAACCGTCGAAGAGCGTGATATTCAGCTTTTTGCGGCCATGTCTGGTGACCACAACCCGGTGCACCTCGACCCAGAATTTGCCGCAGCCACCATGTTCAAAGAGCGCATTGCCCACGGCATGTTCAGTGGTGCACTGATCAGCGCTGCCGTAGCGTGCGAGCTGCCCGGCCCGGGCACTATTTATGTTGGTCAGCAAATGAGCTTTCAGAAGCCGGTCAAAATCGGCGACACCCTGACTGTGCGTCTGGAGATTCTCGAAAAGCTGCCAAAGTTTCGCGTGCGCATTTCCACCCGTGTGTTCAACCAGCGCGAAGAAATCGTGGTCGACGGCGAAGCCGAGATCATTGCGCCACGCAAGCAACAAACCGTGAACCTGCCGGTGTTGCCAGCCATCAGCATTGGCTGATTGAGCGCCAAAAAAGTGGGAGCGGGCTTGCTCGCGATACAAACAACGCGGTCCTGTTAGAGACCGCGTTGCTGCTATCGCGGGCAAGCCCGCTCCCACATTGGCTTAAGGGCTGAGGTTAAGCCCGGGCACGCGCCTGATTACGCAGTGCTTTAACCTGGTCGTGGTTGCGCTGTACGTTCAAGTACTGACGCTCAACCACATCACGTATGCCCACCAGATTGTGCTTGGAGATTTTCTCCAGCGCTTCTTTATAAGCTTTCAGCGCATGGTCTTCACCGCGCTCGGCTTCGTTGAGCACAGCCTCTTCACCTTTGCCGGTAAAGATCGACTTAACGTCGACCCAACGACGGTGCAGGTCACCGGCTACGCTGGTGCTGGTTTCCGGGTCACCGCCAAGCTTGCGCACTTCGGCCTGAAGCTCAGCTGCGGCCGTGCCGCAATCTGCAGAACGCTTTACAAACAGCGCTTTGAGCTCAGGGTTCTTGATATCTTCGGCGCAGGTCTTGAAGCCTTCCTGGCCATCTTTGCTGGTTTCGATCAGGTCGTTCAGGACAGAGATGGCTTCTTTATTAAGGTCAGTCATTTTTCAATTCCTTGCTGAGTTGAGGATCGTGCAATAGAGATTGCAGTCCTCGTGCCAGCTTTTGAATAAAAATAAAACCTTATAAATCAATAAGTTAACCATTTATCAAAAATTAGCTTCCGGCGGTTTTGCATGATCTGTCAATTGGCCTGCATGCAAAATGCCTGTATTTTCCACCTGTTGCTGCACGCACTGAAGGCCCAGGAATGAACCCCGAAAAACTCGAACTGCTGATCACCCACGAAATGCCCTTCGGCAAATACAAAGGCCGAATCATTGCCGACCTGCCGGGGCAGTACCTGAACTGGTTTGCCCGCGAAGGCTTCCCTAAAGGGGAATTGGGTGGTTTGCTGGCGTTGATGCAAGAGATCGATCACAACGGCCTCTCGGACCTGCTGGACCCGTTGCGGGCCAAACATGGCAAGCCCAAGCCACGTCATTAACGCCACAAATCCTGTAGGAGCGAGCTTGCCTCGCGATCTTTTGATCTTGATCCGAAAGGTTATAAGGCCCCAATCGACAGGCAAAAAAAAGGTGCGCCGACCAAGCGCACCAAAAACCGTAGAACACACAACAATTCGTTACTAGGTCATCAATCCAGCAGTGCCAGTGCCTCGGCGGTGCATTCTTGAATGCGCGCCCAATCACCGTTTTTGATCCACTCGCTGTCGAGCATCCAGCTACCGCCCACGCACATAACGTTTTTCAATGCCATGTAATTGCGGATGTTCGCCGGGCCTACGCCGCCGGTCGGGCAGAATTTCACTTCGCCAAACGGGCCGCCCAGCGCCTTGATGGCGGCGACGCCACCGCTGACTTCAGCCGGGAACAGCTTGAATCGGCGATAGCCCAGGCCATAGCCTTCCATGATGCCGGAAGCGTTGCTGATGCCCGGCAGCAGCGGGATATCGCTAGCCACGCTGGCTTCGAGCAGGTCACGGGTAATGCCCGGCGTGACGATAAATTGCGAACCGGCCTCTTCGGCAGCCGCCAGCATGTGGCGATCCAGAATGGTGCCAGCACCGGTCACCAGCTCAGGGCGCTGATCACGCAGTACGCGGATGGCTTCCAGACCGAACTCTGAACGCAGGGTGACTTCCAGGGCTGTCAGGCCACCAGCCGCCAGCGCATCGGCCAACGGCAAAATGTCCTGCTTACGCGCAATGGTAATCACCGGCAAAATGCGCGCCTTGGCGCACAAATCGTCGATCAGGGCGACTTTATCCGCCATCGAGACGTTGGCAATGCGTGTTGTCATGGCAGCTGATCCTTGGCTCATGGGCACCAGTAAATCTCTAACGTAGGTTGCAGAAAGGCACGAATCGGCAAGGCGGCAATGTCGGTGCCTCCCAGCGCATCGTTGAGGGTGTTCAATTTGCCCTGACCGCTAATCGACAGGACCTTGTTTTTTGCGCTCGCCAACAGACTGCGGCTCATGCTCAAACGCTGATGCGGCACAGTCGGCGCCAGCATCGGCCAGCAGCGACGGGTATTGTCCGGGTTCAACGCTTCGGCCAGATTCGGGCTGTTCGGGAACAACGACGCGGTATGCCCGTCATCGCCCATGCCCAGAATCAGCACGTCAATCGGCGGCAGCTCGGCCAAGGCTCGATCGGCCTGTTCTGCGGCGTCTTCAAGATTGGCAGCAACGTTGTACAAGCCCACAAAGCGCGCTTTGGCAGCCGGGCCCTGAAGCAAATGTTTTTTCAGCAAACCGGCATTGCTGTCGGCGTGCTCTACCGGCACCCAGCGCTCGTCAGCCAGGCTGACGACCACTTTCGACCAGTCGAGCGGTTGTTTGATCAAGCTCTGGAAAAACGCCACCGGGCTACGACCGCCGGAAACCACCAGCGTTGCGGTGCCTTGCGCCTGAATGGCGTCATTCAATTGCCCGGCCACCTTAATGGCCAGCCCCTCGGCCAGTACCGCCGGGTTTTTGAAGGTGTGCGCAGTGACACCTTCGGGCAGTTTCAAATCAGATATCGCCATACCAAGACCTCCCGTCTCGTGTAATCAGTGCAATGGAGCTCATCGGCCCCCAGGAGCCCGCCGCGTAAGGCTTGGGCACATCACCGGACTTTTTCCAGCCGGCGATCAACTGGTCGCACCACTTCCACGCCGCTTCGATTTCATCTTTGCGTACGAACAGGTTCTGGTTGCCGCGCATCACTTCGAGCAACAAACGCTCGTACGCGTCCGGTACGCGCGCGCTGTGATACGTGTCGGAAAAATTCAATTGCAACGGGCCGCTGCGCAGGTGCATACCTTTGTCCAGGCCTTGATCCTTGGTCATCACCCGCAGGGAAATGCCTTCGTCCGGCTGCAAGCGAATGATCAGCTTGTTGCCGATTTGCAGGCGCTGCTCAGGAGCGAAGATGTAGTGCGACGGCTCCTTGAAGTGGATCACGATCTGCGACAGCTTTTGCGGCATGCGCTTGCCGGTACGCAGGTAAAACGGCACACCGGCCCAACGCCAGTTACGAATATCTGCACGCAGGGCGACGAAGGTTTCGGTGTCGCTCTGGGTGTTGGAGTTTTCTTCTTCCAGGTAGCCCGGCACCGACTGGCCTTCGCTGTAGCCGGCGATGTACTGACCGCGTACCACCTGGGTGGTCAGGCCTTCGGCGCTGATCGGCGCCAGGGCCTTGAGCACTTTGACTTTCTCGTCACGGATGCTGTCTGCCGACAAGTCCGCGGGCGGGTCCATGGCGATCAGGCAGAGCAACTGCAACAAGTGGTTTTGAATCATGTCGCGCAGTTGGCCAGCCTTGTCGAAGTAACCCCAACGGCCCTCAATGCCGACCTTCTCGGCCACGGTGATTTCCACGTGGGAGATGTAGCGCTGGTTCCACTGAGTTTCGAACAGGCTGTTGGCAAAGCGCAGGGCAATCAGGTTTTGAACCGTTTCTTTGCCCAGGTAGTGGTCGATGCGGTACACGCGGTTCTCAGGGAAGAACTGCGCCACGGCGTCGTTTACCTTGCGCGACGACTCAAGGTCCGAACCGATCGGCTTTTCCAGCACCACACGGGCGTTATCAGCCAGACCGACTTTGGACAGGTTTTCGCAAATGGCGCCGTAGACCGCTGCCGGGGTGGCGAAGTAAGCGATGACTCGCTGTTCGGTCCCCGCCAGTTCGGCCAGCGGCACGTAATCTTCGGTCTTGAGAAAATCCACATGCAGGTAGCTCAGGCGCGCCAAAAAGCGCGTGAGCACGTCATCTTCGATTTCCTTGGCACCAACATACTGACGTAACTGACTGTCGATATGCGCCAGGTGGCTCAATGCATCGCCGGGCTCACGGGCCAGCGCCAGAATGCGCGTGTCGGCATGCAGCAAGCCGGCACGGTCCAGTTGATATAAGGCAGGGAACAGTTTGCGCAAGGCCAGATCGCCCAGGGCGCCGAACAAGGCAAAGGTGCACGGTTCAACCGTAATCGAAGGCATGATGTTTGTTCTTTTATCAAGTTAAGCTACAAATACCTTTTTTCAAGGCATCACTCAAGGAAAAATGTAGTAATAAACACAACATTTTCTCTAAATACAGATTCCCGCTAGTGGTCATCTCGGGCCACCAGTAGGATAGGCCACCTCACGAACCGCTTTAGCACGGTTGATTGCATCGCCGACCCAAGGAACACAAATGGACCGCGTGCGAAATTTACTCGAACAGATCAAAGGCCGCCTCGAAGAGCTGAACAAGGCTGAGCGCAAGGTAGCTGAAATTATTCTCCAGAACCCGCAACAGGCGACCCGGTTCAGCATTGCTGCCCTGGCGCAGGCGGCGTCGGTCAGTGAGCCGACGGTCAATCGTTTTTGCCGCTCGTTTGGTGTCAGCGGTTATCCGGAATTAAAACTGCAACTGGCACAAAGCCTGGCCAGTGGCGCAGCTTACGTGAGTCGGGCGGTTGAGGCCGATGACAATCCGGCGGCGTACACGCAAAAGATTTTCGGCAGTGCGATTGCCTCGCTGGACAGCGCCTGCCAGGCCCTGGACCCGAACCTCATCAGCCGCGCCGTTGATTTGTTGATTCAGGCGCGCCAGATCCACTTTTTCGGGCTGGGCGCTTCGGCCCCGGTGGCGCTGGATGCGCAGCATAAGTTCTTCCGTTTCAACCTGGCGGTCACGGCCCATGCTGACGTGCTGATGCAACGCATGATCGCCTCGGTGGCCCACACCGGCGAGTTGTTCGTGATCATTTCGTACACCGGGCGTACCCGCGAGCTGGTTGAAGTGGCGCGCATTGCCCGCGCCAACGGGGCTTCGGTGCTGGGTCTGACGGCCGAGAACTCACCGCTGGCCAAAGCCAGTACCTTGAGCCTGAACATCCCGTTGCCCGAAGACACGGACATTTACATGCCCATGACCTCGCGCATCATCCAGCTGACGGTACTGGACGTGCTGGCCACCGGCATGACCCTGCGCCGGGGCGTGGATTTCCAGCCGCATTTGCGCAAGATCAAAGAAAGCCTGAATGCCAGCCGTTATCCGGTGGGGGATGAGTTCAACTGATCACCCTCTTGTAGGAGCGAGCTTGCCTCGCGATCTTTTAAAAGATCAAAAGATCGCGAGGCAAGCTCGCTCCTACAGTTTTTTGTGGGGTCAGGCGTTACACAGCCCTGCCCGCGCCTGCAAGCTCAGGTGCGCTTGTTCGCCGGGGGCCAGGCTTTGGGTCTGGGCGCCAGTGCTGGCGGATTCGACACAGACAAAGCCCATCACTTCATTCCAGCTCACGCCCAGCAAGGGCCGCTTGCCCGGATGCCAGACTACGGTGTTGGCATGATCGCCGGTGTCGATGCTTAAAGCGCGCTGCCAAGCATGGTCGTTTAGCTGCATTTCGCCTTCGTGCTGGAACACGCGCTGGCATCCACCTACCACCCGCAGTTCGCCTTTTTGCTGGCAAGCCTCGCGATTGAGCTGGTCGTAACCGCGCACACCATCAAGGCCGGACAGCGCTACCTCAGCCACGTCTCCAATCCGCCAATAAGCCCGCAATGCCTGGCTGACCTGGCAGGGTTCGTCGTCCTGGTGCTCGGTGCTCAGGCGCAGTTCCATGCTTTCACCCAACCGGGCGTGCAGATCAACCTGCCAGTCGCACAACTGCAAACGCCAGTGCAGCGAAACACCCTCTTCATCGGTGCTGCTGTCCAGCAGTTTCCAGTCGATCAGCCGCGCCCAGCCATGGGACGGCCAGGCATTTTCGCTGGGATGGCGACCGTACCACGGCCAAAAGATCGGCACGCCACCACGGATCGCCCCCACTTGAGGCCATTTAGCCGCGCACCACAACCAGGGCTTTTGCCCGGTCGGCTTGAAGTGCAGCAACTGCGCACCTTGACGACTGAACACGGCCTGACAGTGCGGGTGGTCGATGACCAGTACGTCGCGTTGCTGAAAACGCTCCCACTGGAAAATCGGCTGCTCACGCTTTGATTTGAAAAAACGGTGAAGCGGATGCTCATGCATGTCCCACAGTCCTGAAAATCATGTCGTCCAACCCTTTGGAAACGGCCTCGTCTGCATCAAAGCGCCCTCCCCAAAAAAAACCGGATAGCACAGGCTATCCGGAAATTACGCATAACGAAAAGGAGCTTATCGCAACAACCGTTAGAAGACCGACTGAATTTTCAAACCGGCCACCAATGCGTTATCCACTTTGTCCACGCCACCGGGGTGGGTGATGTACTGCAAGTTGGGACGCACGGTCAGCCAATTGGTCACGTGGATACCGTAGTTGAGCTCGTAGTTGTACTCGGTGTCGCGCAGCGGCGAGTACGACAGGCTGTCGTAGTTGGTGACATCATTGGCGACGTTGGCCAGCTCAGCGTTTTTCTTCACTTGGTCGTTAACGTGGATGCGGGCAAAGCCAATGCCGATGTCATCTTTTGGACGCGCATCGAACGGGCCTTTGTACACGAACATCAACGACTGGTAGTTGTCGACGATGTTGGTGGCCTTGTCATGGAAGGTTGCGTTGGCGGCAACGTTCAGGCCGCGCGACGCATCACCGTTGTGGCTGGTGAGTTGTTGCTGCACAACCAGCCAGTAACCATGCTTGCTGTCATGCATGCGATACGGTTGCCCGGTGGTAGCCGCGTCCTGGCCGTTAATGTCTTCACGCAGGTCAGGCGCAGGGGCCGAGCTTTTGTAGTAACCGATGCGGTATTCGCCCGGCAGGTTGTTGACCTTGGGCGACCAGACCAACTCGACCGGCAAGACCGTACCTTTGGTGCCGCTGCCGTTGAGTTTGAAGCCGTTGCCATGCTCCAGTTGCGACGGGTTCTGGTTGTAGGCACCGATCTGCGCGTAGAACTCAGGCGTGATGTTGTATTTCACGCGCAGAGCCGCCTGGCTGACCGGCCAGTTGTACCAGATGTTGGTTGCCCAGTTACCCACCTGAGACCCGCAGAACGCCAGGTTCTGGAACTCGCACGGGAAGGTGTTGAAGTCTTCGCCTTCACCAAAGTAACCGGCTTTGACGTCGAGCTTGCCGTCGAGGAACTGATGCTGGATGTACAACTGGGTCAGTCGCACCATGTGCCCACGGCCGTAGACTTCTTGCGACGAACTCAAGGTGCCGGCACGCGGATCGCCGATACGGTCGTTGGAGATGTTCTCACCGTTACGGTTGGTGAGCTGGATCTTGGCCTGGGTGTTATCCCAGCCCCAGAGCTTTTGCAGGTCCAGCGCCACGCCCAGGCCAAACTGGTCGCTGTAACGCGCAGTTTTATTGTTGTTGTAGCCGCCATGCAGGTTGGCGCCTACTTCACCGACATAATCAGCCTTGATGTCGATGCCCTGTTCGATGAGCTTGGTCCGCTCGCCCCCCCAATCCCCGGTCATCCATTTTGAATCGGCACTGAACGCTTCGTCTGCCATCGCATTGGCAGACATAACCAGCACGGCGGCCGCTGACAGCTGGCAGAACAACCGGGTATTGCCGTGTTGCTTTTTCATCCCAAAATCCTCGTCTTTTGTTATTAACTGTTTTTATCTAACGCGGTTTACAACATCTTCAGCCAGAAACAACACGCGTCCTTGTGTGCAGCTTTAGCGTCCTTTGAATTGGGCGACGTTATCGCCCCTGCTGTCCTGGGCGGATAACGCAGCGCCAACCCCTAAACGCTCACCTGTCTGGGCATCAAACAGCAGTACCTTGGCCGGATCGAACTGCAAGTTCAGGCTCTCGCCCACTTGCGGCGCAACATCAGGTGCCAGGCGGCAGCACACCTTGACGTCATTGAGCTGGACAAACACCAGCGTGTCCGGCCCGGTGGGCTCGGTCACTTTGACTTCGGCGCGAAGCGTTGGCAGGCCATTGGCCTCGTGCGGTGCCAGCATGATCTGCTCGGGACGAATCCCCACGATGACATCCCGCTCTTCAAGCCCTGCGTCCTGCACCCCCAGCGGCAACTCACAACGTGCCTGCCCGCTGTCTAGCACGGCCATCAAGCGGCCGTCTTGACGCTTCAAGCGTAGACCAATGAAATTCATTGGCGGCGAACCGATGAAACTGGCGACGAACAGGTTGGCCGGATCGTTGTAGATCTGCTTGGGGGTGCCGAACTGCTGAATGATGCCGTCCTTCATGACCGCGACCTTGTCGCCCAGGGTCATGGCTTCGATCTGGTCGTGGGTCACGTAGACGGTGGTGGTCTTCAGACGCTGGTGCATCAGTTTCATTTCAGTACGCATCTCGACCCGCAGCTTGGCGTCGAGGTTGGACAGCGGCTCGTCGAACAGGTAGATCTTGGGCCGACGCGCCAGCGCACGCCCCATCGCCACCCGCTGCTGCTGACCACCGGACAACTGGCCGGGCTTGCGATTGAGCAAGTGCTCGATCTGCAACAGCTTGGCGACCCGCGCGACTTCTTCGTCAATGGCCGACTGGGCCATCTTGCGGATCTTGAGGCCGAACTCGATGTTCTCGCGCACGCTCATGGTCGGGTACAGCGCGTAAGACTGGAACACCATGGCGATGTCACGATCCTTGGGGCTCATGCCGCTGACGTCCTGATCATCAATCATGATCGCGCCGCCAGTGATGTTCTCAAGGCCCGCGATGCAGTTCATCAGCGTCGACTTGCCGCAGCCCGAAGGCCCGACCAGGATCAAAAACTCGCCGTCCTTGATCGACAGTTCAATGTTCTTGAGGGTGTCTGGCAGGCCAGCACCATAGGTCTTGTTTACGTTACGAAGCTCGAGCGTTGCCATGATTACCCCTTGACCGCGCCGGCCGTCAGCCCGCGCACGAAATACTTGCCTGCGACCACATAGACCAGCAGGGTCGGCAGCCCGGCGATCATCGCCGCGGCCATATCCACGTTGTATTCCTTGACCCCGGTACTGGTGTTGACCAGGTTGTTCAGCGCCACGGTAATGGGCTGTGAGTCACCACTGGAGAACACCACGCCGAACAGGAAGTCATTCCAGATCTGCGTGAATTGCCAGATCAGGCAGACCATGATGATCGGGGTCGACATCGGCAGAATGATCATGCGGAAAATCGTAAAGAAACCCGCGCCATCCAGACGCGCCGCCTTCACCAGCGCGTCGGGAATGCTGACGTAGTAATTGCGGAAAAACAGTGTAGTAAACGCCAGGCCGTAAACAATGTGCACAAACACCAAGCCGGTGGTGGTGCTGGCCAGACCCATTTTGCCGAGGGTGAACGAGGCTGGCAGCAACACGGTCTGGAACGGCAGGAAGCAGCCGAACAGCAGCAGGCCGAAGAACAACTGCGAACCGCGAAAACGCCACATCGACAACACGTAGCCGTTGAGCGCGCCGATGGCGGTGGAGACCAGTACCGCCGGGACGGTGATCTTGATCGAGTTCCAGAAGTAGCCGTCGACCGTGGCCCAGGCCTTGACCCAGCCAATGCCGGTGACCACGGCGGGCCAGCTCAGCAGGTTGCCGGTGCTGATGTCTTCCGGGGTTTTGAAGCTGGTCAACAACATGACCACCAGGGGGACCAGGTACAGCAGTACAGCGAAGATCAGCACCGCGTAGATCGCGATGCGGCTCAGGCTGATGGCGGATTTGCCGGCAAGACTAGTCATTACGCTTGGCCCTCAGCTCGGAATACAGGTAAGGCACGATGATGGCAAGAATCGCTCCGAGCATCAGAATCGCACTGGCCGAACCGACACCCATCTGACCGCGACTGAAGGTGAAGGAATACATGAACATCGCAGGCAAGTCGGACGAGTAACCCGGACCACCGGCCGTCATTGCCGCCACCAGGTCAAAACTCTTGATCGCAATGTGCGCCAGAATCATCACCGCACTGAAGAACACCGGACGCAGGCTTGGCAGCACCACTTTCCAGTAAATCCGCGGCAAACTCGCGCCATCGATCTGGGCGGCACGAATGATCGATTGATCGACCCCGCGCAGGCCGGCGAGGAACATCGCCATGATAAAACCCGAGGCTTGCCACACTGCCGCAATCACCAGGCAATACACCACGCGGTCGGGATCGATCAGCCAGTCCAGACGAAAGCCTTCCCAGCCCCAGTCCCGCAGCAGCTTGTCCAGGCCCATGCCCGGGTTCAGCAACCACTTCCAGGCGGTACCGGTGACGATCATCGAGAGCGCCATCGGGTACAGGTAAATAGTGCGGATGAAGCCTTCACGCCGGATGCGCTGATCGAGGAACACCGCCAGCGTCACGCCAATCACCAAGGTAATGGCGATGAACATGCCACCGAATACCGCCAGGTTTTTGCTGGCGACCCACCAGCGGTCGTTGTCGAACAGGCGTGCGTATTGCGCCAGGCCTACCCATTTGTAGGTCGGCAGGAAAGTCGAGTTGGTGAACGAAAGAACGAACGTCCACAGGATATAGCCGTAAAAGCCCACCAGGACGATGAACATGCTGGGCGCCAGCACCAGTTTGGGAAGCCAGCGCTGCAGTGCATCGAACGGCGAGGCTTTGCTGAAGGCAGCAACAGAACTCATGGGGAAATCCATAAAAAAGGAAGGAGCAGTTACCCGCTACAAGTTTCAAGCTGCAAGACAAGCAGGACAGTGCTCTGACTTGCAGCTTGCAGCTTGAAACCTGCCGCTACGGGTTACTTGGCAGACTTGACCGCTGCGCCGAGTTTCTTGGCCGTTTCAACCGGGTCGGCTTTCGGGTCGTTGATGTAGTTGGTCACCACATCAAAGAATGCGCCCTGCACCGCCAGCGTGGTTGCCATGTTGTGCGCCATGCTCGGCTGCAGGCCACCGCTTTTGGCATCAGCCAGGAAGTCCTTGGCCGCGGTCTGGGCGCAAGAATCGAAACCGTACTTGGCCATGTCGTTCAGCATGTCGATCCGCACCGGGATCGAGCCCTTGTTGATGCTGAAGACTTTCTGGAAGTCTTCCCCCAGGGTGACCTTGGCGATGTCCTGCTGACCCGCCGCCGTGCCCTTGTCTTTCTGCTTGAACACCGCCAGGGAGTCGATGTTGTAGGTAAAGGCTTTATCGGTACCCGGGAAAGGCACGCACTGATAATCCTTGCCCGCGACTTTCTTGGCCGCCGTCCACTCGCTCTTGGCCCAGTCACCCATGATCTGCATGCCGGCCTTGCCGTTGATGACCTTGCCCGCTTCCAGGTTCCAGTCCTGCCCCTTGCCGTCTGCGTCCATGTAGGTCGCGACTTTCTTCAGTTCGGTCAGCGCCTTGACCATTTCAGGACCGGTCAGGGTGGCGTTATCCAGCTCTACCAGTGCCTTTTTGTAGCCATCGACCCCCATGACCGAGAGCACCACGGCTTCGAACACAGTGCTGTCCTGCCAAGGCTGGCCACCGTGGGCGAGCGGAATGAAACCGGCAGCCTTGAGTTTGTCGCCCGCGGCATAGAATTCTTCGAGGGTGGCAGGGGCTTTTTCGATACCGGCTTTCTTGAACACTTCAGGGTTGATCCACAGCCAGTTGACCCGGTGGATGTTCACCGGCACGGCCACGTAATTGCCTTCGTATTTCACGGTATCGGAGACTTTCTTGTCGAGCAGGCTGTCCCACTTCTCTTCTTTGGCAACGTCCTTCAGGACTTCAGTGTCGAGCAAGCCCGTGGAGGCCCACTCCTGGATGTCGGGGCCTTTGATCTGAGCCATGCCTGGCGGGTTGCCGGCGACAGCACGGCTTTTCAGTACGGTCATGGCCGTGGCTCCGCCACCGCCGGCGACTGCGCCGTCTTTCCAGGTGAAGCCGTCTTTTTCGACCTGGGCCTTGAGGACATCAACGGCCGCTTTTTCACCGCCCGAGGTCCACCAGTGCACCACTTCGACCGTGCCTTTGGAATCGGCAGGTGCGTCGGCGGCATAGGTTGTCAGGGGAAATGCACAGGCGAGAGAGATGGAAACGGCGAGGCGACTGAGTGAATTCATGAGATGTCCTTTCTTGTTGTTATAGCTGGGCAAGTCTTTTGCTTGCGCTGCCGAAGAGTGTATCCATCACCGCCCAGGCTCGCGTAACGAAGAGACGCGCAAATGTCACGATCCGGTTACATAAAGATCAACCCGATCAGTCGGCATTTCGCGGCAGGTACAAAGTGACCCGCAGCCCGCCGACGCGCAGGTTCTGCAGACTGACTTCGCCCCCATGGCTATGGGCGATGCTGCGGGCAATACCGAGCCCCAGACCATAGCCCTGCTGCTGCCCGGCCAGACGAAAGTGCGGTTCAAATACTTGTTCCAGACGCTGCTCCGGTACGCCCGGCCCCTCATCGTCAACGGTCAGAACGAAGGCGCGCTCATTGTCATCAATGCGCAGGTGAGCATTTTTTCCGTATTTGAGTGCGTTATCTATCAGGTTGCCCATGCAGCGACGCAGGGCCAGGGGCTTGCCCGAGTAAGGCTTGAGGGCTCGCCCCTGTAACGTCACACGGCCATTTCCCTGGGGCAATAAATAAGGCTCTATCAGACAATCGAGTAACAGATTGAGGTCCACCTGCTCGATATTTTCGTGAATATCGGTGTCCTTCACACATTGCAGTGCACCTTTGACCAGCAGCTCGAGCTCATCCAGATCGCGGCCAAACTTGTGCTGCAGTTGCTCGTCTTCAAGCAACTCGACCCGCAGCCGCAGGCGGGTGATGGGGGTACGCAAATCATGGGAGATGGCACTGAACAACTGGCTGCGCTCCGTCAGATAACGGCTGATACGGGCGCGCATGGTGTTAAAGGCCCGGCCGACTTCCACCACTTCGCTGCCGCCACCGATTTCCACCGGCTTGAGCTTGTCCTCCCCCAGCGACATATCCCGCGCCGCCCGGGCCAGACGCTTGAGCGGGCGACTTTGCCAGTGCACCAGCAGTCCGATAAACAACAGCAGGAAGATGCTGCTCAGGGCAATAAACCACAACTGCACGGCCGGCAGGCCTTCCTCCTCAAGGCTGGTATAGGGTTCGGGCAACAAGGAGGCGATGTACAGCCACTCGCCGGGGGCCATCTGAATTTGCGTCACCAGTACCGGCGGATTGACCGGCTCCAGGGTCAAGGCGAAATGCGCCCAGGAACGCGGCAACTCTTCGAGCCTCATGCCGGCATTGAAGATGCGCAAGTCCCGGGGGCTGACAAATTGCACGGTCATGTCGACATCAGCCCCCAGGGACTGGCGCAACACTTGATCCACCGCGCTGAGCACCGCCTTTTTGCGCTGGGTCGGCTGCAGCACCGGCATCTCCAGCGGCTTGTCATTCAAGCTTACGAAGAACCGCGTACCGCCCATGCTGCGCATCTGGTCGAGCACCATGGGCCGGTAGGCCAGGGGTAGTGACCGCAAGTACGTCACCGTGGCATTCATCGAATACGCCAGGCTGCGGGCACTGGTGACCAGGCCTTCGAGCTGGGTGGTACGCAATTGCGAGAGCCAGATGGCGCTCGATAGCGTTTGCGCCAGCAAAATGGCAAGCAGGGTGAGTAACAGCATGCGCCCGAGCAATGAACGGGGGATACGGACTTGGGGCCGGAATTTAAAGGCCATGGACGGCGCTGACCTGGGCCGCCAGCTGATAACCGCTGCCGCGAACGGTGCGGATCAGCCGGGGAGGCTTGTCGGTGTCACGCAAGCGTTGACGCAAACGGCTGACAGCCATGTCGACGATGCGGTCGAGCGGCATCAGATCCCTGCCGCGGGTTGCGTTGCCGATGGTATCGCGATCGAGGATCTGTTGCGGGTTGTCCAGAAACAGCTTGAGCAAGGCGAAGTCTGCTCCCGACAAGATCACTTCTTCCCCGTCGGTATGAAACAGGCGATGGGTCACAGTGTTCAGGCGCCACTCATCAAAGGCCATGACCTCGTTGCCGGCCGTCACATTGACGCTGGAAAACTGCGCCCGGCGCAGCAACGCCTTGATCCGCGCCTGAAGTTCACGGGGGCTGAAGGGCTTGCCCAGGTAATCGTCTGCGCCCAGCTCCAGGCCAATCACCCGGTCAGCCTCGTCGGAGCTGGCGGTGAGCATGATGATCGGGATTGTGGCAAAGCGCGGGTGTTGCCGCACCCAGCGGCACAGGCTGAAGCCATCTTCATCGGGCAACATCACATCAAGTATCAGCAGATCGCCGGGTGTGTCTTCCAGCGCCTGGCGAAAGCCGGCACCGTCACCCACGGTACGTACCTGAAAACCGGCTCGGGTGAGATAGATATCAAGCAGTTCACGAATGTCCTGGTCATCGTCGACCAGCAAAATTGATTTGCCGAGTGCGCTCACAGCGATGTTCCTTATTGTTTTTTACCCCCCCTTGATGCAGGCGCGGGCTTACTGACGACAGTATCGCTGCGGGTGTTCAGCCGAACGCTTGCTGCAACGCCACCCCCGCACCGATCAGACCCGAGTAAGGGGCAGTGACCAGCCACACGGGAATGCCCCTGAGGTAGTCACTCATGCAGCCCTTGTCAGTGAAACTTTGGGCAAAGCCGCTGGCCAGAAAAATATCGGCAAAGCGCGGGATCACCCCGCCTACGATATACACCCCGCCTCGTCCGCCGACG
>Ga0302347_1001021_pt1 | contig 36687 bp, 27 predicted proteins | sample PhyWR1_FD_202178 | JGI IMG/M metagenome (GOLD analysis project Ga0302347, IMG submission 202178) | Leaf surface microbial communities from wheat plants in UC Gill Tract Community Farm, Albany, California, United States - DLSL W.R1 (v2)... | ecosystem: Host-associated > Plants > Phyllosphere >... | reverse complement strand
AGGTCCTCGCCACTGGCGTTTCAGGACGATCAAGCAGGCACATGGACGATGCACCGATGACCCAGACATTCGATGTCGAAGCACTGATCAAGCTGCGTAGCCAGACGCGGGCGATCGCCGATGCGCTGAAAGCGCAGGCGGCTGATTACCTCGCCACCGCGGCGCCGCTGATTCGTCCGCAAAACCTGTTTGGCGAATACCTGCAAGGCGCCCAGCGCAGCAGCGGGCGTGAAACCCAGGGCCACTTCCAGTCGCTGATCGAACTCTACGAACGCATCGGCTCGGCCGCACCGTTCCAGCTGGTCAGTGAGCTGGAAGTGCCGCTCAACCTCATCAGCACCACACCCGAACTGTTCCCGCTGGAATACGACAAGGTCCTGGCCCCCAGTGGGCAGGTCATCCGGATCACCAGCCCGGTGCGTTGGGTGGTGGGCTTCCAGGGCTTCGAGCTGGCGCGTTTTCGCGCGGTCATCAATGACCCCAACCGCAGCAGCGCCGAGCTGTACCGCTTCGTGGTGCATTACCTGGTGCTGTTCTACTGCCTCAGCAAGTCGCCAGGCCTTGGCCGGCTGTTCGAAGGGCTGCGTTTCAGCCTCAGCTTCGAGCGCCTCAAGGGCCTGGGCGACCTGCCGTTCTGCGTTATCAGCTCGCCGGTGCGATCGGCACTACCCGACGATTCGGTTATCCGCAGCAGCACGCAAATTGCCGGCAACACCAGCTTCGAAGAGCTGGTCGGCCGCGACAACATTCTGGAAATGAACGACGAAATCCGTCAGCGCCTGCTGCTGACGATCGAAGGCCTGTAACGCGAAGGGCCTGGCAACGGCCCGCGCAATGATTCGCAGCGAACTGCTCGCACTGGAGAACACGATGGCGAAGAAGGAAAGCACCCAGCACAAACTCGACCGCGTTCGCGCGCCTCGGGTTCATATCACCTACGACGTGGACATCGGCGATGCCATCGAGAAAAAGGAACTGCCCTTCGTCGTCGGCGTACTGGGCGACTTTTCCGGCAACCCGCTGGAACCGCTGCCCAAGCTCAAGGACCGCAAGTTCGTGTTCATCGACCGCGACAACTTCAACGGCGTGCTCAAGGGCATCAAGCCGCGTCTCACCTACCGCGTCGACAACACCCTGGCCCGTAACGGCACCCAGCTGGGCGTGGAGCTGAACTTCAACAGCCTCGAAGACTTCGAGCCGCAGAACGTGGTCAAGCAGGTCGAGCCGCTGCGCAAGCTGCTGGAAGTGCGCAACAAGCTGGCCGACCTGCGCAACAAGATGGGCGGCAACGACAAGCTCGAAGAGCTGCTGATGGATGTGCTGCAGAACACCGAAAAGCTCAAGACCCTGGGCAAGGAATTCGGCCGTGAAGCCGAAGAGAACGACCCATCCAGCAGCGATCGCGCCTGAGCAGGAGCCCGAACATGACCGACAAGCAAACCGCACCGCAACAGGCCGGCGACCTGGTCGAAGTGGAAAACTTCGCGCCACAGCCCTCGCTGCTCGACAGCATCATTTCGCAAAGCCGCGTGGCCCGCTCCGACACCGAGCGCAACCGCACCCGCGACCTGATCGGCGAACTGGTGAACCAGGTGCTCGAGGGCGAGATGACCCCGAGCAAGGACCTGATCGCCGTGCTCGATTCGCGTATCGCCGAAATCGACGCGATGCTCTCCGAGCAGATGAACGAGATCATGCACGCCCGTGAGTTCCAGCAGCTGGAAGCGTCCTGGCGCGGCCTGAAATACCAGGTCGACCAGACCGAAACCAGCACCACGCTGAAGATCCACCTGCTCAACGCCTCGAAGAAGGACCTGGTACGCGACCTCAAGGCCGCCAGCGAATTCGACCAGAGCGCGCTGTTCAAGAAGGTCTACGAAGAAGAGTACGGCACCTTCGGTGGTGCGCCGTTCGGCATGCTGATCGGCGACTACGAGTTCAACCGCAACCCCGAAGACCTGTACCTGCTCGAAGAAGTCTCGCATGTGGCAGCTGCGGCCCACGCGCCGTTCATCTCGGCGGCCTCCCCCGAACTGTTCGGCTGGGATTCATTTACCGAAATGTCCGGCCCGCGTGACCTGGCAAACATCTTCGATACCGTCGAATACGCCAAGTGGAAGTCGTTCCGCGCCTCGGAAGACTCGCGCTACGTCGGCCTTACCCTGCCACACGTGCTCGGGCGCCTGCCCTACGGCCCCGATACCACGCCGGTGGAGGAATTCAACTTCGTCGAAAGCGTCGACGGCCGCGACCACGACAAATACCTGTGGATGAACGCCGCCTACGCCCTTGGCACCCGGGTCACCGATGCCTTTGCCCGCTACGGCTGGTGCGTGGCGATCCGCGGTGTGGAAGGCGGTGGCCTGGTCGAAGGCCTGCCGACCCATACCTTCAAGACCGACGATGGCGAGATCGCCCTCAAGTGCCCGACCGAGATCGCCATCACCGACCGCCGCGAAAAAGAGCTGTCGGACCTGGGCTTCATCCCCCTGGTGCACTGCAAGGGCACCGACTACGCCGCGTTCTTCGGCACCCAGTCGGCGCAAAAGCAGAAGCAGTACAACACCGACATCGCCAACGCCAACGCCCGCCTGTCTGCGCAGCTGCAGTACATTTTCGCCACCTCGCGCATCGCCCATTACATGAAAGCGATCATGCGCGACAAGATCGGCAGCTTCGCCTCGCGCATGGACGTGGAACGGTTCCTCAACCAGTGGCTGGCCAGCTACGTGCTGCTCGACGACACCGCCAGCCAGGAGGCCAAGGCCAAATTCCCGCTGCGCGAGGCCCGCGCCGAGGTGTTCGAGGTGCCAGGCAAGCCAGGCGTGTACAAGGCCGTGACCTACCTGCGCCCGCACTACCAGCTGGACGAACTGACCGCTTCGCTGCGGCTGGTCGCCGAACTGCCACAAGGCGCGCGCGGCTGACGGCCCGGTGTGTACAGGGATGACACATGAGTAACCAGGCCCGCCTGCTGCCCTCGCTGCTCGACCGGCTGCTGGACGACCGACCCTTTCAGTCGGCCGAGCCGGCGGTGCAACGCACCTGCTCGCTGGCCGAGTACAAGGCCAGCATCGTCCGCGACCTCGAGGTGCTGGTGAATACCCGCCAGTCCCTGGTCGCCGCCGAGCTCGCCGGCTTCAGCCAGCTTGGTGGCTCCATCCTTGAATACGGCATGCCCGACTTCATCAGCCGCAGCGTGCTCGACCCGCATGATCGTCGCCTGATCCAGCAACAGCTGGAACGGGCGATCAGCACCGGCGACCGGCGCTTTCGCCGGGTCCGTGTGCAGCTGCTGGCCCAGCAGAACGGCCATCGCATGTTGACCTTCCGGGTAGACGCCGTGCTGCGCCTGCAGGACATCAGCCGCCAGGTGTCGTTCGACGCTGTGCTGCAGGTCAACACCCAGGAATACAAAGTGCAGAACCTCAACTGATGCTCGACGAACTGCTGCCCTACTACGAAAGGGAACTGTCGCACCTGCGCTTCCTCGGCCAGGAGTTTGCTGCGCAGTACCCCAAGATCGCCTCGCGGCTGCTGATAGAGGGCGACAACTGCGAGGACCCGCACACCGAGCGCCTGATCGAGGCGTTCTCGTTCCTGTCTGCGCGGGTGCACAAAAAGCTCGATGACGAGTTTCCGGAAATCGTCGAGTCTTTCCTCGAGGTGCTGTACCCCCACTACCTGCGCCCTACCCCGTCGATGTCGATCGCCGAGCTGAGCCTGGGCAAGCACGAGAAGGTCACCGAAGCCTACCGCGTTGCACGGCATACCGAGATGCATGCCAATGCCGTGGAAGGCGTGGTCTGCAAGTTCCGCACCTGCTACCCGGTAGCGCTGTGGCCTATCGCCGTGCAGCAAGCCTCGTTCAGCGAGATGGAACGGTCGGCATTCAATGGCCACAGCGCCGACCTGGTGGCGCACCTGCGGATCCGCCTGGGGGCTACCGGCGATGCCCTGTTCGGGCAGATGGAAATGGACTGCCTGAGGTTTTTCCTCGACGGCGAAGCGACGCTGATGCTGCAGCTGTACGAGCTGCTGTTCAACAACCTGGCCAAGGTTACCCTGAGCTTCCAGGACCAGGGCCGCACCCGCGAAGTGGCCCTTGCGGCCGATGCCCTGAAGCCCGTGGGCTATGCCCGCGACGAAGGCCTGGTGGACTACTCCGAACGCTCGTTCCTGGGTTACCGCCTGCTGCACGAGTACTTCACTTTCCCCGACAAGTTCATGTTCTTCGACCTCAGCGGCTTTGCCCGCATCCTGCAGGGCAAGGCCGTCGAGCAGGTGGAGCTGAATTTCTATTTCTCCGATTACGACCTCAGCGATCGCCTGACCCGGCTGACCCAGAACATCGGGCGCAACAACTTCAAGCTCAACTGCACCCCGATCATCAACCTGTTCCGCCAGCAGGCCGAGCCGATCAAGCTGACGCACACCCGCCACGAGTACCCGGTCACCCCGGACACACGGCTGCACAATGCCGCCGAAGTGGTATCGATCGACCGCGTACGGCGGGTGCGCAAGCTGGGCGGCGTCGATCAGGTCGACACCTGCCAGCCGTTCTTCGAGCCACGTGGCGAACAGGACCCGCGCAGCAGTTTCTGGACGGCCCGGCGACGCAGCCAGGGCGATGCCACGGCCATGAGCATCCGCGTGGTCGACCGCAACCTCGAACTGATCGACGCCAGCAATGACACCCTCAGCATCGGGCTGACCTGCAGCAACCGCGATGTACCGCTGATGCTGCCGTTCGGTGGCGAGCGCGGCGACTTCAACATCCCGGCCAACTCGGTGATCAAGGACATCCGCTGCCTGCGCAAGCCTACCGCCACCGTGCGGGTGCCACTGGGCAAAGGGCTGATCTGGCGGCTTATCGCCCACCTTTCGCTCAACCACCTGTCGCTGGTCAGCCAGGGCCGCGAGGTGCTGCTCGAACTGCTGTCGCTTTACAACTACCGCAACGTGTCGGCCATCCGCAAGCAGATCAATGGCATCAAGGCCATCGACAGCGAGCCGGTGGTTGCCCGTATCGGCCACCCGCGGCCGAACTTCGTGCGCGGTGTCGGCATTACCCTGACCCTGGACGAGAGCCAGTTCACCGGCAGCGGCGTGTTTCTGTTCGGCACGGTGCTGGACCATTTCTTCGGCCAGTACTGCTCGATGAACAGCTTTACCCAACTGACCCTGCGCACCCAACAACGAGAAAAGAGAGTCGCCCAATGGCCAGCCCGCACTGGCGATCAGCCCCTGGTCTGATCGATCAGGCCCGAGCCGAGCCGCACCGATTCGAATTCTTTCAATTGGTGCGTCTGCTCCGCCTGCACTACAGCCGTACCGGGCGCATGGACCTGGCAACCCGGCCGCATGAAGACCCGCTGCGCTTTCGCACCCAGCTGTCGCTGGCGTTCCCCGCCAGCGAGGTCAGCGACTTGCACTTCGAGCGTGAAGGCAAAGTGTCGCCGGCCGGCCTGCCGCTGTCCGAGCTGCAGGTCACGTTCATGGGCCTGGTCGGGCCGTCGGGCGTACTGCCGCGGCCGTACACCGAGCTGCTGCTCGAGCGCCATGTGCAGTACCGCGACGATGCGGCCCATGCGTTTCTCGACATTTTCTCGCACCGCATGACCACGCTGTTCTACGAGGCCTGGCAGAAGTACAAATTTCATATCGAACACGAACGCAATGGGGCTTCGGCGTTCGATGGCTACCTGCTCAACCTGGTCGGCCTGGGCCCGCGCGCGCAGCAGCTCAAGTTCGAGCAGCAGCCGACGGCGCTGCGCCGCGAGCTGTTCAGCTATTTTGCCGGCCTGCTCAGCCAGAAGCCGCGCAACGCGCTGAACCTTGAGCGCATGCTCGGCTTCTATTTCGCGCTGCCGGTCAGGGTGTGCCAGTTTGCCGGGCGCTGGCTGCACCTGCAGCCCGAACAGTGCACCCAGCTCGGGCGCAAGAACGCCCAGCTCGGCCACAGCGCCGTGGCCGGCAACCGGGTCTGGGACTACCAGTCGAGCATTCGTATCGAGCTGGGCCCGTTGAGCCTGGCCGATTACCGGCGCTTTCAGCCGGGCACCGCGTGCTACCGCAAGCTGGTCGAGCTGGTGCGCTTCTATATCGGCGCCCAGCTGGACTTCGAAATCGCCCCGCGCCTGCAGCGTGAGGCAGTGCCGCGCGCCCAGCTGGGCCGCAGCGGCAATGTTGCGCTGGGCTGGCTGGGCTGGCTCAAACGCCCCGGTCGTGACGCGGAGCCTTCGCGTTGCGCCGTCTTCCAAATACCTTACGATGGGGTCGCCTTGTGAACCTGAAGTCTCTGTTCGCCAAGCTCAACGAAACCAGCCGCACGGCCACTGAAAGCGCGGCGGCCCTGTGCCTGTCGGAGCACCATTACGACGTCGAAGTGGAGCACCTGCTGCTGCAGCTGCTCGACGCCGGCGACAGCGACCTGGCGCCGATCATGCGCCACTACGATGTGGTCGCCGAACGCCTGCAGGCGCAGCTGGTCACGGCCCTGGGCACGTTCAAGAAAGGCAATACCCGCACCCCGGCGCTGTCGCCACATATCACCCGCATGATCGAGCAGGCCTGGCTGTTGGCGTCGATCGAATACGGTGTCGGCCAGGTGCGCAGCGGTTACCTGTTGCTGGCCCTGCTCGACGACGCTGAACTGCGGCGCGTGCTGATCGCCTCGGCGCCGGAGCTGGAGAAAATCAACGCCGACGACCTGCGCCTGAACCTCACTGGCCTGGTAGAAGGCAGCACCGAATCCCGGCAAGCCAGCCCGCTGGCCAGCCCGGCAGCACCGGCAGCCAGTAGTGCCAAGGCCGGCGGCAAGACCCCGGCGCTGGACCAGTACACCATCAACCTCACCCAAAGCGCCCGTGAAGGCCGTATCGACCCGGTGCTGGGCCGCGAGTTCGAAGTTCGGCAGATGGTCGATATTCTCACTCGCCGCCGCCAGAACAACCCCATCCTCACCGGTGAAGCCGGGGTCGGCAAAACCGCAGTGGTCGAAGGCCTGGCCCTGCGCATCGCCCAAGGCGATGTGCCGGCAGTGCTCAAGGACGTGGCCGTGCATACCCTGGACCTGGGCCTGCTGCAGGCAGGCGCCGGGGTCAAGGGCGAGTTCGAGAACCGCCTGAAGGCAGTGATCGAAGAGGTCAAGCGCAGCCTGCACCCGATCATCCTGTTCATCGACGAAGCGCACACCCTGATCGGCTCCGGCGGCCAGGCCGGGCAGAACGATGCCGCGAACCTGCTCAAGCCCGCCCTCGCCCGTGGCGAGCTGCGCACCATTGCCGCCACCACCTGGGCCGAATACAAGAAGTACTTCGAGAAGGACGCCGCCCTCGCCCGCCGCTTCCAGGTGGTCAAGGTCGAAGAGCCCGACGAAGACAAGGCCATTCACATGCTGCGTGGCCTGCTCGGGAAAATGCGCGAGCATCACAAGGTAGCGGTAATGGACGAAGCGCTGGTGCAGGCGGTGCGCCTGTCCAGCCGCTACATCACCGGCCGCCAGCTGCCCGACAAGGCGGTCAGCGTGCTGGACACCGCCTGTGCGCGCATTGCCCTGGCGCAGTCATCGCAGCCTGGGGCGCTGGAAGACTGTCGCCGACAGATCGACAACCTGCAGGCGGAAATCGCCGTGCTTGGCCACGAAGCCGGCAAGGGCCACGACCATGCCCGCCGTCTGGGCGAGCTGCAGGCTGCCCTGCAGGCCGAGCAGCAGCGCGAGCAACAGCTGAACAGCCAATGGCAGCAGGAGCTGGAACTGGTCGAGCAGCTCAAGGCCCTGGATGCCGAAAACGACGCCGACGCCCACCAGCTCAATGCCCTGCGTGCCGAGCTGGCCCGCGTGCAAGGCGACCAACCACTGGTGCACGCGCTGGTCGACAGTGGCGCCATCGCCCAGGTCATCAGCGGCTGGACCGGCATCCCCCTGGGCAAGATGCTGCGTGACGAGATCGACACCGTGCAGCGCCTGCCGGCCCTGCTCGGCGAGCGCGTGCTGGGCCAGGACCACGCCCTGCACGAAATAGGCAAACGCATCAAGATTTCCCGCGCGCGCATGGAAGACCCGAACAAGCCGATCGGCGTGTTCCTGTTGCTCGGGCCCAGTGGCGTCGGCAAGACCGAAACCGCCCTGGCCCTGGCCGATACCCTGTATGGCGGCGAGCGCAACCTGATCACCATCAACATGTCCGAATACCAGGAAGCGCACACCGTATCGAGCCTGAAGGGCTCGCCACCGGGCTACGTCGGCTACGGCGAAGGCGGTGTGCTGACCGAAGCCGTGCGCCGCAAGCCGTACAGCGTGGTGCTGCTCGACGAGGTAGAAAAAGCCCACCCCGATGTGCTCGAACTGTTCTTCCAGGTGTTCGACAAGGGTGTGCTGGACGATGGCGAAGGGCGCGAGATCAACTTCCGCAATACCGTGATCATCCTCACCTCCAACACCGGCACCGAGCGCATCATGCAGACCTGCCTGAATGCCGCCGAGCGACCAACGCCCGCGGCCATCGTCGAAGGCCTGCGCGACGAGCTCAATCAGGTGTTCAAGCCTGCCTTCCTCGGCCGCCTGAGCATCGTGCCGTTCTACCCGGTGCAGGACCAGATCCTGGCGCGCATCGTCGCGCTCAAGCTCGAGCGCATTGCCAGGCGTTTCGCCCGCAACCACCAGGCCGAACTCAGCTACGACGAAGCGCTGGTCAACGCCATCGCGGCACGCTGCACCGAGGTCGACAGCGGTGCGCGCAACATCGACAACATCCTGTCCCAGACCTTGATGCCTGAGCTTGCCCAGCGCGTGCTCGAGCGCATGGCCCAGGGCTCGCCAATCGAGCGCCTGGTGATCGAACTGGGTAGCGATGGCGATTTCGCCTATCGCCTGGCCTGAACCGTTTTCGGAGATTTAGCCGTCATGCATCACCAGCACACCGCCCTCAAACGCCTGACCGCCGCAGCCCTGCTGCTGGCGCTGGCCGGCTGCGGGGTCACAGACCGCATCGGCAAGCGTATGGAAGACAGCTGGGCAGCCGACATGCTGGCCGACAGCGAGAAGGTCATCCTGACGTCCGACGGCGGCAACCACCTCAACCCCGACGCCAACGGTCAGCCGCTGTCGGTGGTGATGCGCGTGTACCAGCTGACCGACCTCGAGCGCTTCGCCGCGGCCGACGCCGAGACCCTGTGGGCCAGCCCGGAAAAAGCCTTGGGCAACACCTTGGTCGAGGCTCGCGAAATCACCCTGCTGCCAGGCATCGGCCAGATCGACCAGTGGCCGCTGCCGAAGAACGCGCGCTACGTCGGCATGGCGGCGTTTTTCCGCGATGAACAGGGGGCACGCTGGAAAGTCGCGTTCGACGCCAACTCGCTGCGCAAGGACGGTATCTGGTTCTCCTCCGATGGCCTGCGGGTGCTGGTGGACAACACCGAAATCAGCGCCATGCGTGGCGTCGACGTGCTGAACACAGCGCCTGCTGCGGACCCGCTGGTCGCCGCGCAAAACGCCGAGCAGGCCCCGCCAGGCCTCACCGACAAGGTGCAGGACGCGGTGCTCGACAAGGCCAGCGATGCCGCCGGCCAGTCGGCACGCAACGCCATGGATTCAACCTTCAACTCTCTCGTGGATGGCACCAAATGAGTAAGCAGAGCCGGGTCATGTGGTCGGAAGGCATGTTCCTGCTGCCCCAGCATTTCCAGTATCAGGATGAGTTTCACCAGCACCAGCTGGCCGAGGCTTCGCTGCGCGCAACGCCGTTCAACTGGGGCGTGCAGGCGCTGCAGGTGGACGAGGATGCCCTGGCCAACGGTACGTTGCAGCTCAAGCGGCTGAAGCTGGTGTTTCCCGACGGCAGCCTCTACGACGCACCGCAGCACGACCCGCTGCCCGCCGCGCGCGACCTGAAGGACCTGCTCAAGGCCAACGACCTGAAAGTCCATGCCGCGCTGAAGCTGGCCGAGCCGTTTGGCCGCAACTACGTCGAGGACGGCCAGGAACACAAGGCGGCACGGCGCTTTCGCAAACAGTTCGACACCCTGCCCGACCTCAACGAAGGCGAGCTGGAAAACGAAATCACCAGCCTGCGCCTGAACGTGGTGCTGCTGGTCGATGGCGACAGCCTGGACGGCTACAGCCACTGCCCGCTGGTCAAGCTGACGCGCAACAGCATGGGCGGCTTCAACCTCGACCCGCATTTTGTCCATCCGACCCTGCACCTGGGCAACCATGAGACCCTGGCCGGCATCGGCAAGCGCCTGCTCGGTGCCCTTCAGGCCAAGAGCAAGGCGCTGTCCGGCCGGCGTCGCGAGCGTGCCGACCAGATCGCCGAGTTCGGCTCCAGCGATGTCACGCTGTTCTGGTTGCTGAACACGGTGAACCGCGCCCACCCACAGCTGGCCCATCTGCTTGCCCACCCGCGCCTGAACCCAGAACGCCTGTACCTGCTCCTGGCCGACCTCGCCGGGGGCCTGCTGACCTTCACCCTGGACACCCAGCTCGGCGATATCCCCGAGTACGACCACCATGACCCGGCGGCTTCGCTGGCCAGGCTGGACGAGATGATCCGGGTGATGCTCGACAACGTCGTGCCCAACCAGTGCGTGGTGATCAACCTGACCCAGACCAAGCCGTCGTACTGGCAGGGCCAGCTGCGAGACCCGCGCCTGGCCGAAGCCGACTTTTATGTTTCGGTGCACGCCGACATGCCCGGTGCCAGCCTGCTTGAACTGGTGCCGCGGGCGGTCAAGATCGGCTCCCCGGAGGACATCGAAGTGGTGGTCAACAGCGCCATGCCCGGGGTCACCCTGAACCATGCCACGCGGCTGCCCAACGCGATCCCGGTGCGCCTGGACAACCAGTACTTCGCGATCGAGCCGCATGGCCATGTCTACGAGCGGATGATGAACGCCCAGACCATCTGCTTCTATGCGCCCGGCGCCCTTACCAACCTGAAGCTTGAACTGATGGCGGTGCTCAAATGACCGAAGCCGTATTGCAACAGGGCGCCGCTGTGGCCGCCCAGGAAAAACCGACACTCAAGGCACTGGTCCAGGACTTCGTCAGCATGGCGCTGATCGTGCGCCGTGGCCGCCAGGTCACGTCGGTGCAGGCCTTCGAAGGCAGCGTCGAGCGTTTCTTCGCCAACCTGGAACGCGATGCCCGTGCGGCCAACTACAGCGTCGAGCAGGTCAAGGATACCCAGTACGCGCTGTGCGCCTTCCTCGACGAAAGCGTGTTGCGCGCCGGTGACAACGAACTGCGCCGGCACTTCGAGCTGCAGCCGCTGCAGTTCCGCTACTTCGGCGTGCACCTGGCCGGTGAAGGCTTTTTCGAGAAGGTCGACGCGCTGCGCGCCGACGTCAAGCAGAACATCGACGTGCTCGAGGTCTATCACCTGTGCCTGGCCCTGGGCTTCGAAGGCAAGTTCAGCCTCGGTCAGAAGGACCAGCTGCGCTACCTGGCCAACAGCCTCGGCCAGGACATCGCCCGCTACCGCAAGGCGCCCAGTGCGCTGTCACCGGACTGGGCCCTGCCCGACCAGGTGTCGCAGATGCTGCGCCATGAAGTGCCGCTGTGGGTGTACCTGGCGTTGATCGCGCTGGTCTGCGTCGCTGTCTACCTGACGCTGGACTGGTTGCTGGACAAGGACGTCGCCGCCCTTTCAGAACAAATTCGCCAGCTGTTCAGTGCCTGAGCCCCGTTCAGGTAGCCGAGTCAGGAAGACATGAAAACATTACTCCGCCTATTGAAAAGTTTCTGGGTTCTGCTGCCACTGCTGTGGCTGGCGAGCCTGTTGATCTGCTGGCTTGCCGCCCCCTTGCTGCCGTGGCTGCGTCACCACCTGCCGGAGGCGCTGGCAATCATCAGCGCCTGCTTCCTGCTGGTCATCGTGCTGCGCCAATACCAGCGCATCCGCGCCGAGCACAATCTGGAGAACCTGCTGCAGCTCGAAGTCGATCGCTCGTGGAATGCCACCGGTGAGTTCCGCGACCAGCAAGTACTGCGCGAGCGCCTCAAGCACGCCATCGCCATGCTGCGTACCGACCGCTCCGCCGGCGGTGGCGGCAAGGCGGCGCTGTCCGACCTGCCGTGGTACCTGGTAGTGGGCATGTCGGCCGCTGGCAAGACTTCGTTGCTGACCCATTCGGGCCTTTCGGCCAGCATTGCCACGGGCAACGACAGCGCCAGCGGCACCCAGCACTGCGATTGGTATTTCAGCCCGGACGCGGTGATGATCGACACGGCCGGCCGCTACCTGCGCGACGACCAGTCGGCCAGCGAGTTCTCGGCCTTTCTGCGCATGTTGCGCAAGCAGCGCGGCAAGGCGGCGATCAATGGCCTGGTGCTGGTGGTCAGCCTGCCCGAACTGCTGGCAGCCAACAGCGATGAGCGCAATGCGCTTGCCGCCCAGTTGGTAGCGCGGGTGGAAGAGTACGCCGAGTGCCTTGAAGCCAACCCACCGGTCTACCTGATGCTGAGCAAGACCGACCAGCTGCCAGGCTTCAACCAGGCCTTCGAGGGCCTGGACCTGCATGAACGCCAGCAGCCGCTGGGCATGACCTTTGGCCTGTCGGAAATTCGCAACAACGGCCTGCATGGCGCATTGCAGAACCGCTTGCACAACCTGCAACGGCACATCCGCCGGCATGTCGACGCACAGACGATCGCCCTCGGCGCCGACGCCGACAGCACGCTGCTGAATTTCCCGCAGTACTTCGCCGCACTGGGCGATGTGCTCGAACAGTTCCTCGAACCCTTCACCCGCGGCCACCGCGGCGGCACCCCGTTGCTGCTGCGCGGGCTGTACTTCACCAGCGCGCTGCAGACCGAACAGCAGCTGGGGCAGGTGTACGAAGACGCGGTCGCCGAGGAGTTCGCCCTTCAGCCCGCCCAGGACGACGCCGCCGGGCACTGCGCCAAAGCAGTGGGCAACCGCAGCTATTTCATCACCGACACCTTCCGCCGGGTGATCTTCCCTGACCGTGACCTCACCCTGTATCAGTCGCGGCTGGGCCGCCAGAGCGCCTTCAGCCCGTTGCTGCTGGCCGTGGCAGCGGCAACCGGGGTGCTGTTCATCGGCTGGCAGGCGCTGTCGTTCGCCAACAACCGCCAGTGGCTGGATAGCCTGCGTGGGCAGTTGGCGCAGCTTGAGCAGGCTGACGACCGGGCGCAGTTGCTGGCCGCCGGCAAGGGCCTGGAAGTGCTGCGCGAGCAGATGGCCATGGTAGAAGCGCATCGCCTGCAGGGCGTTCCGCTGCGACTGGGTGCGGGCCTTTATCATGGCGATGCAATCCATGAAGTGACCCGCACAGCCTATCTGGCGCAGTTGCGCAGCCAGGCGCTGGAGCCGGTCGCGCGCAGCCTGCAAGTGCAGATGCGAGCATTCAACACCTTCGCCAGCGGTATCAACCAGGCGCTGGAATTCACCCCAGCGCCGCAACGGAAAAAACGCAACGGCAAACCATTGGCACCTGCTGTCGCCGCCAAGGCGCAGGCTGCGCTGGGCAACACCCGTGCCGGGGCTTACGCGGCCAAGGTCAACCTGGCTACCGCCAGCGACGCCGCCGAACTGTCCGCCACCACCGGTGGCCTGTCGCTGTCCGAAGAAATGCTCGGGCGCCTGGACGAGCAACAGGTCGCGTCCATCATCGAGGCCTACAACACCCTGAAGCTGTACCTGCTGTTGACCCAACCACAGCAGCATCCAGACAGTGCCTTCGTCGCCGCCAGCCTGCCCAAGGCCTGGGCCGGCGCTGCGGGTAAAGACGCTGCAGGTGAAACCATTGCGGCTGACGCTGGCGTGATCGAAGAAAACGTGCCGCTGTACGTGCAGTTGCTGGAACAGGGGCAAGCGCCAGCGCTGCCACGCAACGACCAGCTGATCAGCGAAACCCGGGCAAACCTCAAGTCGTTCATGCTTTCCAGCTCGCTGGTGGACCGCGAATACCTGCGCCTGCAACTCGAGTCGAGCCGCCAGTTCCCGGCGCTGACCCTCAACGACCTGGTGCCGCAACCCGGCCGGGCACTGCTGTATGGCTCTGCCGGCGTGCCGGCTATCTATAGCCGCCAGGGTTGGGATACCTTCGTCAAGCCAGAGCTGATCAAGCTGCTGTCGGGCAACCTGCGCAATGAATCGGACTGGGTGCTGGACGGCGAAGGCGGCGATGCCATCGTGCAGAAAGCCAACTTCATTCGCGAGTTCATGACCCGCTACAAACGCGACTATACCCAGGCCTGGTACAAGATGATCAGCAGCGTCGGCGTGCGCCATTTTGCCGACCTGGCGTTGGCAACCCAGCAACTTGGCCTGCTGAGCGACGTGCAGAACTCGCCGGTGAAGCACCTGCTGGCAGCCGTCAACGACAACACCCAGTGGGACCTGCCGGCCAAGCATGCGCTGCCAACGCCTGGCGCTGCCCGCGAAGACGGCTTCTGGAGCAAGGTCAGCGGGCTGTTCGATGCCCAGGACAACCTGCCGGCCAGCGTCGCGCCGATCCTGCCGGCCGTTGATGACGGCAGCCTGGCCAGGCGTTTCGAGCCGGTGGCACGGGTGTTCGCGGAAAACAACGCCGAAGGCGCCGACAGCACCATCATGGACCGCTATCTGGCGGCCCTGCGCAACCTCAAGGTACGCATGAACAACATCCAGCGCTCGCAGGATGTCGGCAAGAGCAGCAAGCAGCTGATCAGCGAAACCCTGGAAGGCCAGCCGAGCGAAGTCACCCGCGTGCGCAATTATGTAGAGAGCAGTGTCGACACCAGCCAGGACGGCTTGTCACGCTCCCTGCAGGGCCTGTTCAGCCTGCCCATCCAGTACGCCTGGGCAACCCTGCGCGACCCTGCCGGCCAACAGATTGCCAAAGCCTGGGCGCAGCAGATCGCCAAGCCCTGGGAACAGGTCATGGCGCACCGCTACCCGATCGCCGGGGGCAGCCGCAACGAAGCGTCGGTGAAGGACCTGCAGCGTTTCGTCGACCCCGAAAGCGGCCTGCTGCCGGCCTTCAAGCGCAACGAAATCGGCAACCTGGCCGGCGGCGAAGGCCTGGGGGTGGGCGACGGCCAGGGGCCGGCGCTGGTCAACCCAGGCATGCTCAACAGCATCGACAAGGCCAGTTCGGTGGGCCAGGTCATCGCCAGCCTGTCGGACCGCGACAACGGTTTCGAGATCATGCTGGAACCCTCGGCCAGCTTCACCGACATCGTGTTTACCCTCGATGGCCAGGAACAGCATTACCGCAACGGCCGCAGCAGCTGGAACCGCTTTGCCTGGCCAGGCGCCAGCAACGCCCCCGGCGCGCGTCTGGATGTAGTAACCCTGAGCGGCACGCGGGTCACCGTGTTCGACTTCCCAGGGCGCTGGGGCCTGCTGCGCATGAACGAAAGTGCCCGCGTCGAAGACGTCGACGGCATTCAGCAGCGCTTCAGCTGGAACACCGCCAATGGCCGGGTCAGCCTGGTGGTGCGCAACTTCGGCGGGGTCAAGCTGACCGACCTGGGTGAGGTCAAGGCCCTCAGCGCCCTCAACGGCAGGGGCGCGCAATGATCGGCTGCTTCGGCAAGCTACCGTCGAGCGCCGACTTCGTCAGCCTGCATGGCGCGGCAGAGGAAGTGTGCGAGTTCGATGCCTGGCTGCAGTCTTCGCTGGCGGCCATGCGCGACCGTGACGACTGGCAGGCGTTGTTCGACGGGCTGCCGATGTGCGCCTTCAATTACCGCGCCCGCAATGGCAACTGGCTGTTGGGTGGCCTGCTCAGCTCGCAGGATGCCAGCCAGCGGCGCTACCCGTTCTTCATCTTCCAGCTGCTCAAGGGCGAGGAAGGTACTGCGCTGGTGAACCCGTTCACCCTTGGCGAACTGTTCAGCGCGCAGATCAAGCCATTGCTGCACCAGGCGGTGCAAGGTGCCGATTGCACCCGCCTGTTCGCGCAGATCCAGGCCCTGCGCCCGCTGCAGGCGCAGGACCTGGACCTGTTCCGCCGGGTGCATGCCAAGTTCCTCCACGATTTCAGCTTTGCCGACGTCGCACGTGCCTTGCACGGCTCCTGGCCAAGCTTTGACAGTGCTACCGCACTGGCGCGGCTGCAGGCCAGCCACGCCGCGCTGCACAGTGACTTCGACGGCGGCATCGAATTGCCGCTGCCGGCCGAACGCGGCTTGAAAAACCCCACGGCGGACCTGTGGCTGACCTGGCTGACACGCATGAGCGGCCAGCCCGGCGTGCCGGCGATCAGCTTGCTGGCCGACGACTTCATGCACCCCCGGTTGTACTGCTTCCCGGCGCGACATGCCAGCAGCGCCTATCGCCTGCTCAGCGGCTGCGCCGAGGCGCGTCAGCACCTGGGGTTGCTCGGCCCGCTGCCTGGCGCCGCGCACCAACACGCCTACGACCGACCTCTTGAACACGTCATCGACCAGTTCGTCGATGCGCTGGATACGACGCCCGTATGAACAAGATCAAGTACTACTGCCTGCGTTATCAACCCTACCTGCTGGGGGTGGCGTTCTTCCTGGCGATCTTCCTGGTCTGGGCGATCGGCCGCGCCCTGGGCTTTGCCTCGCTGCCCAGCCTGCTGGCAGGCATCGGTCTGTTCCTGCTGCTGTCGGCGGGCTATGTGCTGCTGCTGTACCGCGGCGCCGGCCAGCACCACAACCTCGAAGGCCTGCTGCGCGACGACGCCGACCAGGCCGTGCTCAACGCAACGCCCGCAGACCGTGAGGAAATCAGCCTGCTGCGCGAGCGCCTGCTGCACAGTATCGAGCGCCTGCACAGCAACAAGCCGCGCGGCACTGCGGCCAAGGATGCGTTGTACGCCCTGCCCTGGTACCTGGTGATTGGCCAGCCGGCGGCGGGCAAAAGCACCATGATCCTGCAGTCGGGCCTGAGCTTCCCTTACGCCGAGCGTGAGGGCGCGCGCGTCGCCGGCCTGGGCGGCACCCGCAACTGCGACTGGTTCTTCAGCTCCGAAGCCGTATTGCTCGACACCGCGGGGCGCTACATGAACAGCCCCGAAGAGGCCGGCAAATGGCGGGGCTTTCTGCAGCTGCTGCGCCAGCATCGCCAGCGCAGGCCGCTGAACGGCCTGATCGTCAGCGTCAGCATTGCCGATATCCTGCATGGCTCCGCCGAGGATCAGGAGCGACTGGCCAAACGCTTGCGCGAACGCATACAGGAAAGTTGCACGCTGCTCGAAGTGCGCCTGCCGATTTACCTGGTGTTCACCAAATGCGACCTGATCCCCGGCTTCACCCCGTTCTACCGCCAGCTCGATGATGCCGCCCGTGGCGAAGTGATGGGCAAGACCTTCTCGCACAAAGGCTATGAGCAGGCCGACTGGGGCCGGCGCTTCGGCGCAGCGATGGACGAACTGAGCGGCTACTGGCAGCAAGTGGCCAGCCAGCAACTGGTGCAGCAGGATATCCAGGTTACCCGGCAGAACGACGCCGCGTACCGCTTCCCGCTGGAGCTGGCAGCGCTCAAGCCACGCCTGCAGCAGTTCGTCGACAGCCTGCTGCGTGCCAACCCCTACCAGAATGCCGAAATGCTGCGGGGCTTTTACTTCACCGCCGCGCTGGAGGCCGACGAGGCCCAGTGGGGCAGCCACGGCCAGCATGTAGCCGAGCGCTTTGCCCTGGAGTATGGCAACGACGCTGCACGCCCGGGCAGCCAGCCTGCCCCCCTGTTCATCAACAGCCTGTTCCGCAAAGTGATCATCCCTGACCAGCACCTGGTGGCGCTGTACACCAGCAACCGCCGCGAACGCCGGCGCAAGGCTGCCTGGGTGGGCGCTGCGGGCCTGGCTGGCCTTGTGCTGTGTAGCCTCTGGGGCTGGTCGTACCTGAACAACCGCGCCGTTCTGGCCAGCATCAGCGGCGAACTGGCCGAGGCCAAGGCGCAAGACCGGGCAATCAGCGACCAGTACACCGCCTGGCGCAGCCTTGACCGTTTGCGTTTCTGGACCGCGCATTATTATCAGCAGCACCATGAGCAGGGCGTACCGCTCGGCATGCGCCTGGGCCTGTACCAGGGCCATGCGCTGGAGCCGGTGCTGCGCAACCGCTATTTCGCGACTTTGCAGAACGTCATGCTCAAGCCCACGGCCGACAACCTGACGCGCACCTTGTACCTGCTGACCACGCTCAAGGTGTACCAGCGCAACACCCGCGAGCTGCACCCGGTCAGTGGCGTCGACAGTGTGGAGGCCGAGGCCCTGCCGCATGACAACCGCGCGCAGTCGATCGCCGACTTCGGCAAGGCGACCCTGGACACTTACCTGATGCTCTCGCCAGCCCAACGCGAGAAGGCCGACCCGGCGGTGCTCAAGGCACGTCTGCCGGATTACTGGTACCCGGCCATCGCCCGCCAGACCGGCAACAGCCTGGCTGCGGCCGGCGACCAGGCCGGTGGCAACCAGGACTACCTGTACGCCAGCCGCCAGATCAGCTTCTACAGCGAGCAGATCCGTGAGCCGGATGTGCCGCGCATTCTCGACAACGCCTTCCTGATTTCCAGTTCACGCAACTACATCGACAGCCTGCGAGCCCAGTCGCTGCGCTCGATCGAAACCATCACGCTGGAATCGGACACGCTGTTCGCCTTCGGGCGCGCTGATTTCCAGAGCCTGAAGAACGAGGGCCAGAACCAGCTGAGTGCGATCGCCAGCAAGCTGCTCAACACCCCGGACATCGGCAAGATCATCATCTCCGGTCACGCCGACCAGCTCGGTGACAGCCAAGGCAACCTGCAGGTTTCCAGGCAACGGGCCCAAACCATTCGCACCTACCTGGTGGGCAAGGGCGTGCCCGCCGAACTGGTGGTCGCGCAAGGCGAAGGCAGCCGCAAACCGCTGGTGAACTGCAACCTGCAGCAACCGCGAGCGCAACTGATCAAGTGCCTGGAGCCCAACCGCCGGGTGGAAATCGAAGTGCGCGGGCTCAACTGAGGCCGCGCAGCAAGGACCAGCTGCCCGGCCTCACAGGATGAGGCCCGGGTGGCGGCAAGCTACCTCTGCCGGTGTATCGGGTGAGGTCAAAACCAAGGGACGCATGAGCGACCCTTCACTGTTGTTAATGGAGAGTTTCACAATGGCATTTGACGCGTATATCCAAATCGACGGCATCCCGGGCGAAGTACTGGATGACAAGCACAAGGACTGGATCGAAGTGCTGGGCTACGAGTACGGCGCCACCCAGGCCACCTCGGCCACCGCAAGTTCCTCGGGCGGTGCATCCTCCGAGCGGGTTGCCCTGAGCGACTTCAAGATCCGCAAGGCGGTCGACAAGGCTTCGGCCAAGCTGTTCGAACACTGCTGCACTGGCAAGCACATTGCCAAGCTGAAACTGAACGTGAACCGCGCCGGTGGTGACAAGGTCACCTACCTGACCATCGACATGGAAGAAGTCGTGGTGTCGTCGGTCAAGTTCGTCGCCGGCGGCAACCAGGGCGGTGAAGACAAGGCCGTGAGCGACCTGCCGATCGAAGAAATCAGCTTCAACTTCGCCCGTATCAAAACCACTTACACCCAGCAGAACCGCACCGACGGCCAGGCCGGCGGCAACATTGTCGGTGGCTGGGACCGTACCGCGAACAAAGTATTCGCCTAATCAGCTGCTTGCCCATGGGCCGCGCGCGCGGCCCATGTTGCGCAGCGTGCCGGCGCGTCGCCTGGCACGCTGCTTTCTTCCCCTGATCAGAGTGTCCTATGCCTGAAATCCTCAACGACCTTTCGCTGGCCACACTGGCCGCACCGATCGACGGCGGCAGCGGCGAAGATTTGAGCTTCTCCGCCCTTTTCGACCAGATCAAGGAGGCGCGCCGTGCCGACCCTGACTACCTCACCCAGGGCGACTGGCAAACCGATTTGAAGACCGCCGACTGGGAACAGGTCATCAGCCTGGCCGCCCAAGGCCTGACGCAGCACAGCAAGGACCTGATGCTGGTCGCCTGGCTCAGCGAAGGGCTGGCCCAGCGCGAGCATTTCGACGGCATCACCTTTGGCCTCGAACTGACCCGACAGGTGATGGAAACATTCTGGGACAGCCTGTATCCCGACATGGAACACGGTATGGACGAGCGCGCGGCTCGCCTGTCCTGGCTGAAAACCACCCTTACCGACATCGCCGCTGGCTTGCCCATTACCCAGGGCGAGCATTTTGGCGTGCTGCGTTATGACGAATCACGTCACGTGGAAAACCTCGCGCTGCAGAACCCCAAGGCGATGCAGACCGCACTCAACGAAGGCAAGATCAACGCCGAAATCTTTCAGCGCTCGGTGGCCCTCAGCGATACCGAACACCTGCGCGCCAAAGCCTTGCAGATCGCCGCCAGCCTGCGCGCCTGCAACCAGCTGCAGGCGTGCATCGACCGGCTGTTCGACCACGACGCGCCGAGCTTTGCCAGCCTGGCCGACATGCTCTCGCGCGCCAACCATCTGGCGGAAAAGCTGCTCAAGGACCGGGGCGTTGAACTGCACCCTGTAGAGGTGGCGGGCACTGCGCCCGAACCCGACGTCGCCCCGCCCAGCGAAGCCGGGCAACCGATGGCCTCGCCCTCCCAGCCGACCGCCCCTGCGCCCATGCGCACCACCCCGCTGACCCGTGACGAAGCGTTCAACATGCTCGCGGGCGTGGCCCGGTTCTTCAAGCAGAGCGAACCGCAAAGCCCGGTGCCGTACCTGATCGAGCGCGCCATCAAGTGGGGCAACATGCCGCTGGAAGGCTGGCTGAGCGATGTGATCAAGGACAGCAACGTGGTCGACAACATTCGCGATGTACTGGGCACCCGCGAACCAAGGTCTTGAACCGGCCGAGCGAACAGTCGAGGCAAATCCTGCTACCTTGAGCCTCGACCCACGGCCAAGGCACGACCCGTGGTCCAGCGCACCATAAGCACTTTTTCCGGCAAAGGCTCGAGAATGGCAGACTCCTGGCTCAGGAGCCGATTCCATCCAGAGGCTTCCTTTAGCGATTCTATTGCCAGTTTGCCCAATGGAATTCTGTTCATCCTGGCTTCTATCAGGGTGGCTTTGATATCGGTAACCAGCTGCCTCATTTTTCCCACACCGGCGAACGAGGCTGCTCCCATTCCTAATACGCTGAATGCTTCACTTGCCAATCCGACAGTTGGATAAGAGAAAGCCATCGCCACACCTGGGGCTTTGGTCAGGGTACTGACAAGGCCACCGGTGAAAATCATTGCATTGTTGGTGCGGCTCGCGGCGTCGAACTCCCTGGGTACAGGCTGCCCATTGGCCTTGGCAACCGAGCGTTTGACAATTGTTCTTGAAGCTTTGTTGAGCGAAGACAGCATGCCCACCGTTCCCCAGACCAACCCGGTGCCTTGCCCGGCTATACGTGTGGGTGAATGACCATCACAGTCCACATTGTTGACCGGATCGCCTTGACAATAAGCATATGCATTGAGACCTCCGCGGCCAAAAGGGCTTACTGCATCGGGACTGTGAAAACGCATCAGCCCTGTGTCGTAGGCCCGTTTACCGTTGCCAAGCAGGTAGCGGCGCGGCAGTGCCCCGCATAATTCACCGGCGAACGCCAGTAACGGGGCTGACCGGGGCAAATGAAAACCATAAGGTGAATAGGTTCGGGCTTCGAAGTTGTTGCCCGGCGCAGTGGAAGCTTGTTTGTCTAACGCCTGCAGTTCCGAAGATAGTTCCGAAGATAGTTCCGAAACCAGTTCCGAGATTTCCATGATTCAGCCCCTGGATAATAGTGTTCTCAAGGCCACACTAATCATCCGCCAAAGACTCGGTAACTCTCAGTTCCATGAGGTGACAACGCTGCAGGCATGACAGCGGTAATGCTGTTACCGTGGGCGCACTGACAAGCCACAGCCAAGGACTGCGTCATGCCCCCACGCCAAACCACCCCGAACGGCTTCGTTCGCGTACACGGTGCCCGCGAGAACAACCTCAAGAACGTTGATGTCGATATCCCCCGCGACGCTCTGGTGGTGTTTACAGGCGTGTCTGGCTCGGGCAAGTCTTCGCTGGCCTTCTCCACCTTGTATGCCGAAGCCCAGCGCCGTTACTTCGAGTCGGTGGCGCCCTATGCCAGGCGCCTGATCGATCAGGTAGGCGTGCCGGACGTGGACGCCATCGAGGGCCTGCCGCCGGCGGTGGCCCTGCAGCAGCAACGCGGTACGCCGAGTGCCCGCTCCTCGGTGGGCAGCGTGACCACCTTGTCCAGTTCTATCCGCATGCTCTACTCGCGCGCCGGCCATTATCCGGCCGGGCAAGCGATGCTGTATGCCGAGGATTTTTCGCCGAACACGCCGCAGGGCGCCTGCCCCGAATGCCATGGCATGGGCCGGGTCTACGAGGTCACGGAAGCAACCATGGTTCCCGACCCGTCGCTGACCATCCGCGAGCGCGCGGTGGCGGCGTGGCCAATGGCCTGGCAGGGCCAGAACCAGCGCGACATCCTGGTAACCCTGGGCTACGACGTCGACATCCCCTGGCGCGACCTGCCCCAGGCGCAGCGTGACTGGATCCTGTTCACCGAAGACACCCCCACTGCCCCGGTGTATGCCGGCCTGACCCCGGCGCAAACCCGCACCGCCCTCAAGCGCAAGCAGGAGCCCAGCTACCAGGGCACCTTCATGGGCGCCCGGCGCTACGTCCTGCACACCTTCATGCATTCGCAGAGCGCGCAGATGCGCAAGCGCGTCGCCCAGTACATGCGCCCCAGCCCCTGCCCGCTGTGCGCAGGCAAGCGCCTCAAGCGCGAGGCGCTGGCGGTGACCTTCGCCGGCCGCGACATCGCCGAGCTGTCACACCTGTCATTACAGGCACTGGCCGAGGTGTTCCGCGAAGTGGCAGCGGCGGATTACCTGACGCGGCAGCAGGACGACCTGACCCTCGAGAAGCGCCTGGCCGCCCAGCGCATCGCCAAGGAACTGCTCGAACGCATCGATACCCTGCTCGACCTCGGCCTCGGTTACCTGGCGTTGGAACGCAGCACCCCGACCTTGTCCTCCGGTGAGCTGCAACGGTTGCGCCTGGCAACGCAGCTGAATTCGCAATTGTTCGGCGTGATCTACGTGCTCGACGAGCCCTCGGCCGGCTTGCACCCGGCTGACAGCGAGGCCCTGTTCGAGGCCCTGCAGCGCTTGAAGCACGCTGGCAACTCGGTCTATGTGGTGGAGCACGACCTGGACACCATGCGCCGTGCCGACTGGCTGGTGGATGTCGGCCCGGCTGCCGGCGAGCATGGTGGCACCATCCTCTACAGTGGGCCGCCCGCCGGGCTGGCGCAGGTGCAGCAGTCGTGCACCCGCGCCTACCTGTTCAGCCCCCCCGCCCAGGCTGCCCGCGCACCACGGCCGGCTCGCGACTGGCTGAAGCTGGAAGGCATCACCCGCAACAACCTCGATAACCTCAGCGCCGAATTCCCACTGGGCTGCTTCACGGCCGTAACCGGGATTTCCGGCTCGGGCAAGTCCAGCCTGGTCAGCCAGGCCCTGCTGGAGCTGGTGGGTGCCCACCTGGGCCATGCCGAGCAGCGTAGCGAAGCCGATGAGCAAAGCCTGGAAGACGAACCTGAACAGGCCAGCAGCGGCCAGGTGAGCGCGGGCATCGACAGCATCAAACGCCTGGTTCAGGTCGACCAGAAGCCGATCGGCCGCACGCCCCGTTCCAACCTGGCCACCTACACCGGCTTGTTCGATCACGTACGCAAACTGTTCGCCGCCACCGAGCAGGCCAAGGCGCACGGCTTCGATGCCGGGCGGTTTTCCTTCAACGTTGCCAAGGGCCGTTGCGCCAACTGCGAGGGCGAAGGCTTTGTCAGCGTCGAGCTGCTGTTCATGCCCAGCGTGTATGCACCTTGCCCGACCTGCCACGGTGCCCGCTACAACCCCGAGACCTTGGCGGTGAGCTGGCAAGGCATGAATATCGCGCAGGTGCTGCAGCTGAACGTCGACCAGGCGCTGGAGGTGTTTGCCGCGCAGCCAGCGGCGCGACGCTGCCTGCAGGTGCTGCAGGATATCGGCCTGGGTTACCTGCGCCTGGGCCAGCCGGCCACCGAACTGTCCGGTGGCGAGGCGCAGCGCATCAAGCTGGCCACCGAACTGCAACGCGTTGCCCGCGGGGCGACGCTGTATGTGCTGGACGAGCCCACCAATGGCCTGCACCCGCAAGACATCGACCGGCTGCTGGTGCAGCTGAACCGCCTGGTCGAGGGCGGCCACAGCGTGGTGGTGGTGGAGCATGACATGCGGGTGGTGGCGCAGAGTGACTGGGTGATCGATATCGGGCCAGGGGCCGGGGATGCCGGGGGCAAGGTGGTGGTCAGTGGTACGCCGCAGGTGGTGGCTGGGTGCCCTGAAAGCCGCACGGCGGAGTTTCTGGCCAAGGCTTTATAGCGCCTGTGCCGGCCTCTTGGCGGATAAACCGGATCGCCGCACCGCCGCCCTTGCGCAAAATTCAAAAAGGGTGCGCGACCCCTGTGGGAGCGGGTTTACCCGCGAAGAGGCCGGTGCATGCACCACACCGCTAACGGATTGCCAGCCTAGTGGTGTGCCGCTTAGAATGCGATCAATTCTTAGTTGCACCCTGATACGGAACCACTCACCCGCCCATGCCCCCCGCCAACTCCACCCTCAACCTGCAGGTCCAGTCGCTGTACACCGAGCACCATGGTTGGTTGCAGGCCTGGCTGGGGCGCAAGCTGGGCAATGGCTGTGATGCCGCCGACCTGGCCCATGACACCTTCGTGCGCCTGCTCAGCCGCCAGGGCCACAGCTACTTCGGCCACGAGCCGCGAGCCTTGCTCACCCATATCGCCAAAGGCCTGGTGGTTGACCGCTGGCGCCGCCAGGATGTGGAGCGGGCCTACCTGGAGGCCATTGCCCATTTGCCCGAACCCGAGGTGCCCTCGCCGGAGACGCGCTGGCTGATCCTGGAAACCCTGTACCGCATCGACGCCATGCTGCGCGAGATGCCGGCCCGGGTGCGCCAGGTGTTTCTGCTGTCGCAACTGGACGGGCTGACCTACGCGCAAATCGCCGAACAGCTGCAGGTTTCACTGATCACCATCAAGCGCGACATGCGCACGGCCTTTCTCGCCTGCCTGAGCATCGACTGATGGTGCAGCGCATCGACCCGCTGATTCTTGGCGAGGCCGCCGACTGGCTAGTGCAGCTGCAATCAGGCACGGCCAGCGAGGACGACCAGCGCGCGGTGCAGGCCTGGTGCCAGCGTAGCGCCCAGCACGCCCTGGCCTGGCAGCGTGCCGAGGCCATCCTCGGCGATTTCCGCCGCCTGCCCACGCCGGTAACCGGCGAAACCCTGCGCCGGCTCAGCCGCAATGGTGCCGTCAGCCGCCGCCAGGCCCTGCACCGCCTGGGCCTGTGGCTACTGGCTGCCCCGGCGGCCTGGCTGGCCTGGCGCGAAACACCGTGGCAGCAATGGACCGCCGATGCGCGCACAGCGGTCGGCGAGCAGCGCCCACTGACGCTGGCCGACGGCAGCCAGGTGCTGCTGAACACCGACACGGCCATCGACATCAGCTTCGACGCGCAGCAACGCCGCATCAACCTGCTGGCGGGTGAAATACTGGTCACCAGTGCCAAGGACCCTGCCACCCAGGCACGTCCGCTGCTGGTGCGCACCCTGCATGGCCAGGCGATTGCGCTGGGCACGCGCTTCAGTGTCCGCCTGGATGGGGCGCTTACCCAGGTGGCCGTGCTTGAAGGCGCAGTCGATGCCCGACCCGCGCACGCTGGCAGCGGCCTGGTGCTGAAGGCAGGCGAGCGCAGCGCCTTCAATGCCAGCCGGGTGCAGCCCGCCGCCCCGCTGGAGCCCGGCGACCTGGCCTGGGAGCACGGCATGCTGCTGGCCCGGGGCATGCGCCTGGGCGAGCTGCTGCAGGAGCTGAGCCGCTACCGCCCCGGCGTGCTGCGCTGCCACCCGGCCGTGGCCGAGCTGAAAGTATCCGGCGCCTTCCCGCTGGCCGATACCGATGCCAGCCTGCGGCTGCTGGGCGACACACTGCCGGTGGCGATCCAGGGGCTGACGCGCTACTGGGTAACCGTGGAGCCGCGCGCCTGAACCGACGCGGTCCGTATACGACTGCGTGAAATTTGCGTGATACCTTTTCCTGCGTCGTCCGGTGATGAGTGCAGAACATTCCTATTCTGCACCCACAGGACCCACGCATGATGCCCCGCCAGCCGTACCGCTTCCGCCTCAAGGCCCTGAGCCTTGCCATCGCCATGGCCACCGTGGCGCCGATGGCGATGGCCGTCGATGCCAGCAACACGCCACACACCTATCACCTGGCAGCCGGCCCGCTGGCCGACGTGCTGGCGCGCTTCGCCGCCAGCGCCGGGGTGCCGCTGTCCTTCGACCCGGCCCTGCTCAACGGTGTGCAAAGCCAGGGCCTGGAGGGCAACTACAGCGTCCCGGAAGGCTTCGCCCGCCTGCTGGCCGGTAGCGGCTACAGCCTGATCAGCACCGACAGCGGCGGTTACACCCTGGCCCCTGCGGTCGAGCTGGGCAATGCCCTGGAACTGGGCGCGACCACCATCAACAGCGAACTGCCCGCCAACAGCGATACCTGGCAAGGCGGCCAGGTGGCCCGCAGTGCTCGGCTGGGCATGCTCGGCGACCAGGCAATCAGCGACGTGCCGTTCAGCGTCACCAGCTACACCGCCAAAACCATCGCCGACCAGCAGGCGCGCACCCTGGGCGATGTGCTGCTCAATGATGCGTCGGTGCGCCAGTCGGCAGGGTTTGGCAACTTTTCGCAGGTGTTCACCATCCGCGGCCTGCCGCTGAACACCGATGACATCAGCTACAACGGCCTGTACGGGGTGCTGCCAAGGCAGATCGTGACCACCGAGGCGCTGGAGCGGGTCGAAGTGTTCAAGGGCTCCAGCGCCTTCCTCAATGGCGTCGCGCCCCAAGGTAGCGGTATTGGCGGGGCAATCAACCTGGTGCCAAAGCGCGCCGAAGACACGCCAACCCGGCATGTCACCCTCGACTACGCCAGCGGTGACAATGTCGGCGGCCACCTGGACCTGGGCAAGCGCTTTGGTGAAGACAACCGCTTCGGCGCACGCATCAACCTGGCCCAGCATGACGGCGGCAGCGGTGTCGACGATGAGGCCCAGCATTCCACCCTGGTCGCCGTGGCCCTGGACTACCGCGGCGAGCGCCTGCGCCTGTCCACCGACCTGGGCTACCAGAAACAGCGCATCAACGAGGGCCGCGCGGTGATCTACCCTACCGGCACCAAAGTGCCCCATGCCCCGTCGGCGCGTGACAACTATTCGCAGGACTGGACCTGGTCGCAGCTGGAGGACACTTACGGCATGGTCAACGCCGAGTACGACCTCAACGACAACTGGATGCTGTACGCCGGCGCTGGCGCCAAGCACACCCGCGAGAATGGCGAATATTCTTCGCTGTACGTCAGCGACGAAAATGGCACCGCACGGGGCGGCTTCCTCTATTCGCCGCACGACGAGGACAACAAGAGTGCGGTCGCCGGCCTGAATGGCCGCTTTGCCACCGGACCGGTCAGCCACCGCTTCAATTTAGGGCTGTCGGGGATGTGGGGTGAACAGCGCTCGGCCTACGAGGCGCTGGCGGCTGCCAAGCGCTACGACAGCAACCTGTACAACCCGGTGAAGGTGCCGCGCCCGTCCGATACCTATTTCGGCAGCGACCTGCATGACCCGCGCATCGTCGGCAAGAACCGCAACAAGAGCGTCGCGCTGTCCGATACCCTGGGCTTCTTCGATGACCGGGTGCTGTTGACCGTGGGTGTACGCAGGCAGTCGATCAGCGTCGACAGCTGGGCGACCGCTACGGGCGTGCGCAATACGCCGTACGACGAGTCGATCACCACGCCGGTGTACGGCGTGGTGATCAAGCCCTGGGAGCATGTGTCGTTCTACGCCAACCGCATCGAAGGCCTGGCCCAGGGCCCGACCGCACCGTCCAGTGTAAGCAACGCCAACGAAGTGTTCCCGCCCAAGCGCAGCAAGCAGGTAGAGGCCGGGGTCAAGCTGGACTGGAACAGCTTCGGCGCCAGCCTGGGCGTGTACCGGATCGAGCAGCCCAACAGCGTCACCTACCGCGCGCCGGGGGCCGCGCTGGACACCTTCAGCATGGACGGCGAGCAGGTCAACAAGGGTGTGGAGCTGAACCTGTTCGGTGAGCCAGTGGACGGCCTGCGCCTGCTGACGGGTGCGGTGTTCATGCATACCGAGCAAAAGAACACTGCCTATGGCAGCAACGACGGCAACCGCGCCGCCGGGGTGCCGCGCTTCCAGTTCAACCTGGGGGCTGACTGGGATGTGCCTGGGATCCAGGGCGCGGCGCTGAGTGCGCGCCTGCTGCGCACGGGTGGGCAGTATGTCAATGCGGCGAACAGTTTGAGCATTCCGGCGTGGACGCGGGTGGACCTGGGTGGGCGCTATCGTTTCAAGGTGGATGACAAGCTGGTGACGTTGCGGGCCAATGTCGAGAACGTGGCCAACAAGGCGTACTGGGCTTCGGCTTCTACCTCTAACAATTACCTGACACAGGGTACGCCGCGGGTTTTGCGGTTGTCGGCCAGTGTGGAGTTTTGAGGGGCCCGGGATGGGTATGGCTTGGGAGATGCAGCGCCTGGGATGGGCATGGCTCCGGACATGCAGCGCCTGTGAGATCGAGCGCCGCCCGCGCGGCGCTCGATCTCACAGGCGATGCAAATTCTGGGGCAACCACCTAGCAGCCCCAACCGCCGCTAAAGTACAGTCTGCCCCATGGACAAATACGCCCCCCGCCAGTGGCTCCCCCACGAAAAACCCAGCCTGCCGGGCTCCCCCTCCACGCCTCTGCACTCGCCGGCCAAACGCCTGGCCTACGGCGTTGTCGGCCTGCTGGTGGCAATCACCGGTGGCCTGGGCAACGCGCTGGTCACCGCCAATCTGGTGTTCCTGCAGGGCGCCCTGGGCGCGACCACGGCGGAAATGGCCTGGTTGCCAGCCGCCTACGTGATGACCAACGTGTCCATCAACCTGCTGCTGGTCAAGTTCCGCCAGCAGTTCGGCCTGCGCGCCTTTACCGAAGTGTTCCTGGTGCTGTATGCGCTGGTTACCTTCGCCCACCTGCTGGTCAACGACCTGAACTCGGCCATCGCCGTTCGCGCAGCGCACGGCATGGTCGGCGCCGCGCTCAGCTCGCTGGGGCTGTACTACATGATCCAGGCGTTCCCGGCGCAATGGCGGCTCAAGGCGATGGTCCTGGGCCTGGGCGCCTCGCAGCTGGCGCTGCCGCTGGCGCGGATCTTTTCCGAAGACCTGCTGCAAATCGCCGAATGGCGTGGGCTGTACCTGTTCGAACTGGGCCTGGCACTGGCTGCGCTGGGTTGCGTGATGATGCTCAAGCTGCCGCCCGGCGACCGCTTCAAGACCTTCGAGCCGCTGGACTTCCTGACGTTCACCCTGATGGCCGGCGGCACTGCCCTGCTCTGCGCTGCGCTGTCGCTGGGGCGCATCGACTGGTGGCTGGAGGCGCCGTGGATCGGCGTTGCGCTGGCGGCATCGATCGCCCTGATCTTCAGCGGCCTGGCCATCGAACACAACCGCCAGAACCCGTTGCTGATGACCCACTGGCTGGGCAGCGGGGCCATCATCCGCCTGGCGCTGTGCGTGGTGCTGATCCGCATGGTCACCTCGGAGCAGTCCACGGGTGCGGTCGGCTTCCTGCAGGTATTGAACATGGGCAGCGAGCAGCTGCGCGCGCTGTACGGGATCATGCTGCTGGGCGCGGTGGCCGGGCTGGCCAGCAGTGCCCTCACCATCAACCCCAACCACCTGGTGATTCCGCTGTTCGTCTCGCTGCTGGCCATGGCTGCCGGCGCCTTCATGGACAGCAGCTCCAGCAACCTGACCCGCCCGGCGCAGATGTACTTCAGCCAGTTCCTGCTGGCTTTCGGCAGCACCTTCTTCCTTGGCCCGTCGATGGCCCTGGGTATCAGCCATGTGCGCGCCAACCCCCGCAACCTGGTGAGTTTTTCGGTGCTGTTCGGCATTTGCAACAACCTGGGTGGGCTGATCGGCGCGGCGCTGCTGGGCACCTTCCAGACCTGGCGGGAGAAGTTTCATTCCAGCCACCTGATGGATCGCCTCAGCTACCTGGAGCCGCTGGTGAATGCGCGTGTGCAAAGCGGCGGCGGCGGTTACGGTGGCGTGATCGCCGACCCGGCGCTGCGCAGCGAAGCCGGCATGCGCCTGCTGGCCAGTGCCGCCACCCGCGAAGCCAATATCATGGCCTACAACGATGTATTCGTGCTGATCGGCAGCATCGCAATCCTGACCATGATCTGGATCTGCATCCGCAGCACCTGGCTCTGGTACGCAAAACGCAAGGCCACCTCCACCGACTCGACCCCCGGCGCGACCACCCGATGACCGACGACACCCGCACCACGACCACCACCGCCATCGCCGAAACCCCGGAAGGCGCCACACCGCCCAGCGAGCCAACCAGCCCGGTACGTTCGCGGCGGATGCGGATCCTGTCATCGATCAGTTTCGCCGGCGTGGCCCTGGCCGGCATCCTGCTGGTGCTGTACGCCTGGCGCCTGCCACCGTTCAGCAGCGCCATCGAAAGCACCGAGAACGCCCTGGTGCGCGGCCAGGTGACCATCATCGGGCCACAACTGAGCGGCTACATTACCGATGTACCAGTACACGACTTCCAGTTCGTCAAGGCTGGCGACCTGCTGGTGCAGCTGGACGACCGCATCTACAAGCAGCGCCTGGCCCAGGCCGTTGCCCAACTGCAGCAACAACAGGCGGCCCTGGCCAACAACCTGCAGCAGCGCAACAGCGCCGATGCCACCATTGCCCAGCGCCGGGCTGCCATCGACGACGCCACCGCGCAGGCTGCCAAGGCCAAAGCCGACCTGGGCCGCAACCAGGCACTGGTCAATGACGGCTCGGTGTCCCGCCGCGAGCTGGACCTGGCCCGGGCCAGCGCAGCCGCTGCCGTCGCCAGCCTGGCCCAGGCCAGAGCAGCGCTGGAAATCGCCCGGCAAGACCGGGAAACCGTGGTCGTCAACCGGGCCGCGCTGGAGGCGGCAGTCGAGAACGCCAAGGCGGCTGTCGAACTGGCCCGCATCGACCTCGACAATACCCGCGTCACCGCCCCGCGCGACGGCCAGCTGGGGCAGATCGGCACGCGCCTTGGGGCTTATGTGAACTCGGGTGCGCAGCTGATGGCGCTGGTGCCCGACACCCTGTGGGTGATCGCCAACATGAAGGAAACCCAGATGGCCGAGGTGCGCATCGGCCAGCCGGTGACCTTTACCGTGGATGCCTTGAACCACCTGAAGCTGCACGGGCACGTGCAGCAGATTTCGCCGGCCACCGGCTCGGAGTTCGCCTTGTTGCAGGCGGACAATGCCACCGGCAATTTCGTCAAGATTGCCCAGCGCATACCGGTACGCATCACCGTGGACGCCGACCAGGCCCAGGCCAGGCGGCTGCGACCCGGGATGTCGGTGGTGGTCAGTATCGACACGCGCAGCCGCGATTGATGGTGTGGCTACCGGCCGCTTCACGGGGGAACCCGCTCCCACCGGTACTGTAGAGTTTTCTGGGGCTGTGCTTAGGCCGGAACAGGCTTACATCCACCAGGCCAGCACCACCGGCAACCAGGCAAATGACAGCACCGTCGAGCACATCACCAGGTTCGCCACCTGCTCCGGCTCGCGGTTGGCTCGCACCGCCATCAGGTAGTTGAACACCGCCACCGGCATTGCCGACTGCACCACCAGCACTGCTCGCTCAAGGTTGTCCATGCCCAGCGCTGCCCCCACTGCCCAGCCCATCGCAGCCCCCAGGCCAATGCGCAAACCGCCGAGCAACAGGCCGCTGCCTACGTGACGCAGGCGAATGCTGGCCAGCGATACCCCCAGGGTCAACAGCATCAGCGGGATGGTCATGCCGCCCAGCAGGTCTGCGGTATTGGCCAGCCAGCGCGGCAGTTCGAAATCGAGAAAGATGATGGGCATGGCGCCCGCCAGGCTGATGACGATCGGGTTGCGCAGCAGCGCCTTGAGCGAAGCCGCCGTGCCGGAGATGGCCATGCCGATCGTGAACTGCACGATCGACAGGGTGAGGAAAAACGCCACGGCCAGTGCCAAGCCGTGTTCACCGAAGGCGTACAGGCTGATCGGCAGGCCCATGTTGCCGGTGTTGGGGAACATGAACGCCGGCAGCAGTACCCGCCAATGCATGCCAGAAGCGCGGCACACCAGCAACGCAGCCAAGGCCATGCCCAGGGTGCACAGCAAGCAGGCGACGGCCATGCTGGTAAAGGCATTCGGGTTCAGCTCGGTGCGGCTGAGGGTGGACAGCACCAGCGACGGGGTGCCGATGGTCATCACCACCCGGGCGATGAAGTCGGTGGGGTAATCCAGGCCCTTGCGGGCCCAGGCAAAGCCAATGGCGGCGACGATGAAAACCGGGGCCAGGACTGCGAACAGCGACGCGAACATGGAGGCCTTCCTTGGTGTGGATGCAGCATTATGCAGCAGTCTGCGCATTTGCCCAGGCGACCCCGTCTCTTGTAGGGGCAGCCTTGTGCTGCGAAGAGGCCATTTCAGCCACAAACAAACTCAAAGCTTACCGGCCCTTTCGCAGCGCAAGGCTGCTCCTACCAAAATCCAGGGCAGTCATTGAAAATGTCTGCCCAAGACACTTTCATGTCGCCCTTGGACTGCGGCGTCTCGTCGCACGCTGTTGCCCCTTGGGCAAAACCTTCCAAGCCCGTAGAATCGCGCTTCCTTTTCGCCCGTCGCCTTGAACGGTGGCAACCCGCAGCAATGACAGAGTCCGTGCCTGAACACATGCCCGTACATGTGAAATAGGCTCAACCCTCCCCGCCCGGCCCAATTCCCATAGGCCCAGCGGTTGAGTCTTGCCCAGGTCGCATCCGTGCAACCCCCTCGCCCCTGCCGGGTCGAGCCGGTGTGCGCGTCCGAAAAGGCGCTCATCCCGCTCATCCAACTAGAGGTACGTATGTCTCCGCGTTTGCTGGCCATGGCGCTGGCGCCCCTGCTCGGGCTGTTCATCATTGCCCTGGGCAACGGCTTCATGTCTTCGCTGACCACCCTGCGCCTGGGCGCTGCCGGTGAATCGGCCACCACCATCGGTATCGTCTCGTCGACCTACTTCATCGGCCTGACCCTGGGCGCTATCTTCAACGACCGACTGATCCTGCGCATCGGCCATATCCGCGCCTACACAAGCTTTGCCTCGCTGATCGCCGTGACCATCCTGCTGCAGGGGCTGTTCTATGACGTCACCTGGTGGTCGGTGCTGCGCCTGATCAACGGCTGGGCTGCGGTCGGCGTATTCCTGGTCATCGAAAGCTGGCTGTTGCTGGCCGGTGACGCGAAGATCCGCGGCCGCCTGCTGGCGCTGTACATGATCGCCTTCTACGGCGCCGGGGTGATCGCCCAGGCCGGCCTGGGCGAAATCACCCACCTGGGTGACACCGCACCGTTCATGCTGGCTGGCGTGCTCGCCGCCTTGTCGGTGCTGCCGATCGTGATCCTGCCGCGGGTGTCGCCGCTGCTGGACCAGGTCGAACCGCTCAAGCCCCGCCAATTGCTGGGTGTGGCGCCCTCGGGGCTGGTCGGTTGCTTTGGCTCGGGTGTGGCCATTGCCGGCATCTATGCCCTGCTGCCGCTGTACTTGCAGCGCATCGGCCTGGATGTCGGTGAAGTGGGCAACATGATGGCCTGGGTGATCCTCGGCGCCATGCTGCTGCAATACCCGGTCGGGCGCTGGTCGGACCGCAAGGACCGCCTGGACGTGCTGCTCGCCCTTGCCGGGTTGTGCGTCGTGCTGTCGCTGGTGACGGTATTCCTGCCGTCGGACTCGATCGTGCTGCCGGCCATGCTGTTCCTGCTGGGTGGCGGTGTATTCACCCTGTACCCGGTGGCCGTCAGCCATGCGGCCGACCGCGCGCCCTCCGATGCGCTGGTGCCGATGATCCAGGGCTTGCTGCTGATCAACTCGCTGGGCTCGGCCATGGCGCCAATGGCAATTTCGCCGGTGATGACCGAATTTGGCGAGGCCGGGCTGTTCTGGGCGTTTGCCGTGGTCAACCTGGCCATGGTGTGCTTCTTCATGTGGCGCCGCGGCAAGCGCCCGGCGGCTGAGCACCCTGCACCGTTCACCGCTTCGACTACCTTCTCGCCGACTGGCGCCGAGTTGCGGGTCACCGAGGACCTGATGCATGCGGCCCAGGAACACCCGCCGCTGGAAGCCTCCGAGCCTGTGCACGCACCGCGTAGCGAAACCGAGTGAAGCCAAGGGGCTGCAGCGCAGCCCCTGCATTTACCACTCGTCGCCCGGAAGGCACCCCTGCCCCCGTCCCCAGCCCAACGAATGACAGATCATCCGCAAAGGAGACACGCCATGATCCGCATTCGCCCGCTCTCCCTGTGCCTGGCCCTCGGCCTGGCCTCCATCACTGGCACCAGCTTCGCCGCCACCGACACCAACACCGACAGCCGCCCGCAAACCGACCAGTCCGGCGGCAAGACGGCCGGTGAAGACAGCAGCGTTAACAGCCCTGGCAGCGGCAAGAGCAATGACAGCAGCGACACCGGCAGCAACACCGATGCCGCCGACGGCGCCAGTGGCGGCTCCAACAGCACCGGTGAAGCCACAGGCTCCGGTGCCGGGTACAGCGGTGGCACTGCCGAAGACCAGGACAGCCGCTGAGGCTGGCCTGGACTACACTGCGCCCCATCGCCCTGCCAAGGACTCGCCATGAACCTCAAACCCTGGCTGCTTGCTGCCCTCATACCTTGCAGCGCCATGGCAACCGGTAATAACCAGGGCGCCCTGTCGATCAGCTCTGCTTCGTTCACCGATGGGGGCGTGATTGCCTTGCAGCAGGTCGGGCCAGACCCGGCCTGCGGCGCTGGCGAACAAGTCACCCCGCAACTCAGCTGGGAAAACCTGCCCGAAGGTACCCAGTCGCTGGCGCTGATCATGTTCGACCCGGACGGCGGCAAAGGCATTGGCGTGGTTCACTGGATCGCCTACAACATCGACCCCGCCCAGGATGGCCTGAAGGAAGGCGCTGCCGCGCTGACCGGGCAGCACGTCACGGTGGGCCGCAACTCGCGCGGCACGCTCAGCTACCGAGGTCCTTGCCCTCCCGCCGGCGACAACCCGCACCATTACGCACTGACCCTGATCGCTACTGATCTACCAATAGGCACGCTGCCCGAAGGCCTGGACCGCAGCGGCCTGCTGCAGTTGTTGCAAGGCCATGCGCTGGGGGCTCAAAGCCTGGTTGGGCGTTACGGCCATTGAACCATTCAGTACAAAAACAAATGATCGCCACCATAGCATTTATCCATTGAATGCCCCGGCCGAACTGAAGTAAGCTCGGGCTCATTCACTGGAGAGCAACATGCCGAAACACACCCGCAACCACGCCAACCACACCGGTCGCAGCCTGCGCCCTGTGCTGGCCGTTGCCGGCTGCGTGGCACCTGCCAGCTATTACTTTGGGTATTGGTTTAGCCACTAGGCGCCGATACCCACACGGCGCCCACCTTCGAGGGGCCGCCGAACATGAGAATACTCAACCCCCGGTCGGCTCCCCGACCGGGGGTTTTGCTTTTCAGGCCTTTGCACATTACCGATTCAGATTGAGGACAGATTCATGAACTACGCCACTTATTACTACGCAAGCACCTCCGCCTGGCGATTTAGCCAATCCCGTTCGGGCCAGCCTGCCGCCTCCGTTCGGAATTCCACAGGTGGCAACGCAGCAGTCAATCCGCATTCAACGATTTGTCGAACACCTCGATAGGGCCGACAGCGCGGGCCAGAACCCGCCGTCCGCCCAGGGAAAAACGCCATGCAAGCCTCCAGCCTCGCCCTGCCCCTGACCCAGCCACAAGCCGCCAACAGCACTGTCAGCCTGCGCCTGCCCAGCCCGCACCTGCTCAAGCAGCAGATGCCGCTGTCCAGCGAGCTCACCCAGCAAGTCCATGCCCATCGCCAGGCCATCCGCGACATCCTCGAAGGCCGCGATGAGCGCCTGCTGGTGATCGTCGGCCCCTGCTCGATCCACGACCCGCGCTCGGCCCTGGAATACGCCGATCGCCTGGCCGCCCTCAGCCGTGAAGTCGACGACAAGCTGCTGCTGGTAATGCGCGCCTATGTCGAAAAACCGCGCACCACGGTGGGCTGGAAAGGCCTGGCCTACGACCCGCACCTGGATGGCAGCGACGACATGCACGCCGGCATCGCCCTGTCCCGCGGGCTGATGCTGAACATGATCGAGCGCGGTCTGCCGGTCGCTACCGAGCTGCTGCAACCGATGGCCGCCGGTTACTTCGATGACCTGCTGGCCTGGGCCGCAATTGGTGCGCGTACCACCGAATCGCAAATTCACCGCGAAATGGTCAGTGGCCTGGAACTGCCGGTCGGCTTCAAGAACGGTACCGACGGCGGCATCGCCATCGCCAGCGATGCCATGCGCAGCGCCGCCCATCCGCACCGCCACTTCGGCATGGATGCGCAGGGCCATCCGGCAATCATCGAGACCCTGGGCAACCCGGACACCCATTTGGTGCTGCGCGGGGGCCACAAGGGCCCGAACTACGATGCCGACAGCATCGCCATGGCCCGCCAGGCACTGGCCAAG